>ERZ825896.402-NODE-402-length-58232-cov-4.712722_pt1 | contig 58232 bp, 74 predicted proteins | sample MGYA00519858_ERZ825896 | MGnify/ENA primary metagenome ERZ825896 (study PRJEB31778, sample SAMEA3449214) | human gut metagenome | biome: human gut; feature: human-associated habitat; material: faeces | place: United Kingdom | collected 2010/2012 ... | reverse complement strand
TGTGACGCTTGAAGGCCTTGGCGCGCTTAACGAGACCGTTCTTGGTCAGGGCGAGGCGCTTGGCGGCGCCGCGATGAGTTTTCTGCTTAGGCATAAGGGGAATCCTCCTCTCCGGATCTTTATTCTTTCGGAGCCTGCTTGGCTTCTTTGCTGGGGTCCTTCGGAGCCAGAATCATGATCATGTGGCGTCCCTCGACGAGGGGCTTGCGTTCCACGATGGCCACGTCCTTGACCCGCGTGACGAAATCCTGCATCACCGCCAGGCCGATCTCCTGATGGGTGATCTGCCTGCCGCGGAAGCGGATCGAAACCTTGACCTTATCTCCGCCCTGAAGGAACTTGACAGCCGCCTTCGCCTTGGTCTGGATATCATTTTCCTCGATCGTGGCGGAGAGCTGCACCTCCTTGATGGAGACGACCTTTTGATTCCTGCGGATCTCGCGCTCCTTCTTGGCCTGCTCGTAACGGTACTTATCATAGTCCATCAGTTTGCAGACCGGCGGTTTGGCGGTAGGAACAATCTTCACCAGATCAAGCCCCGCCTCCTCGGCCAGCTCAAGCGCCTTGCGGATCGGCTGCACACCGAGCTGTTCACCGTTCTGGTCGATGACACGCACCTCGCGGTCGCGGATTTCCTCGTTCATCATCAGATCAGCCATGTTGTTTGCGATACACCTCCATAAAATCTCTTGCGCATCTGCGCAAAAAAAGAGCGGGCAAGCATGCCCGCTCTCTGCATAGCGAAAAGCGCCAATGTGCCGCGGCTGCTGTTCGCGCCGGGCGAGAAGCGGGCAGGCTTCTACTTCGTTACCCGAAGAGTATACCCCATTTCCGCGTTTCTGTCAAGCCCTTTTTTGCTTTTTTCCCGTTTTCCCAAGCAGGTTTTTCCCCAGCAGCCGCCGCGAAACGGGGCGCTCAAAGCCATACGTCAGCAGCGCCGCCAGCAGCAGCGCTACGGCGAAGCACACGAAGGTATACCGCTTCTGCCAGAGCAGCTCGCCGTCGTAATTGGGGGTGGCGGATACGCTCGGGATGATCCGCGCCCTGAGCAGCCAGACCGCAAGCGTCTGATGCCAGATGTAAAACTGCATCGACACCGATGAAACAAACCGCGTCACGGGGTTAGATAGGATATGCCGCACAACCCAGCCTGCGTTGGCGCTGGCCACCAGCAGCATTGCCCCCAGCAGCCCCATCGCCAGTCTGCGGTTCATCTGCCCCAGCCGAATGGCCTCCGTCGTCGCGCAGCCCGCCTGCGCCCTGGCCGTGCGCCAGAGCAGCCAAAGCGCCGCAACCGTCGCCGCGCTGCACACAAGGCGCATCGCCGCGCCGTGCTTCACCCGCGAGAGGCGCACATGCGCGAGCGCCGCCGCCATGCCCAGCGCGAACGTATCCAGATACGCCGGAAGCTGATTGAAATACAGGCTCACGTCCGGGTACGTCGCGGCGATATATCCCCGCGTCGCCAGCGCAATCCCCATCATGGCGGCAAACGTCGCCGCCGGCTGCCGCCGAAACGCGCGCGCCAGCAGCGGAAAAATCAGATAGAGCTGCATTTCCAGCGCCAGCGTCCACAGCGAACCGCCGAGGTTGGTGGCGTAATAGGTATCGTAGGCGAACATCTGCGTGTAGGTCAGGTGGCTTGCCACGTCGCGCAGCATAAACGAGCGATTGCCGCCGTAAGCCCGCGTCGCCAGCGCCACGCCAAGCATCACGGCAATCGTCAGCAGATAGGACGGATGCACGCGCGCCAGCCGCTTTTCATAAAACGCCGCCGGGCTCTGCCCCTTTTCCCCTTCGCCCAGCCGCGCCCACGGCAGATACAGGCAGAAGCCGCTGATGAGGATCATCATATCCACCCAGATATACCCGGAGCGCACCAGCGGGTCAAAGCTGATCTCCCTGCCGAAAACCGTCAGATTCGGGTAGAGCCACGACTGCTGCCAGATGTGGTACCACGCGACAATGCAAATCGCCAGCGCGCGCACGCCGTCACAGGTATCCACGTGCCGCGTGTCCGGGCTCTTTCCCGCGTCCGTCAGCCATCCTTTGATCGGGTTCATCGCGCCCTCCTTACTGTATGATGACGTCCAGATCGTCCTGCCCGTCCGGCGCGCTGTCGCCCTCCAGGCGAACCACCAGCTTGTGCGGCAGGCAGACGATGGTTTTGGCCGCATTCTTCATTTTGCCCTGATGGATGCAGAGTCCGTCGCGGCAGTTGGCTTCCTTCATATAGACCGCGCCGTTTTCCACCGCGATCACGTTGACGGCTCCGTCGTCCTGCTTGATTTCATAGGTGTCCGACATGGCCAGCGGGCGGCGGAGCACCTCCCGCCCTTCCACCGTCACCACGACGGTCGAGGCCTCCCTGCCCCCCGCGATCTGCGATACGCCGAAGAGCGCCAGCGCCGCCGCCAGCACGGCGGCAATGATGATGATGTCTTTCTTTTTCATGGTGATTTATGCTCTGTCCTGATGCTTTGCCTTTCAGTTTTCCGGATTGTCGGCGCTTTCTTCCCTGTCCGTCGGCTCGCCGAGATAGCTCAGGCGGATCGTCCGGCCGCTTTGCAGGCCGCGCAGCGTGACGGTCTTTCCCCGCACGCTGACCACGCTGTATTCGCCCTTCGTCGGATACGGCTCGTCGCCCACGGTGATTTCGTATCCGCTTCCGCCGAAATAGCCTTCCTTCCCCGCGATGCAGCAGCTTCCGTCCTCGCGGAAGACGTATTCCGTGCCGCGCGTGTCCTTCCATCGGCCGATGAGCTGATAGACGTAGGCCTCCATCCGTTTCTTCGCGGTCTTGTTGCCCTCGATGCGCTTGAGGATGGGCAGCGCGTCGAGCGGCTTGCCCAGCGCCGTCAGCTCCTGCGCCCGCGCCAGACAGGCCGATTCATACATGTCGTGCATCTGCGCGTAGCGCGGCGGCAGTTCGCTTTCGTAATACGCCGCCAGCTCGTCGATCACAGCGGCGTAATTGCCCAGCTCCGTATCCATCCGCGCGCTGTTGTAATCCGCGCTCAGCCATGCGTCCTCGCTGTCCGTCACGCGCTGCTTCGCGTCCTCATAGCTGCCCAGCTCGGCGAACGCCTTCGCCGCCGCTTCGTATTCCTGCGCGTCAAACAGCGCGGCGGCCTTGGCGTAGCGCGCCTGCATGGCGCCGTCCTCCGCGTCCAGATACGCGCCGCAGGCCTCGTAAAGCGCAATCGCCTCGTCGTATTCGCCCGCGCTCACCGCCCGCTGCGCCAGCAGATAGCGGCAGCGCTGCGCCTGCTCGGGCGCGTCCTGCACGTCGCCCAGCGCTTCAAATGCGTCCAGCGCATCCTGAAGCTCGCCCGCGTTCATCGCCGTCTTTGCGATTTCATACCGACATTCGTCGGCCTGCGCGGCCGCGTCGCCGTAGTCGCCCAGCGCCTCGAGGCGATCCAGCGCCGAATGGATATCCTGCGCCTTTTCGCTCATCGCCAGCTCGTATTCCAGCGCGTTGCCCCGCGCCATCGCATCTTCATAACCGCCCAGCGAATAGAACTCGATGGCGGCGGCTTCCTTCTGCCCGTCCGAAACGAGCTGCTCGGCATAGGCGTACACTGCGCGGTTGATCGCCGCCCGCGTCTCCTCGCTTTCAGGAAGCTGCTCCAGCCAGCCAATGGCCGTCTGGTTGTCGCCCGCCTCCAGCGCCGCGTTGCCCAGCGTCGTCGCCACATCCGCGAATTTCTGCGGCGCGTCCTTGTAATCGCCTGCCGCCAAAAGCTGCTCGGCCGCCTTTTCCAGCTCGCCCGCGGAAAGCGCGTTCGTGCCCGCCGTATAGCGGCAGAGCTGGCCGCGCGTCTGCGCGTCCTCATACACGCCGAGGCTCTCAAACAGCGCCGCAGCGGCTTCGTATTCGCCCGCCTGCTGCTTTTCCAGCCCCAGCGCGTAGCGGCACTGGCGGATCAGCGCAATCGCGTCCCCCGTGTCCGAAACCAGCATGAACTGGTCGCACGCGGCCTGATACTGTCCCTCCCGCATGAGCTGGCGGCCATAGAGATAGATGCAGTCCGTCTTCTGCGCCGCCGCGTCCTCATAATCGCCCAGCGAGCCGAAGCGCTCGATGGCCGTCGGATATTCCAGATGCTCCTTCGCCGCCTTGGCGACGTCGTAAATCATCCTGCGCAATGTGCCGCGCGCTTCTTCGTTCGCCGCGAGCGGCGTCAAAAGCGCCTCCGCCGTGTCGGTATCGCCGCCCGCGATGGCCAGCTTGGCGCGCGCGATGATCGCCTTTTCCGCCCGCTGCGTGTCGCCGATGGCCTCGGCGCGCTTCGCCGCCTGCTCGTAGGCCGAATCCGTGCCCACGTTCATCAGGCCGTCGATGATCTTCTGCTCCGCCGCGTCCATGCCCGCCGCCGCGCCGAACTCATCCGGCCAGTATCGGTCGATCAGCGCATACAGCTCCTTCGCGTCCGCCGCAAGGCCGCGATCCAGCTTGTCCCCGGCATACAGGCTCAGCGCGTAGGGCGCGCCCCAGCGCGCCGCCGCCAGCAGCAGCGCGACAAACGCCAGCAGCGTGATGACCGTGCGCAGGCGCTTTTTCTGCTTTCTCTGCTTTTTCTGTACGGCCTTCATCTGCTGCACGGTCTGCTCGCTGGAGCGGCGCAGCGTCTCGCGCGTCTTTTCCTCCAGCATGCGCTCCTTGCGCCCCAGCGTCGAATCAATCGCCGCGAAGGAATACGCCTTGACCGTGTGCGCCCGGTCGCGCCCACAGCGCAGGCAGCGATCGTCGCTCGTGCGGTTGGCCCGCCCGCAGACGCAGAGCCAAACCGTGTCGTCCTCCCGCGCGTAGCCCACCGCATCCGGCCCGGCGACCGAACGAAGCCGATCCAGCTCGCGCCCGGGCGGCAGGGCATTGGGGCTGTATTCGCGCACATTGCGCTCCTCGCGCCGCCAGATCACGCCGTCCTGATACCAGACCTTCTCCACGGCGGCCTCCACGCGCGCCACGTTTTCAACGTGTTCGGGCGCAAACGCGCCGGAGAAGTTCTCCCGCGGCTCACCGTGCGCGCCCGCGCGGACAAGCCGCCCGCCGAGGCGCTGATCCTCCGCGTCAAAGCAGATGATATTCATCTGGATGCTGTCGATCACCTTATCCGAAAGGTTGAAAAAGTCGATCAGGCAGAGAATCTGCCCGTTTTCATTTGTATCCTCGGTTTCCCGCTGAATCGTCACCCGGACGATCTCAACCGGACAGGTTAAATCGCTCTTCATCGTATTTCCCCTATGCTTTCTTCGTTCAAAGCGCCTTGAGCCTTGCAATCTCCTCCGCGCTCAACTCGCGCCACTCGCCCCGGCGCAGGTCGCCCAGCTCCAGCGGGCCGAACCGCACGCGGCGCAGCAGCAGCACCTTGTGCCCCACGCTGTCAAACATCCGGCGCACCTGCCGGTTGCGCCCCTCGTGAATCGTCACCAGAATATCGGAAAACAGGCTCTCGTCGCGCACCACGCGCACCTGCGCGGGATAGGTTCGGCGCTCGTCGCCTTCCATATACACGCCCCGGCGCAGCCGGTCGAGCGCGTCGTTGCTCGGGTTGCCCGTCACGCGCGCCAGATAGACCTTATCCACCTCGCAGGAGGGATGCGTGAGCCGCTGCGCCAGTTCGCCGTCGTTGGTGAGCAGCAGCAGCCCCTCGCTGTCATAATCCAGCCGCCCGACCGGGTAGAGGCGGACGGGGAAATCCGCGAAGCGATCCATCACCGTTTCGCGCCCCTTGTCGTCGCTGACGGTCGTGACCTCGCCCGCCGGTTTGTGATAGAGGATGTACCGCTTTTCTTCCTCCGGCGTGATGATCCGCCCGTCAAGCGTCACCACGTCGCCGTCCTCCACCTGCGTGCCCATCTGGGTGATGGTTTCGCCGTTGACCGCCACGCGCCCCGCGGCAATGATTTCCTCGCATTTGCGTCTTGCGGCCACGCCGCACATCGCCATGTATTTTTGCAGCCTCATTCCATGCTTCTCCTTATAACATCCATCGTGAAACGACCCGCCGCACATCCAGCGCCAGCCGTTTGCTTTCTACATATTCGCTCAGCACGATCTCGCACGAGGCCAGCGCCTTGCCGCCCACGACCACCTGCGCCGTGCCGATATGCTGCCCCGCGTAACCCGGCGCGCGAATCGCCTGCGGCACGTCGAGCACAACCTGCGCGCTTTCGCCCTCGCATAGCGGCACGCGGAGATCCTGCATCGCGCAGAGCCGCGCGCTCGCCTGCTGTCCGTCGATGACGGCGATCTTTCCGGCGGCCATCGTCGGCCCGAGCACGCGCGCCATCGTGTAGGTTTCAAAGCAGGCGTCCATCAGCCGCGCCGCCTCGTCAAACCAATCCGAACAATTCAGCACCACGCCGACCAGCTCCATCCCGTCCCGGCTCGCGCCGAAGACCAGACAGCGCCCCGCGCGGCTGGTGAACCCGGTTTTAACGCCCGTCGCGCCGGGGTAGGTTTCCAGCAGCCGGTTCTTGTTTCTGAGCTGGCGGCTGTACGTCCGCCCCGCCCACGGGATTTGCGCCGACCGGGTGGAAACGATCTGCCGAAACGCCTCGTTGCCCATCGCCGCGCGGGCAATCCGCGCCAAATCGTAGGCCGTCGTCACGTGCGTATCGTCCGGCAGGCCGTTCGGGTTGGAAAAATGGGTGCCGGCCGCGCCCAGCTCCGCCGCCCGCGCGTTCATCATCCGCACAAACTGCGGCACGCTGCCGCCGATATGCTCCGCAATCGCCACGGCCGCGTCGTTTCCGCTGGCGAGCATCAGCCCATAGAGCATCTGCTCCAGCGTCAGCGTTTCTCCCTCCGCGAGGTAGATTGACGTGCCCGGCACGCCGAACGCATTGGACGAGCAGGTGACCTCGCTGCTTAAATCGCCGTTTTCAATCGCCAGCAGCGCCGTCATCACCTTCGTGGTGGAGGCCATCGGCAGCCGCGCGCGGGCGTTATATTCAAACAATACGCGCCCGGTTTCCATTTCCATCACGCAGGCGGCCTTCGCGCTGGTTTCGCCCTGCGCCAAACCCCCACCATGATTATACATAAAAATCAGGGCGATGAAAAGCCCTGCCGCCCATCTTTTCGTGTCGCTCACCCCTGCTTTTCCTTATTTTGCTCGGTTTTTGGCTCGGAAAATCGCGTTTCGAAATACCTGCGGTTGGCCAGCGCCGCCGCGTCGCCCGGATGCAGCAGCAGCGCGCGCTCGTTCATCTGCGCGGCCAGCCGGTATTGCCCCATGCGGTCATAGCACACGCAGAGCTGCATGGCCGGAACGTAATCATACAGCTCCGGCCGCACGAATCCGCCGCCCTCCGGCGGTCTGCACAGCATCGCCGCGCGATACCAGAAGGCCGCCGCCTGCCACGCGCTCTCCTCCATCTCCAAATCGCCCAGCGCGCAGAGCGCCTCCGCCCTCGGCGCGCCCAGCGCCAGCGAGGCCAGCAGCGATTGCCGCGCCTCCGCGCGCCGCCCCAGCCTTTGCAGACATTCCGCGCGCTGAATATATGCGTCGATGCGGTTTTCAATCCACCCGTCCGGCATGGCCAGGAACTGCGCAAACGCCCGTTCGGCCATCCCCGGATCGCCCCAATCCATCCATTCCCGTGCGTAATAATAGCTGTCCCGCGCGGTCATCCGCCGCCCGCGCGCCATCCACTTTTCATAGATGTCCAAATTGCGCCTGCCCTGCGGCGGCTTATCGCCCCGCTCGTGGCGAATCACGATGTCCTCGTGGAGCACGTTGCCCGATACGCGCATCGCCTCGTGCACCACGCCGGAGAAGACGAAGCCCGCGTCCCGGCGCACAATCCGCTCCCGCTCATAGATCAGCGTCGGCCGCCCGTCCTGCCCGATCCCTGTGTGATACGGCGTCATCACCGCGTCCACGTCGGCGGTCAGGCGGTTTTTGAGTGCCATCAGCTTCTCCTTTTCGCTGCGCTCCACCACGTCGTCCGCGTCCAGCCAGAGGATGAACGGCTTTGTCGCACGGTCGAGGGAGGCGTTGCGCGCGGCGGAAAAATCGTCGTCCCATGCGTAATCATAGACGCGGCTTGTAAACTGCCCGGCCACGCGCTTGGTGCCGTCCGTCGAGCCCGTGTCCACGATGACGATTTCATCGACCGCGCCCTGCACGCCGCTCAGGCATCGCGCGAGCCGTTCCTCTTCATTTTTGACGATCATGCAAAGCGAAAGTTCCGTCATGGCGCTCCTTTCCGCCCCCGGTCTGGCGCACACCGGGCGGCTTTCTCTCATAGAGTATGTCGGGAGACGAAAAAACACGCTCCCCATTTCCATGAAAGCAGGTGACTCTTTTGCCGTATTATGTCGCAGGTTCATGTTCTCCGCAGAGCTGTTCGAGCGCCCCGTGCATGCAGGGCGTTCCGGGCGACCGTTTCGGCGCTTTCTGTCCGCGTCCCCCGTTCCCGCCGCCCTTCCCGCCGAACTGCCCCGTCTGCCCGACCGGGCCGCAAGGCTCCGTCGGCCCCATGGGGCCGCAGGGCGTGCAGGGGCCGACCGGCCCGCAGGGGCCTCAGGGGCCGCAGGGCGCGCAAGGGCCGCAGGGTGCGCCGGGTCCCACCGGTCCAACCGGCCCGCAGGGCGCAGTCGGCGCGACGGGGCCGCAGGGCATTCAGGGTGCGCAGGGTTTTCAGGGCGCGCAGGGACCGGCCGGCGCGACGGGCGCACCCGGCCCCGCGGGGCCTGCCGGCGCGGCTGAGCTTTCCGCCTATGCGCTCGGCGGCGCGCAGGGCACGTTGAACGCGGCGGCCAACACGCCGATTGCCTTTCCGTTCTTCGTCGCCCAGCCCGCCGCATCTGTGACGCAGAACGCGGGCACGTTCACGCTCGTCACGCCGGGCACCTATCTGGTGACCGCCGTGCTCAACCCGCCGCCCGGCTCGGCGCTCGCGACGGACGCGGTTCTGCGCGCCAACGGAACGCCCATTTCCTCCACGCAGACGCGCATCGCCAACGGCGATAACGCCGCTTCCTACACGCTTCAAACGCTGGTCACATCGACCGGCGCAACGACCGTCAGCCTGACCGCCTCCGGCGCGCTGGCGCTGACCGGAACGACCCCCGAGGATACGCTCGCCTCCATCACATTCCTGAGAATCGGATAAACGCAAAGCCCGCCCGGCAAAAGCCGAGCGGGCAGCTTGTTGACATCAGCAAACATGGCTTGAATCGCAAAGTCAAGAAATTCAGCGATTCTTTCGTTTGCAAAAAGGGCTATTCTCCCCCATTCGGGGGGAGAATAGCTTTTTGTCTACGGTCTGCCCGCCCGGCAAGCGCCAAGCGGGTTGATGTGTTATTGGGGAAAATCAGTCGCCGAAGCCAGGCAGACCTTCGATCGCATACGCGCGAACCGGGCAGGAATCCGCGCCGATGATCGGCAGCGGCGAATAGCTCATAAAGAACGTATCCTTCTCCAGATATTCAAGGTTCTTGAGCACCTCGAGGAACACGCCGTCATAGGCCATGATGATGTCGTGGAAGGGCTTGACATCCGCCTCGCAGTTCTCGATGGACACGCCGTCGCCGAAGCCGACGCACTTGACCTTGTGGTCGCGCATCCAGTTTGCGGTTTCCGCGTTGACAAACAGGCGCTTATCCGCCGGGCTGTTGGTTTCCGGGGTGAACGGCGGGAACTTCCAATTGCTGTCCAGAATGACGATATCGCCCTCCTGAATCCGGTCGCCGCAGGCACGGTCGAGATCCGCGCCGGTGATGTGGCTGTTCGGCTCGAGGAAGTCGATGTTGACGTAGATCGCGCGCCCCATGAACGTGGTCAGCGGCAGCTCGCCGACGGACTTGCCATCCTCAAAGTGATGATACGGGCACTCGCAGTGGGTGCCGAGGTGGCTGGTCAGATCCAGTGCGGTGTGGAAATCCGGAATCGGGCCGCCGGTGTTATAGCGGATCAAATGGCAGCGGCGGCTTTCGGTCTTCGGGTCAAGCACCTTCGTCAGATCGACGATACGCAGGTTGCCCATCTTGTATACGCAGTCAGGCATGGGGATTCCTCCTTTGGAGAGCTTTTGAAATCTTTGATACCTTGCGATTTTATTATAACAAAAACCCGTGTTTTGTCAATCGCGAACCGGCAGGAATTGCTTATCGACAAACGCTGCCTTTGGGTGTATGATGGATGCGTGAGAAAAGCGTTTCCCATTTGATTGGAATCGACCCATTTCGGCATTTTTTGTTTGAGGAGATTTTCATGCCTGCATCGTATGTTCACCAGTCCGTCGCGGCGCACGCCGCCGACGCGCTTTCCCTTTTCACCTCCGACGCGGAGCGCAGCGCGCTGCTGGCGGGCGCGGAGGGGCCTGACCCGATGTTCTTCTGCTTCCGCCCCGGCAAGCCGTTCGCGCCGGTCGTCGCCTCCCTGCTGCACACGCAGAAAACGGATGATTTTCTGCTCGCCCTCTGCGACGCATGCGCGGGCGACGCGCTCCTGCGCGCGTACTGCTGCGGCTTTTTCACGCATTATGCGACGGATACCACATTCCATCCGTTCGTTTACGCCCATTCTCTGACGGCGGCGGGCAAGTATTCCGGCAACGCGCACTGTACGCTGGAGCATCAGCTCGAAACCCTGCATTACCGCCGCGAAGGCCACGCGACCGGCCTGCCGGTTCAGATGGGCGGCTTTGCCGCGCTGGATGCCGCACAGCGCAAAAAAATCGCCGCCGCGCTTTCCGCCGCGCTCGCGCGCGTGTTTCCGGATTCCGTCCTCTCGCCCGCCCGGCTGGAAAAATGCTTTTCGGACGCGGTCGGCCTGTGCCGCTTCCTCCGCTCCGAGGACGGCAGGCGCTACCGCACGCTGGGCGGCGTGCTCTCCCCCTTCAAGCTGGATGAAGCGCTCCACGCGCACATGATGCCCGCCGAGCCGCCGCAGGCGGATATCGCCAACGACGCGCACGCCCCGTGGGCGTCCATTTGGACGCCGGACGAGGTTCGGCATGACAGCTTCGGCGACCTCTTCGCCGCTTCCGTCGTCCGCGCCGAGGCGCTGGCTTCCGCCGCGAACGCGCTGATGCTGGGGCGCGGCTCGTATGCCGCGCTGCGCTCGCTGCACGGCGGTTTGAGCTATGATTCCGGCCTGCCGTGGCGGGAAACCTGCCCGCCGTCACAGGCGCCGGGCGCGGCGGCGGATTGAGCCCGCCTGCGCGCTTGAGCCGCGCCGTTTCCCTTTTGCAAAAAATTCCAAGAAGCCATTGCAATCCGTGCCCCGATTGGGTATAATGCTCCTGTCACAAGCGATTCGTGAAGATGGCAGGGCGCTGCTTCGCGCAGCGACGGTACGGATGCGTTAAGTGCTCGTGTGTGGGAAAAACACGGGACGAAGAAACAAGGCTTTCGCGGTATCCCTCCGGCCCAGAACTGTCTCTTTATTACGGTCATCTCTGCGAATCATCCCCGCCCGGCTCGCCGGGTCTATGATACGCGGAGGTGTTTTTTTGATGCACGGCGTTTTTTCTCGTTTCCTCAAAAAATTTTCCGATTCGGCGCGCACCCTGCGCCGAACGCAGACGCTGACCACCGTCGGCCTGTTTCTGGCCATTCAGATGGTGCTCTCCTCCTACGGCGTGATCCAGCTCAACGACAGCCTTAAAATTTCGCTGGCGCATCTGGCGCTTGCGCCGACGGCCATGCTCTTCGGCCCGGTCGCGGCCGCGCTTCAGGGCGCGCTGAGCGATATTCTGGGCTTTCTGCTCAAGCCGACGGGGCCGTATTTCCCCGGCTTCACGATTTCGGCGGCGCTGGGCGGCGTGATTTACGGCGCTTTCCTCTTTGAAAGCGACCGCAGGCTCTGGCAGATCGTCCTCGCCCGCGCGGTCATCATGGTGTTCGTCAACATCGCGCTCAACACGTTTTTCCTCACGATGCTTTACGGCCCGTCTCAGGCGGCAATGCTTCCGGTTCGCGCGTTGAAAAACGCCATGCAGTTCCCGATTGACTGCCTGCTGCTGACGGCCGTTTGCCGCACCGTGCAGCGGATTCCCACGCCCGCAGGGGTTCGGTAAGCGCCTGAAATTCTTTTCCCCCGTCTGTTAAAAGACCGGCACTTCGCGAAAGCCGCCTGCTTTCCCGAAACGCCGGTCTTTTTTCATCCAATTCAATGAGTAAATCCGAAATTTTGTACAGATTCCAATAGCAGGCGCGCCCCTACAGGTGCGGCGCAACTTATTGCTTAGGCGGAAAATAACCTGAGAAGAGCTCCCTCTTCGAGGGCGTGGAGCTTGCCGCCCGCGGTGCGGGAGGCAGGCAAGCGGAACGCCGAAGGTCTGGCACGGCGCAGCCGTGACTGAAGGAGTCCGATAGTCGCGCCCGTTTTTCAGTATTCAATGCCTTCTCTGGCCGCCAGCTTTTCCGCCTGAAACGGATGCTTTCGCGCGATGATTTCCGAGACGTAATCCGCCTTTTCGCGCAGCCACTCCGGCGCGTTGCGCCCGGTTGAAACCACGTCGCCGAACATCAGCGCCGCGTCGATCAGCCTTTCCGCGTTTTCCCGCGTCACCATGCCGCAGGCAAGCGCCACGTTCAGCTCGTCCAGCACCGTCAGCGCGGGGCGAAGCCCCTCCGCCTCGCTTTGAATATCCGCCGCCTGCGCGTTCTGCTGCTTCGCGGCCTCTTCCTTCTGCGCCGCCGTCATCGCGAACACAAAGCCCGAAATCGGTTTGGCGGGGTACACCGTCGCCCGTTCAAACGTCTTCAGTGCCGCCAGCTCGCCGCTCCGCCCGTCCTTCAAAAACTGCGCGATCAGCACGCGCCGCCCGTGGCCGAGGCTGCGCAGCGCCAGCCCCATCGCCGCCGTCGTCTTGCCCTTGCCGTCGCCGGTATACACATGCAGCTTTCCCGTCATGGCATAACCCTCCGATACATCCCCACAAACAGCTTCGGCGAAAGCAGCAGCAGCGCGCCCTGCGCCGCGATGGCCGCGTCTCCGCTTTTCAGCGCGTATCGCGCCAATTTCCACCGATGCGCCTTCAAAAAGGCCATCGCTTCCCCGGCGACCGTCGGCGGCAGACGGTATGCCGGAATGTTTTTGCCCACGTTCAGCGCGATCTGCCCCACGCGCCTTTGAAGTGCCGCCCTCGCCGCGCCGCTCGGCAGCGTCCGCGCCAGCGCATCCAGCCGCGCGCACACCTGCGCATAGCTGGCGCACCACTTCGCGCTCCCGGCGAACGAGGCCATAATGCTCCCCGGCCGCTGGCGGTATTCCAGAATCACCGCGTCAAACACCGCCGCGCGCTTCGCCCAAATCAGCGCAGGCGCCTGAAACAGCTCATCCTCAAATAAAAGTCCTTCCGCCATGCGCAGGCCGTTTTCCAGCAAAAACGCGCGCCGATATACGCACTGCCAGACCATCGGCTCGTATGTCCCGCTTTGGCATTGCGCCGCAAGCAGCGCTCCGCCCTCCAGCACATCGGTCGGGTAAATAGCCGCGCCGTCGGTCAATTCGCCCGTTTCGTCGTTCAAAAAGCAAAAGCGAGCCTTCGCCATGTCCAGCCGCTTTTCCTGCGCCGCCTGCGTCAGCCGCCAGAGTGCCTCCGCGCGCGGCACATCGTCGCTATCCAGAAAATAGACGTATTCGCCCTGCGCCGCATCCAGCCCCGTGTTGCGCGCCGCGGAAAGGCCGCCGTTCTGCGCCCTGCGAATCACGCGCGCATTCGGATGCGCCGCGCAGTATGCCGCCGCAATCGCCGCGCTGCCGTCCCGCCCGCAGTCGTCCACCAGCAGAATTTCGCTTTCCTCCGCCGGAAGCGCGGCCAGCGCGTCCAGACACGCCCCGATGTATTTTTCCACCTGATAAAACGGAATCACCACGCTCAGCTGCATGCCGTCCCCTCCCTCCGGGCGGCAATTCCGGCTTGTCAACCGCCCCGTTTTGTGCGATAATAAACGATGTATGTATTATAGCATATTGCTGCGCAGGAGGAAAGAGCGTTGATTAGCGTCATTGTCATCGGCAAAAACGAAGGGGAGCGGCTTGTCGCCTGCCTAAGGAGCATCCAAACCGCGCTGAGTGCGTTGGCGCACGAGGTCGTCTATGTGGATTCCTGCTCGACGGATCAAAGCCTGCAAACGGCCAAGGCGCTGGGCGCGCGCTGTTTTCTGCTCGCCGAGCGGAAGACGACCGCCGGTCTGGGGCGCTTTGTCGGCGCGAAGGAAGCGCGCGGCGAATATCTGCTGTTTCTGGATGGCGACATGCAGCTTCAGCCCGGTTTCGCGGAAAAGGCGCTGATGGCCATCGCCGCCAAGGGGTATGACGGCGTGTGCGGCATCCGCGAGGACGTGTATCTGCGCGGCGGGGAGGTTGTCTGCCGGAACGACAATTATTTCGGCTGCACGCAGGAGCGCCTCGCGCCGGTATTCGGCGGCGCGCTGATGATTACCCGCGACGCGCTGGACGCCTGCGGCGGATGGGCGACGGACACGATCGCCTGCGAGGAGGCCGAGCTGTACGCGCGGCTCAAGGCGATCGGCTGCCGCATCGCGGAAATCCCCGTTCCGATGATCCTGCACACGGATGCGGTGCGCGACAGCCGCAGTCCGCTTTCCACCGTCTTCTCCGCGCGTCGGCTGGGCGAAGGGCAGGCGCTGGCCTGCGCGATGAAGGCGCGTCGGGCGCGCGCCTATATCCGCCACGAACGGGAAAAATTCACCTTTTACGCGCTGGATTGGCTGGCGCTCGCGCTGCTGGCGCTTGTGCCCGGTTTCGGCCTTGGGCTGATGATGCTGATCGAGTGCATGCAGCTGGGCTGGCTGCTGGCTCAAAAGCGCCCGCGCGCGTTCATATCGCAGAAATTGTTTTTCTTCGGGCTGCCGCTGGGGCTGATGACCTATCGCGAGCGCAGCCGCGCCTATGCGGCGGAATAATCAGACGGGAGACTGCCGTATGACAAAAATCAGTTTTATCGTCGTGGCTTACAACGCCGCGCAAAGCCTCGACGCGCTGCTGGGCGACCTGCTCTCTCAGACGATCGCGCCCGAACAACTGGAGGCGCTGCTGGTGGACAGCGCCTCCACGGACGACACCGCGCAGATCATGCGTCGCTTTGCCGCGCGCGCACCGTTTGAGGTGAAGCTGCTGGAAAACCCAAAGCGCTGGCTGGCCAGCGGCATCAACGTCGCGCTGCGCGCGGCGACGGGCGACGCCGTGATCCGTCTGGATGCGCATGCGCGCATGCCGAAGGATTTTCTGCAAAAGAATCTGGACGCGCTCGCCCTCGGGGAGGATATCGTCGGCGGGAGTGTCTGCGGCGCGCCCCCGGAAACCGCATGGGAAGCCGTCACCCGCGCGCTGGATACGTCCCGATTCTGCGGCGGCGCGGCGCCCTTCCGCAACGGCGGCGAAGCGCGCTACGTCGATACGCTGGCCTACGCGCTCTATCGCCGTGAGGTCTACGGCCGCGTGGGGCTGTACGACGAGCGCCTGCGACGAACCGAGGATAACGACATGCATTACCGCATGCGCAAGGCCGGCTATCGCTTCTTTTTTTCGCCGGATATTGTTTCGTGGCATGCCGCCCGCAAGACGCTGCGCGGCCAGCTCAGCCAGAAGTGGGGCAACGGCTACTGGATCGGCCGGACGATGCGGATTCAGCCGCGCTGCTTTGCCCCGCGCCATCTCGTGCCCGCGCTGTTTGTGCTGGCGCTGATCGTGCTGGCGCTGCTCTGCCCGCTCTCCCCGCTTCCGCTGACCGCCATGCTCCTGCTCTACGGCGCGCTGGATGTGCTTTACGCCGCCAAGGCCGCGCTGGAAGCGCCATGCGGAAAGCTGCTGACCTTCATCTGCCTGCCCTTCCTGTTTCCGGTCGTGCATATCGTCTACGGAACAGGCACGCTCTGCGGTCTGCTGACCGGAAAGGCCGAAAGCCATGCTTGAGTGGATCGACGATATCACGGCGTTCATCTTTCTGCATGACGCGCCGCAAAAGGCAGATATCCTCTTCATTCCCGGAAACGGCCACGCCGAGCCGTCCGAATACGCCGCTCAGTTATACCATTCGGGATACGCGCCGCTGATTCTCCCCTCCGGCCGCTTCTCCGTTACGACAGGCGAGTTCGACGGGCAGAAATCCGGCGCAAGGCGCTACGAAGGGCGTTTTGAAACGGAATGGGCGTTCATGCGGGCGGTTTTGCTGGCCAACGGCGTGCCGGATCACGCCATCCTGCGCGAGGACGAGGCGACGTTCACCTATCAAAACGCCATTTATTCCCGCAGGCGCACGGACGCGGAAAAGCTGACCGTTCGCCGCGCCATCCTGTGCTGCATGCCGGTTCACGCCCGGCGCGCCAAGATGTATTATCAGACGCTCTTCCCCGAAACCCAGCTTCTCCTCTGCCCCGCGCCGGGGACGGCCATCACCCGCGAAAACTGGATGTTCGAGCCGGACGGCATTGACCAAACGCTCGGCGAGTTGACCCGCTGCGGCAGTCAATTCCACGACATTCTGCGCGAAATCACCCTTTGACGCAGTTTCGCGCCAAATCTTGTAAAAAACCGGTTGACAAGAATCGGCTTTCATGTTATACTGAACAAGTGCTTAGGGGTATGGTGTAATGGTAACACGTGGGTCTCCAAAACCTTTGTTGAGGGTTCGAGTCCTTCTGCCCCTGCCAATGCTCGAAAATCCGAACACATTCTTCCTTCCGAAGAGATTTGTGTTCGGATTTTCTTTTTATGTTTCAACGAACCGCAAATAGACTTGATTTTCACGTACAGAAAAGCCCGGCCAATCCTCCAGCCGGGCTCCCCTTTACCATTCAATTTTCACCAGATCCTCGACGGTTACGCCGAGCGTGTGCGCCAATCGAAGCACTGTTTCGACCGTCGCGCCGTTGATGTTGCTCGCCCCGCGTTCGAGTTTTTGCAGGGTGCTCAGCTTCACGCCGGATTTTATCGCCAATTCTTCCTGCTTCAAGCCTGCATTGAGGCGCGCTTCTTTGATGGTGGTCATTTCGTTTCGCCTTCTTTCTGCTTGATGTACTGGTAGAGCTTGACCGTCAGCGCCGTCAGCACAATAACCTGTGCCGCCTGCAAAATAATCCCAGAGATTTCAAGAGCCATTTTCAGCTTTTCCATTGCGTTTTACCTCCGAGCCTGATACAATAAAGATGAAGGTCGGGAGGCTTCCGCCTCCCTTCCTCCGTCCGGCGCTTATTGAGTCATCTTGTCGATGATCGTTGCGAGCAGGTTGATGATTGCACCCGCAACTTCCAGCGCCCCGGCCAACAGCGCGAGCTTTGCGATTGCCAGATCGCTTTGCTTGCTCTGTTGGTTTTTCTTTTTCCGGCTCATTGGCTTTCCCTCCTTTCTGATTTCTGACTATATTATATCATTTAATTGCTAGCATATCAATGCTTTTTCTTTTGTTTTTAAAGAAAATTTGAAAAACCGCTGCAATTTTCACCGCAGCGGTTTTGTTCTTTATATGCCCTGCATCAGCAGTCGGAACGTCTCGCGCCCCTTCGGCGTGATGAGCGTCTGTGTACCACCCCAGCCGGTCTTTTCATTGACGCACTCCTTCAACTCAAAAAGGCCGTTGTTCTTCTCCGCGTAAGGCACCAGTTTTCCCCTCTTATCGCGGTAAACATACTTGTGACCCAACAAGAAACCCACAAACGCCTTTTCCTTAATCTTCATCTCTTTCGCCGTTTCTCGGAAGTTGGTCAAAAGATTGCGATCTACCAGCTCATCAAAATAGTCTGCTTTCGGCTGCATGATTTGCTTCTGCACCGTCAGTTCACTGTTCTGCACAGCCAGCTCAGCGATCCGTGCGTCGCGCTGTTTGAGCTTCTCGCTCGCCATCGTCAGCGCGCGGGCTAATAGCTCTTCGTCGGTCATCTGCGCCTCGCCTGCGATGTATCCACCTGTCTTGCGGATGGCCGGAACGACTTCATCCGCGATCATCGCCTGAAAGCGCTCCGCTGTCTCGTTCTTGGCTTTCATCGCGAGGCGATAGAAGATGTTCTCAGGGATGTAGTCTCCCGTGGTACACTTCTGTTCCACGCCCAAATCAGTGAGATAACCACGCACCCTCGTCCAATTCACAACCTCGTTTCCGCTGTCAGCTTTCTTCGTGAACCCCAGCCCCCGCGCCACGGTTTCAAGATTCAAATATGCAACACCGTCTTTTTCATAGCAGGGAATCCCTTGAATATTCATAATCTCGTTCATCTGTTTCCCTCCGTTCATCAATTCTTCTGGGTCGCGTTCTTCATCGCGCAGCGATACCCCTTACTCGCGCCGTATCGGAAGGCCAGATAAAGTGCTTCGCCTATATCTTCATATCTTCCAATTTCGTACAAACATTGCACTTCTTTCACCACCATGTCATAGCGAATGAACCCATGTGCATTCAAGTCAGTCTTGGCAATGTATCGCTTCATCGCGTTCTTAATATCTTTCTGCATATAAAATGCCTCCTGTGTGTCGAGGATTGACCTTGCAGGCGACATGTGATACAATATTCATGCACCTGTAAGGGTGTGTGTCATAAGGCTTGTCGCATTCTTTGGTAGAGGGGCGGCAAGTCTTATTCTTTTTCGGTCAACAGATCGATTCCTCGCCTGATCGCTTCACTTCGAGATACATTCTCGCGTTTGCAGTATTCCTCGAGCTTTTGCTTAGACGTTTGATTCAGGCAAATGCTCATTTTTTCTGTTTTAGCGTTTTCGACCTTTGGCCGTCCCGTTCTGGGACTCATTGTCTCACCTTACTTTCATTCGCACCTTTATTATAATTTAGGTGTGAATGAAAGTCAAGAGGTTTTTTATTTTTCTCCGTCTCCTGCGCTCTTCATAACCTCCAGCGCCTTTTTGAGCACGCCGGGAATCGGAAGCCCCAATTCTGCCGCGTTTTCAATGACACTCACACCCTCGCTGGCAATGAACCACAAGCACACCGCCCCAGTGACAGCGTTAAACTGAACGCCCGCACCATGCGCCACCGCGAAATCCAGCAAAACCGCAAGCAGTACAACTGCAAGAATCATCATCTTTCGCATCAGGCCAGAAAATGCCTCTCGACTGGAAAGGCCGCCGCCTTCTGTCTTTGGCGATACGCCGACAAGGCCACACATCAGCCCCGTGGCATAATCCAGACACATCACGCCCAACAGTACCCACATCAGAGGCGGCAGACCTGTAATAAACGACAGTATCGCACCACAAGCAGCAGCCGTGATTTTCGCAAGTTTATCCATTCGTATTCCCCCTTTAATCCTCCCCGGCCTTACAGCAATATTCCCCGCTGACCCAGCCGGTATATCCGCGGTATTCCACCCGCAGCCAGCCGCCTTTTTCCTCCAGCACAACGAGCTGTGTCCCGTCCAGAATCATCTTCATGTAGCGCCCGCGCGGTTTCTTCCGCATCCGCAGGCCGCCCTGCGCGCAGACGGTGACAACCTCGCCCTCGGCGCTGTCCTCCGTTTGCTCCTCATCCGCGCTCTGGTCGCCGTCCACCTCGCCCACCGCAATCATCCGATGCACCCCCAGCCCGTTCCACCCTGCCTTCGCCGTCAGCGCGGTTTCGACCACGCCGTCTCGGCTCTTGCTTGAGTGGATGACCGTGCCCTGCTCCGTCACCAGCCCGGTGTGGCTCACGTCGCCCGTGCCCACGCCCATGAACGCCAGCATCCCCGGCTTCGCGCCGGAAATGCCCGCCTGCTTCCACGTCAGGTCGCGGTATTTTCCGCGCTTGCTGTCGCTGTCCCACAGGGCGTTTGTGCCTGCCGTCGTGTAGCGCTTGTCGCCGCCCGGCGCTGTGCGGATGACCTTCTTGACGAGGTTGATGCAGTCCAGCTCGCTGTACGCCGTCCCGATCAGCCCCCGCGCCACGCGGATGGCTTCTTCTGCCTGAATCATCGGGTTCACCCCCCTTGCGTCACTCCGTCACGAGGTCTTCGCAACCGCTGTCGATCAGGACTTCCCTGACCTTCTCCTTGAGCAGTCGCGGCACCTGCGCAAAAGTCTTCTTCCCAAGCATAATCTGCTGTGCCCAAATCATAGCCATCATATCTTCTTCCTTTCCGCTCATCACGAGCAATCCAAAAATTTTAAGCATATACAATCTCGCTCATCTCGAGGATGCATTGCAGTAGGGTTTCGTTCTGGTCTTCGAGCGCTTTAATGCGCTCCTCTTGCGTCGGTTGTGGCTCTCCCGGTTCCGGCACTTCCGGCTCGACGTACACACTGCCGTCGTCGGAGAGCTGCACCGCGTTGTCAAGGGTGCGGTAAACGGTCGTGTAATCGCTAAAATCGCCGAGCTGGGTCACGCCGTCCATGCGCCACGTCGTAAAGCCTGTTGTTGGAGCGTCGGCGATACCGCCAAGCTCAATAACATGCTCACTGTGCCGCGAAAACGTTACTTCCCGGATTTCGTCCGATGCGTTTATCTTGATTTTAATCATTGCATATCCTCGTTTTCACAGTCAATTCCGTTCCTATTCGGTTCATATTTTTACCCATGTAATTTGTTTAGCGCCGTTTATTTGTACGCCCAAAAACGCCTCGCTGCCGGCACCAACGCCCACATAGTATGTGTCCGAATAAAAACTTCCCGGCCAGCTTCCGCCACTAAGTCGGATAAAACCGCCATAATCAACAGGCACCGTATTTCCTTTGCTTTTTTCTGCATAAAAACTACCTGACTTTATCGAGCCGATAGCATTTTTTATGGATTTAACCGCTTCGGCGCTGGCGACTTTTTTAGACAAGTCCGTGCTTGCCATAATCTCTTCTAACGTCAGTGCGTCGGATTGATTGACTTTATCGTCCTTTAGCTGATTAACTGTCTCCTCATCCGCCGCGCCGATGTTCTCCCTCGCCTGCGTCTTTTGCGCATCATTAAGCTTCTGCGCCGTATACAGCACCGCTTCCTGTGGCGCATTCCTGCCGGGGTCGCCCTTCTCTCCTTTCTCGCCTTGCGCGCCGGGGTCACCCTTTTCCCCTTTCTCGCCTTGCGCGCCGGGGTCACCCTTTTCCCCTTTCTCGCCTTTTGCGCCGGGCTCACCCCGAAGCGACGCTTTCTGCTCATCCGTCAGGCTTTCAAATGTCACCTCGCCGTCCTTGCCCTTTGGCCCTTGCGGGCCGGTGGCTCCAGTCTCGCCCTGCGGCCCTTGCGGCCCGATTGCGCCCGTTTCACCTTGCGGCCCTTGCGGGCCGGTCGCGCCTGTTTCACCCTGCGGCCCCCGCTCGCCGGTGTCGCCTTTTTCGCCCCTCGGCCCCTGCGCGCCGGGTTCGCCTTTCTCGCCTTTCGGGCCTTGCGCGCCGACAAATTCCCCGTTGTCGAGCTTCTTTTGCACGTCGTTTGCAACCTTCTGCGCACCGCTCGCCGCATCGTCCGCCCGTTTGGCGGCCGCGTCCGTGTTCTGAACGGCGGTTTTCATCAACCCATACTGCGCGATGATTTCATCCACTGACGGAATGGTGTGTCCGGGATCGACGAGCGAATCCGTCCGGGTGCGCGTCACGTCACCCCTGCCGCAGAAAATCGTGATGAGCTGCTGCTCCCTGCCGATGGCCACGGACAGCGTAAACCCGCCGCTTTGGCTGTAGCAAGGCGCCTCCAGCGTTACCTCCGCCGCATCGCCGACCACCCTTCCCGCCATCATCACCGTCGCCTGATCCTGCCGAACCACGCTGGCGGTGACCGTCCATCCCGTCAAATCGACCGGTTCTCCGCCCGCTTTCACCCGAACGCGCAGCACGTGCGCCAGCTTATCGCCCATCGCGAACAGGCTCGGCATGGCCGTCATGCCGATTCCGACGAGGATATCCGCGCTGTATTCAAGCGTGATCGGCTGCATGCGCTTCCTCCTTCCGCAGGCGCAGGGTCAGCGAGGTATCGAGCATCATGTGCGTCAGTTTGGTGTAGCCCGCATACACCGTTCCCGTTTGATCGTTCTCATCAGCATAGACCGTCAGCGTTTCGCATCCGTCAAACGCCCTCGCTGCCTCCGGCAGGCGGCCGTCAAACGGCATATCAATCCATATTTCGCCGGGACTCATCGCCATCGCGGTGGAAACCCAGTTAATCGGCCATCTCTTTTTCGCCTTCGCCCGCAGCAGCATCGTTCGCGTCCCCCTTCATCGCTTCGTTGCGCAGCTCCTTCAGATAATCCATGCACAGGCTCATCCGCTTGACGTTTGCGTGTCCCCTGACCTCAATCTCGTCGAGCGTGTTATAAATCGCCTGCAAATGTGTCGCCATATCCATATCGTCACCCTCCAAGCGCCGTCACCTCGCGCGTGGTGAACGTCGCCAGCTTCAAATTGGCGCGCTGCGTTCCCCCGTAATAAAGCGCGACCTTCATCAAATCGCCCTGCCTGCGCACCGTCACGTCGCCGCCGCTGACATACAGCGTATCGGGGTATTTGTTTCCGCGCCTGTAAATTGTCTTGACGGTGCCGTTCACATAATACTTTTTATACGGCAACTCCTTGTATGTGCTGCCGCTCTTGGTGTACAGCGTTGAATTGATGACGCCGTACCCGGTCAGCGCCTCCACGCTGCCGTTGGCGTAATACAGATCGGAATACACCTCGCTGCCGCGCAGGTGATAGGTTTCGCTCGTCCCCGGCTCGTAAAGCGATCCGGTGTATTCGTTTCCCTGTAGCAGTGGGCCGCTGCCGCCCGCCATAATATCCAGCGCATCTTCCCCTCGGCTTTCGCCGGGGCTCGACCATATCTTCACCTCGTTCGAGGGCCTGCCGCTTCGGTTTCCCTATCGCCCCGCCGGGCTGGTCTGTGAGCGTTCCCCTCATCAGGGCTTCGTTGCTGATCGTCCAATCCATTCGATTTTTTCCCGTCGCGTTTGGGCGTTTCTCATCCCTGCGCTGTGGCCGAATGGCTTCAGGATATTCCAGCAGTTCAGCAGGCTATTTTTGCGTAGGGTCACCCCTACGCCGCGCCGCCAAAGGCAATCGTCTCGCCCGCCTCCGGCGTTCGGGTCACTCCGTCGCCGATGGCCGCCGCGAGAACGGTCGCGTCAGCCGAAGGGGCCGACTCTCCCGACGCTTGCGTGAAATCCGTGACGGCGGTGTATGTCTTCCACGAGCCGTCCTTTTCGCCGATATGCACATAGTTGTTGGTGACGATCAGCTTTTCGGTGTAGAGCGATTTCGCCTTCACGCCGCCCGTCGTCAGCCCGTTGACCTTGGTGATGAGCGCGTCGAGGTCGATCTTGTCCGCCTTGAGCGTGATCTTGCTGTTCGCGCCGTCGATGGCGATTTCCGCCGCGGAAACGCGCTGACCGAGTGCATCCGTCACCGTCTGATCGGCCTTGAGCCTGATCTGCGCGTTCGCCGCACTCAGGTCGATGGAAACCGCGTTGATCTTTTTGTTCTGCTGGTCGCCCTGCTGCTCGACCTCCTCCTTGGTCGCGCGCAGCTTGATATCCTCGGCCTGCATGAGGATCGTCTTTGCGTTCATCTGGATCGCTTCGGCGTTGAGCTGAATCAGCGCCGCATTTTGGATGATTTTATTGTTCGCGCCCGCACTTCGTCCGCGCGATGCGATTTCCGATCGGGCAAGCGCAGCGACCGCCTTTGAAAGCGTCCGCGGCTGGAAATCTTCCTCGCCGATGGTGATCTTGGTCAGATGCGGCCGCACATAGTCGCGCTTGATCTCCAGCACCGTCGCCATCACCTTTTCGCCGCTGCGGGCAATGACGGCCACGCGGTCATACAGTCGGACGGCCTTGTATTCCATTCCCGGCTGCATTTCCACATCGGCAACCGTCGCCGTGCCGGAGACATGCGCCGTTTGCCGCGCCTTGAGCTTCTCCCACGTCTTTTCAAGCAGCTTGACCGCGTCCGTCTCGTTCTCGTCGAGCACCATCATCTCGCGCACCAGCGCGCCGGGCGGCGCGTCCGGGTTGTCGATGTAGGCCTGTCCGGCCGGCTTATCCGCCGGGTCGCCGTTCGCCCTGCTCCATGCCGCATCCGCGATCGTCATGCGCGTGGGAACGTCCTGCGTGCCCGTCGCCGCGCCAACGCCATAGGCGCGGGTGATCGGCCGCTCGCTGTGCGTGATGGCGATATCCGTCGCATCCAGCCGCGCCTCGAAGATGCGTCCGCGAAACGTGCTTGTCCGTTCGGTCACCACAAGGCGCCTGCCCATCACCACGCCGCCGCTGATGGCATAACCCGGCAGCACCCGAACCTCGTGGGTACTTTCCAAATCGCTCAGCGCCGCCCACGCGGATGTGTAGCCGGTCGCCACCTTCTCGCTGCGTCCGCCGCCGCCCTCGATACGCCATCTGCGCCCGGCGAGAATCTGCCGCGCCGCCTCGATGGCCGTCGCGCTTTCCAGCTCGACGTTCAGCGTCACGGTGTCCTGAAGCTCGGCGCGTGCCGCGTCCGTCGCGGTGACGATGGCCGTTCCGTTGTGATCGTCGTGCTCCACTCTGTCAATGGTGAACAGCCGGAACAGGCCGTCCACGCAGGAAAACCCCAGTTCTTCGCCCGGCGTCGCGCCCGCTGTCTGCGGGAAAACCGCCTCCAGCGTGCCGTCGCTCTCCGTATGCAGCAGCTCGGTCACATCCGGCAGAACCCGCCGAATCCGGCGGTTCGCATCGAAGATATACACCGTCACGCCCATTCGCATCGCCACCTTGCCGTCAGGCTGCCGCCGTCGTCGCTGGTCAGTCCATGTACCCCCGGCCTGAAAGCCGCCGAAAAGTTGCTTCTGTCCACATCGAGGCGGCTTTCGATATGCGCGCCATCCAGCGTCACCGCGCCCGTCGCGAAATCCACGCCGAGCTTTTGCCCCGCGGAAAGCGCGCCGTTTATATGCAGCACCTCCCGCCCGTCGAGCATCCACGTCACGCCGCTGCGCGCCGCCGCCATCGTCTGGGTAATCGCCGGGCGGCACGCCGCGCTCCCGCCGATGGAAAGCGTCGCCTTGCCCTGTCCCGTCGCCGCCGTATAGGCCAGATCATGCGCATACGGGCGCGGAACCAGAAATATCACCTCCACCTTTGCGAAACCGAAGACAAATTCCGGCGTACTGATGGATTTAACGATTCCGTCATACGCCACGCCCGGCCAATGCGTCGGCTCAATCTCGCCCGTATCCTGCCCGGAAGCCATCGCCCATGCAGCTAACAGCCCCCGGATTCGCCAGCCTTCCTCCCGCCTGCGCGCGGCGATATTGACGTTCACCTTGTATTCGCCCTGCACGACGGCATACCCAACGGCGGTTTCGCCATCTCTGCCCGCGATGGTATACACATCCCGGTCGGGCATTCCCGGCGGATATTCCTTTTCGATGGACAGCGCCGGATGCACGCCGCACAGATCCACGCCGCAAAATCTCAAGTGTTTTTCGCCTCCTTACGCATTATTTCGGGCGGCGGCCGTCCCCTGAAGCGTGTCGATATGCGGGAAAACCGCTTTCGCCATCGCTTTTCCATCCACGTTCACGCTGACGGCGAGGGACTGCGCGCCACCCTTGTCCGCGCCCTTGGTCGAGCCGCCGGATGGCGTCGGCAGATCATACAGGCCGCGGGTGAAGGGGCTGCCGATGGACACCGTCGGGCTGAAAACCATGCTGTTGAGCTGGCCGAGCACCGCCGCAACGTTGTTCACCGTCGTTTGCGCCGCCGCCAAGGCCACGCTTTCCTTTTCAGTGATGCCGTTTCCAATGCCCGTGCTCAGATTTTCTCCAACCGTCTTCGCATCGCCCGCCGCAGTGTCACCCCCGGTTTCAAGGCTGTCGCCCACACCGTCCAGCGCGGCCTGCGCCGCCTCGGCGCTTTGCTTGAGCAACTCCTGCTTTTGCTGGATTAGTTCCTGTGCCAGTTGTCCATTGCCCGACGCATACGCTGCGAGAATTTGCTCTTCCAGCAAAATCATCTGATCCTGCAAGCCCGACGTCGCCTCGTTAATAGCCGCTTCTTCCTCGTCACTGAAATTCAGGAATGTGAGCACATGCTTATCAAAATATTGCAGGCCTGCGACCGCCCCATCCTTGAGCGCCACGTTCAGCGATTTAATCAGCTCCGTAAACGTGGAAATTCCCGATGTCGTCAGCGGTTCAAGCGTTTCGGCCAAATCAGCCCATGCTTCTTTCAGATGATTGCTTGCAGTCCGCGCTTTAATAATCTGCTCATTGTTCTGTTCAAAGTTTTTCTTCGTTTCAACCAGTCCGTTGGCGGTCAGATAAGCCAGCGCAACTTGCAGCTTGCCCGTCGGCGTTTCCGCGTTCTTCATGGCTTCGTTAAATTCATTGACGTCGTAACCCATGGATTCAATGACCTTTGCGAATTGCCCCGTCGCTTCGCCCTTGCTGATGGTCTCCTGAATACTCTGCGCAAGGCCGTCGAACGTCGTGCCGTCGTATTTAAGGCACGCACCGACGATGTTGTTGATGGCCTCAGTGATTTCGTCGCTATTCCATCCGGTCTGCGTTAAGGCTCTTACGCCCGAAAGCGCGCTTTCGATGCTGCCTGTAATGCTGGCGACTTCATCAGCCTTCCCCTTCGCCCATTCATAATCAAAGCCGTCATCTTCGACATTCTGCTTGAATATGGCCAGCGTTCGGTTGTATTCTCGGCTGCTTTCTTCTAATTCCGATAACCCCTGATACACCCCCTGCGCCATATTCCACGCCGACCCGGCGGCCGTGACGAACGACGAACTTTTGATCTCTTCAAGGCTCTGCTTCATCTGCGCGGCCATGCTTTCAAGGCTTTCCTTAGCCTGATCCGCGCCGTCGCCGATGCCATCCTCCAACTGGCGACCCACGCGCACGCTGTCGCGCCCCAGATCCTGCGCCTCGCGATCGGTCGCATCCAATTCGCGGCGCATCTTTTCCAGCGTCGCCTTGGCGCTGTTGAGCTTGATTTGGTAATCGTCGGTCGCCTTGGCCGTCTCGCCGTATTTCTCGCCCGCGTCCTTCACCGCGCCCTCAAGGCTTTTGACAATCTCCTCCTGCTGGGCAATTTCACTCCGGAGGGTTTGGCTCTTGGCCGTCAAAAACGCCTGCTTATCGCCGTTGGTTTCAAACTCAGCGGAAGCGAGCTTCAGCTCGCTGCCCAGCACGCGCAGACCGCGCTGCGCCTCGCTGAGCGCCTTTTTATACTCGTTTTCACCGTCAAGCGCCAGCGTTGTGCGAATTTCTCTCTTGACCGCCATTTAATCCTCCCATTCGCCCGTGCGCGTACGCCGAATCCCGTGTTGATCGTCGTCATACGCCCGCCGCGCCAAATACAAATCCATAATGAAACCCGGCGCCATGCGCTCGGCTTCCGGCCAGTTTACGCCGGCAATCAGCGCGTAGGACGCACAGCGCCGGGCAGTCAGGTTCGCGCTTCTTTTTTTTTGAGTTTTTCAGCCACCACGTCGATATCCTCGTCGTCGTCCTCCGCCATTTCGCGCTTCATGCCCGCCACAAACGCGCGGGACGCCTGCCGATTGGCCTGCGCCAGCGCCTTCGGGCTGAGGTTCTTTGTGAGGTATTCCTCCGTCGGGGCTTCTCCGCCGCAATAGCGCGCGCCCGCGCGGGCGAAGATGGCCAGACAGGCGATTCGCGCCTTCACCGTCTTATTCGCTTCCATCTGGTCAAGGCCGCCGAATCGCTCGTCGATTTCCATCCACGCGCCCAAATCAAACCGAACCGGGAATGTCCGCTTGCCGACCTGAATCTCGATCACGCTTCAATCCCCGCTTTCTTGTCGATCCATGCGCGCGCTTCGCTCTCCTTGGCGAATGTCCTGCGTTCGCGGAAACGAACCTGCAGCGCCGGGTTGTTCTTTACGCCCATGATGCTGCCCTCCAGCGTCGGGGTCTGCCACTCGATGCTCTGCCCCTTTGTCTTGGCGCTTTCCGTGCCGAGGCCGAAGATCGCCTTATGCACCCAGTAGGTGATATAGCTTGTCTTGTTATCCTTGCGCCGCACGCGGATATAGCCCGTGCCGACATAGGGCGCGCTTTCGCCCGTCTCGTGGTAGGTTTCTTCACCCGCCTCGCCTTCCTTCACGTCGCCCAGCATCATCACGCGCGCCTCGTCGCTCACGTCGTCCACGCCGAGCTTGATCGTGCCGCCGGTGATGGAGTTATCCTCCTCCTTGACGCGATCATCCGCATAGAGCGGGTTGCTGTTGCGCGTATAGCTGATCTCGGCGGTCATCATGCCGCCGACAACCTGCCCTTTGCCGTAGATGATGGGCTGTCCGTCCGTCTCCTGCTGAATCGGCGCGGCGACGGCATACAAAAGGCCGACAAATGCCATGCTTTATCCTCCCTTCAAATGTCTATCCCAGATTTTTTCGAAAACGTCCTGCACCATGGGGCCAGCGTCCTGGTCGGCTTCATCCACCCAGTGCGAACCGTGAATCTTGCTGGTGCCATAGTGCAGCAGAAACGCCTTTTCCGCATTGCGAACGCCTTTTCGGTCTTCCCCTCGCGGATAAACGCTAATTCTCCGCACATCATTTGCATCGCTTTTCGGCGCTTTATCCGCTCGGATGGATTCGATCATGTCGCCTGTTTCACGATATCCGTGTCGTTCCGCCGTTTCCTTCCATGCTCGCTTGACTTCTTCCGCCCCGGCCAGCAGCATTTCATCTGCGACCTCGCCCGCCGCTTCGCCCATCCACGCCATTTCTTCGGCAATGCTGTCGATGCCGTCCGTCGAAAACTGCGCCATGTCACACCCCGTCGCAGGTGAAGCTGATGTGAAGAAAGCCCGTGTCCTGCTCGTAGTCGATCTCCATCGCGTAGGCCACGCCGGGCGCATCATCCAGCACGGCGCGGATGTTGGCGGTTATCGGGTCATCCTGCATCCGGGTGAACCGATCAATGACGAAATGCCAGCCGTCGGCATAGCGATTATCGACAAGCAGATTCATCGGCCACAGGGGCTGCCATGTGGTGTAATCCTCCCCGGTGCTGTCGCTCTCGTAGGCGCAAGCGTCCGGGTCGGCCGCAAGCACCAGCTCGCGAATGTCCGCAAGGGTCATGCGGCCGTCACCTCCTCCAGCGTCAAATCCGTAATGTCCTCGCCGCTCTCCTCGTCCGTGCCGTGATACGCGCGGGCAATGGTATAAACGTGGCCGCCAAGATGCGCCGTGTCGCCCTGCCGAATCTCGCGGCATTGGGCAATGCGGATGCGCGCGTCCGCTTTCTGCGCAAGCCGCCGCTCCGTCTGCCAGACGGGCGAGGTTTCAAAGCTCAATTCGGCGTACCAGCTGCGAAAACGCAGGGTCTCCGTCCAAATCGGCTTTTCGCCCTTCGGCGCCATGTTGCTGCGGGCGAAAATCTCCGCAATGCCTCTATCCAGAATCAATCCGCCAGCCACCTTTCCCGACGATCATGTTTCAGCCATTCCGGCATATCGCCCGGCTTATCACGGTTCTGGTATTGCCAGACGGTGTAATCCACGAGGAGCATCATATCGTCCGCGCTTTCGGTCAGGTGAATCCCCAGCCTTTTCAACTTAGCCGCCGCGCCCTCGATGCGCTTTTTGAGGTATTCATCCAGCGCTGTGTCGCCCGGCGGGCGGGTGAGGCGGGCTTTCACCAACCCCAGCGCCATCTCCATATCCATGCTTACTCCTTCGCGGTGCCCTTGTTCGCCTTATCCTCGGTGAAGGTCACCGCGTCGGCGGTCGGCGTTGCGCCGCTCAGGCCGATGACCACAAATCCCTCCGCAATCACGGGCATACCGTCATAGCGGGCGGTCGCGCGGTATACGGTCTGATCCTCGATGAAACGATACTGATCGCTGACGGCGATATCCGTTCCGGCGCGTTCGCAGAGCAAATACAATTCGCCATAGCCGCCGATGATGACGTTATCGGGGATGAACTCCAGCTCCTCCACCGCGCCGCCGAGCACCGGCATGGTATGCTCCATCGCGGAGACCATCATGCCCGCCGCGTTGATGTTCAGCGCCTCAGCCTGCAACCGGTTGAAGGTGACCTCGTTCATCGCAAAAAAGCGCTCGCCGCCCGCGTACTTGCCCTTCGCCTTACCGCTTGCGGTGATGATCTCCTGAAAGAGCGCCACGCCCTTCTTGCTATCCGCGATGGAAACCATGTTGGTGGTGTGCAGGTCCTCCCACGCACGCGCATCGTCGGAATACGTGGACGGCTTTGCATCCTGCGCAAGGCGGGTCACAATGCCCAGCGGCATGCGCGTGCCGGTGCCGTAGAGAATCGCCTTGTCCAGCGCCAAACCGATGGCGCGCCCCAGCGCATCGATGATCTCACCGGCCAGCGCAACGTCGCTTGCGTCCTCCAGAATGGAGTTGGGCACCGGCACATAGGCCGCAACCTTGTAGCCGTCCATCTCCACGCCGTTGAAGGCCAGCGCCACCTCGTTGATGTTGGCGACCATCTCCGTCCACACGGCCTCGGGAATCGTGCCCATCACGTTCTGTCGCGCCTTGCCGGGCACATGGCGCACGCGAACGTGCTTCATCAGCTTGCTGGTCTCCTCGACCTTCGGGCGCACCAGATCGAGCACCACGGTCGGAATCAGCAGCTCCGCGCCCGTCACCGCGCGCGTCTGTCCCTTCATGGCGCGCACGCGGGTCAGAAAGTCCTTCACTTCCTTACGCGCCACAATCGCGCCGCGCTGCTGGCTGCTCATGCGGTCAAAACGGCGGCCGCGGGTGGTCATCCTTCTGTTCATGCTCCTGTTCTCCTCCTCGTTCTCGTCGTCCGCCGCGTTCTGCTCCTCCTCGGCTTCGGCCTGCTCGGCGGCAGTCTGCGCCGCCTCCAGCTCGATCATCTCTCGGGCAAGCTCCGCCAGCTCCTTTTCCGCCTCGATGCGCTCCTGCTTGATCTGCTGTTCTTCCTCGGTGAGCGCGGTATCGTCGGCGGTAAACTGCTCCGTTTCGGCCTCGATGGCCTGCTTATCGGCTTCACTCGCCGCCTCGTCCAGTTCGTCGAGCGCCTTTTCCAGCTCTTCCTCGCGCTTTTTGAGCGCAGCGCGGCGGGTACGAAGCTCGCCTTCCTTCTGCTTGACGGTTTCAAGGCGCGCGCGAACCTGTTCCTGCTTACGCCTGTTCAGAATCATTCTGAGTGCCATGATGAATCCTCCCTTTCATGTCCTTCTTCCACTGTTCCAGCGCCCGGCGGCGCATGGCCTTGACGCTCCTGCCGCGCGCCTCCACGCCCGTATCCTCATACGCCGGGAAGGTGACGACGCTCACCTCATAGAGCGTCAGGCGGCGAATGGTGAAATGCCAGCCGTTGCCGCGCTGAATCTGTTCTTCTTCGGTGATATCAAAACCGATGGAGCATTGGCTCACGTCGCCGCGCTGCACACGGGCATACAGGTTGAGCGCATCCTGATCCCCTTCGTTGACGGCGATACTGCCCCAAAGGCCGTGCTCGTCCACGCGCAGGGTCAGCGTTCCGGCGCACGTCCGGCCGAGCACCAGCCGCGTGTCGTGGTCAATCAGTGCGCGGACGTCTCCGCCGAGCTGATCGTCGAACGCATGCGGATCGATCTGTTCCGTGAAGCCGTCGCCCATGTCGTATACCCCGCTGAACGTGGCGAAATAGCCCTCGATCCGCCGCTGGCCATCCGTCTGCGTCGCGTTAAACGCCGCCGGAAGGCTTCGGGTCTGCCACTTGGTCTTCGTGCTGTTCTCCCTCCTCGTTGCCGACCAGCTTCTTCTGGTCGCCCAGCCGGTTGGCCGGAATGTAGTTTTCAAGCCCCAGAATTTCCTCCATCTTCGGCGACGGCGGCAGGCCGACCCAATCGCGCCACTCGTTGCGATCCATGGCCATGCGATCCACCATCTCGCGGCCTGCGCTGATGCACTTATCCAAATCGTAGTTGGTCAGGCTGCGGCTGTTCAGCCGAAAATACCGCGCCGGTGAAAGCAGCAGCGCGCGGGTGAGCGTCTGCTCGATGACGCGCGCCACGCGCATGAGGCGGTTGGCCACAAACCAGTTGAATTCCTCCGCCTTGAACTCGCCCACGCCCACCAGAAACGGCGGCACGCCGAACATGGCGGCAATGCTGCGTTTATCCAGCTCGAGGCTCTTGTCGATGGCCAAATCCGAAAGCGTCAGCGGCTTGATCTGTTCGATCTTCATGCTTTCCGCCGGGATGATCCACGGCCGGCCGTTCTCGCTGTCGCTGATGTATTTATCGGCGATCCTCGCGCGCCCCTCCGGGCTCTGCATATCCTCCGAAAAGCCATCCACCTTGACGATAATCGACGGTTTGGGCGATTCCATGAGCGCCTGCCGCGTGGCCTGCGTCTGCCGGATGGAGCGCACCACGTCAAAGAGCGCCACTTCATAGCCCATGCCGCGCCACGGATATTCCGGATCCGGATTCAGCGCAAAATGGATCACCTCGTCGGGCGCAAACGACGCGCCGCCGACGTTCACCCGATACCCCCGCCCCTCCGGCACGAAGGTCACGCGCGAGGGCGGCACGGGATCAAGCTGCATCAGCAGCCCGCCCGCGAACACCGGCAGCGTCACCTGATTGCCCTCGGTCATCAGCGTGCGCACGATGGTCTCCATGAATCCCTGATGGGTCATCAGCGGATTCGGTGTGATATCCACCATGCGGCTCAGTTCATCCTTCACGCGCGTATCGCCGTGCTCGCCGTTTTCCATCAGGTGAATCGTCATGCTGGCGATCAGCTCGGCGTACACGTTCACGCACATCATCACCTCCGGGCACTGCGTCAGCGGCCTGTATCCGTCGGCAATCAGCACCCGCCAGGAATCATCCGGGCAAATCGCCACGGCCGCGCTTCGGCGCTGCATCCGCGGCGCATCCCGGCTCCGGCGAGCCTGTTTTCTGTGTCTGCTCATGCATTAAACCATCCTTCCGTGTCGGTCTTGCCCATATCCTCCAGCATGCGGACGGTCGCGAACACATCCGCGTCGAAGATATCAATGCGGCGGTTCGGCTGCACCTTCTCGTACTGCACCATCTCGTCCGTCTTTTCGATGGCCGCGACGTTCTGCACGCAATAGGCATACGCCTCGCTGCCCAGATAATAGAGCCTGTGGTTGCGCGCCGCCGCCTCGATGTGGCGGAAGCCCTCGCTTTTCTTGTAAAAATACTGCGGCTGGTCAACGATTTTGAAACCCGCCTTCTTCATGCCGATGAAATACTCGCGGCAGAACTTTCGGTCGTGGCCGACTTCGCGGATGCGGAAGCCGCGCTTCTTCATCGCGACGAACCACTCCACCACGAGCTGATGGTTGTTCGTCGGCGCGTTGCACAGATCGAGCCAGCCATCCTCCTTCCAACCGAAAAGCGGAATATCGTCTTCCTCGGCCTTCTCCGTTGCCGCCACGAGCGGAAACCACGCATGCGGCACGACGATATCAATGCCCTTGTACTGCCCATGCAGCGCGGCGGCGGTCAGGTCATGCAGCTTGGAGAGGTCTGCGCCGCCGTACCACTTCACGCCCTTGAGCGCCGCCAGCGCCTTGAGCTTGCGCTCCAATGGCCACGCGGGGTCGATGCCCAGCGCCTCGCCCGCCACACTGTCGCTCGTTTTGAACATTTCGACGTTGAAATACGCGCGCAGGCTGTTGGTGAAGATGTTGACCCGCTTGTTGAGAAAGTTGCTCCGCGCCTGCGGGTCGTTCTGCGCCTGCAAGCTGGCCGACAGAATCTCCTCCGGGCGAATGGTCACGCCGTAGTTGGGGTTGGCCTTTTCATGCTGGATGGGGCTGGTGTAGTCCACCGCGCCATCTTCGCCCTGATCCGCCCGCGCGATGAAGATGAAATACCCGTCGTCCCTGATCTGCCCGGAGACGACGCGCGCGCAGTAATCCAGCCGCTGGGCGCAAAAACCCGTCGCGTTGTCGCCCGCGGTCGAAATGCCGACGACGAGCTTGTTGGTGTAGGCGTTTGTCGCTTCCTTGAGCACGTCGTACTGCTTGCCGCTCTTGTAGGCGTGAAGCTCATCGGCGATGATGATGTTCGCGTTGAAGCTGTCCTGTCCGTCCGGATTGCTGGCCAGCGCGTTGAGGGACAGCGAGCCATCCGGGAAGTCGCGCTCGATGGCGTGCTCCATGTTGTTATCGAGGATGCGCCAGCCTGCCGCCCGCGCAGCCTTTTCCGAGCGATACAGCCCTTTTTCGACGTTGTAGCGCCAACTGTCGAACGTCTCCATCGCCTGTTTGAGCGTTGCGCCGACGACATAGACCTTTGATCCGCTCGCGCGTTCCAGCAAACCCAGCGCCCATGAAAGCGCGGCCACCACCAGCGTTTTGCCATTCTTGCGCGGGATGAAGATAAACGCCTCCTTGACCACGCGCTCGATGGTGCCCGGCCTAAAAAAGATCAGCATGCCGTAGATGCAGAATTTTTCCCACGGCTCCAGCAGGAACGGCTTGCCCCGCAGCGGCTTGCCGTCGAGGCTCTGCCCCTGCCGGTGCTTGAAGGTTGCTTCGATCACGTCAATCACGAAATCCGCATCGTTCGTGTTCACGTCGTAGTCGGCGGCCAGCATATCGCAAAAGCGCCCGCAGGCCAGCACGATCTCTCGTCCGGCAATCTTGCGCCCCTCCAGCACATCGGTCACATACGCCCGGATGCACGCTGCCCGCCTGCCCGAAAGCCCCGCCAGCGCTGCGCGCTGCCGCTCGGTCATCCGCCCAGATTCTTGAGCGCCGCGATCAACGGATCCTCCTGCGCCTTCGCCGTCGCCGCCGCATCGAGTTTCTTCGCGCCCGCCGGGGTCAGGCCGAGCGCCGAAAGATACGCCAGCACGTCCTTCCGCAGGCTCTCCAGCGTGGTCACAATGGGCGCTTTCTTCGTGCCGGTCGCCGTACTCGTCTCATACGCCCAGCCGGATTCCTCAAAGGCGCAGGTCAGCGTGTCGTACTGCTCCATCAGCTGGGCGGCAATGGCAATCGCGCTCTCGTACTCCGGGCGATATGTGCCCAGCTGCTTCATGCTTTTCCGCAAAGCCAGCGTGTAATTCTTCGCCACAGACGACCTCCTCCCGCAAAACTTTGAAAATCGGCTCGGAGAGGGAAGAATCGCCCCCTCCCGGTCACTGTCCCCCCGCCTTCAACAACTCGCGCGCGGGGGGATTGCTTCAAACCGTGCGCCTGCCGCGCTGGAAACGCGCCGATTTTCCGCCCTTTTCGGGGTGCATTTTGTTGTGACATGCCTCGCAAAGCGCCCGGCCATTCGCCAGATCATAGGCTAGTTCCGGGTGCTCGTCGAGATGCTGAATGTGATGCGCCACCGTCGCGCGCACAGGCAGGCCGTCCTTGTCCGTCCGCCCGTACCGCCTGCACTCCTCGCACCGATAGCCCGCGCGCCGCAGCACCTTCGCCGCCCATGTCCGATGACGCGCCCCGTTGTAATGCGGATTATCGCTCATGCTCTCGCCTCCATGTCCAAAAACGACACCAAGCAGCTCGCTTGGCTGCCCGATGCCGTTATTGTATCAAAGATGAGTTGGACATGAACGGACATCTTTTCGCCCGGCGGTCAAAGTCTCCGGCTGTTGCCGCCGATTTCACACTGGGGCTTTGCGGTCGCCCCTGTCACCTTTCGCGCGGACATCCGCCGCACACTGCAAAGCCCGCTGATGAATCCGCCGCACCTGCCGCTCCTCATAGCCCATGCGCCGCGCGATCTGCATCCACGTCAGCCCGGACAGATAGCGCAGTTCCAGCACCTCGCGCCCGGCCGCATCCGGCACGGCCTCGATCAGCGCCAACGCATGAGCATATTCCGCCCGCAGTCCTTCCGCCAGCCGCCCCAATTCCTCGGCGTATGCCCCTGCGTTCATGGCGCGCATTTGCTCGACCTGCCTGTCCATTTCCGCCACTCTGCGCTTCAGGCCGCCGATGCTCTTCAGCAGCACGCGCACATCCTGCCCGTCCGTCATCGCGTCCTCCCCGTTTCATCCACCCGGCGCATCAGCGCGTGTACATAAACGCCGCTGGCCCATCGGCTCTTCTTCGCGCCGATCTCCAGCAGCTCGCATCCCGGATAGAGTTTTTCAAAGATTTCCTTGGCGCGGTTGAAGTCGGCCACCGTCTCCGCCACCCGCCCCGCCTTGCGAACACTGATCTTCTTATCGGCCACGCTTTCGGCCGGCTCTTTCAGCCCGATGCTGCTGCCCCAGCTCCGCCCGACGGCTTTCTGCTGCGGGTTCTTCCCTTCGCGTTCCAGCTTGCTGATCGTCAGGTATCGCGCAAAGCCGGACAGATGGCGCTCGGTCGGCTGCGCGCGGCGCGTGTTGCAGAAGCCGCCGTGCCGCTTCGTCCACTTCTCCTCGATCTCCTCGCGCGTCAGCCCGTCGCCGGACATGATGACATGGTGATGCCAGCGCACGCCGTAGGCCGCGCTCTCCGTCCGCTCGGTGATGTAAATATACCTGAGCGCAGGCAGGCCGCGGCGGCTGCGCATCCGCTTCACCCGGTTCATCATGTTGCGGATGTCCCGCTTTGCCTGCTCGTCACTCCCCGGCTGACGCCCTGCCGGATACTCACAGGTCAGCATGATGTCCCCCGCGCCGAAGTTCGCATTGACCAGCCGCTCCAGCCTGTTCGCCCGGTTCTTCGCATCCAGCCGCTTCTGCGCCCTGGCGTGCGCCTCCTTCTTCGCCTCGGTGCTGGCCGCCCGCGCGTGCGCCGTGTCCCACACCGGATAGCAATCCACATAGACCATCGGCCCCGCCTTAACCGTCCGCGTCCGCTGATGGAGCACGCCGCTGTCCCAGCCGCAGGCCAGCTTCCCCTCCACCGACGTATCGAACAGCACCATGCAGTCCCTCGCGCTTGTGTCCATGCCGCAGCCTCCTTTGTGAATCGCTTTCGTTGAGTTGTTCATACACCCATACAAGACGGGTCAGCGGGCTTGCCGCCCGCTGCTGTCAATCTGCTTCTTTATTTTTGAATTTTCCTGTGTTACAATGGTCAAAAGGAAATGATGTGTATATGAAAGATCAACCAATAAAACTGCCTTCTCCCAGCACTGAGACACTCGCCGTCATGGCAGATGTCGAAAATCGTCTGAATCTGGTCGGTCCTTTCCACGATACACCTTCTCTCATGGAAGCGCTGGAAGAAAATGATGCCTAAGCGTCCCACATCGGGGCGCTTTTCGTTTACCCTGCCGCCTGCGCGTTACGCTTCTTCTCCATCGTCTACCTCGTTGGCGGCCAGCAAACCGCAGCTCTGCGCCATGCGCCCGATCATTGCCCGAATCGCGTCAACCACTTCCTCGCTCTCCGGCAGGATAACCGCCGTCGTCAGCATGCCATCCTTGACGAGTACCAGTGGCTCACCGTCCGTATTGATGCCGATCTTCATACATTGGTAGTCCTCGGCGCATCGTGCCGCCTTAACCTTTGCCATATCCACGGCCAGCATTCGCCCGCGGCATGTCAGCAGTAGGCAACGCTCGCCCAAATATTCCACAATGCCAAGTTCCTGTGCGTCCCATTCCACCGCCGGTGCTACATACAGGCGTGAGCCTGAACCCAGCGGCAGAGCGAGGATATCCATCTGCGCCGCCTTTTTCGGCGCGAGATCAAAAATCGCCGCAATGCTGCCCTCCGTCAGCTTCAAATCGCCTTCGACCGGCCACGCCGCTGTGTGTGTCCCAATCCATTGCTCGCCGCAGTCGCTTTCATAGATATAAAACTCCTTTTCCTCGACGCAGCACCGCTTAATTGCGCTCAATTTCATTTTGTCCGCCTCCGTATCTTTTCCCGTTTTGGGGCTTTGTTGGCCGTCGGCGATCCGGCGGCCTGCAAAACCTCAATATGATAGTAGATTTACCCCTCGCGAAACCGTGTCGCGATATAATTCGCCGCATCCAGCAGCTCGTTGGCCTCGCCCTCGTCCCCGCGCATTCCGGTGAACGCCGCATACGCCGCCTGATCCGCTGCATACTGCTCGAACTCCTCCAGCCGCCGAATCTGTCCCGGCAGGCTGACATAAACCCGGCTGTCCGCGCGAAACGCATGCAGCGTGCCGCCGACAACCGGCGTGATGGTCAGCATCGTGCGCCCGTCCACATCCTTCACGCCGAATAGATCGCACCTTGCCGGAAGCTCGACGCCGCCCTCCAGCTCCACGCCGCGCTCGATCAACGCGCCTTCGCCAAAGCATACCCCGTGACCGACGATGCAGCCCGACTTGATCCATGCGCCTTTCCCGAAATGGCACCGCGCCCCGATGATGCTTCCGTGGCCGATCACCGCGCCCGCGTCAAAGTCGCAGTGCGCGCCGATCTCGCTGTTCGCCCCGACGTTGGCTTCGCCCAGCAGGCTGCCCGCCCCGATAATCAGCCGCGTATGCCCGCGCATATTCACCCGCCGGAAGTCGCCCTTTCCAAAGCGGTATTGGCCATCTGCCCCGGTTTTAACCAGATCAAATTCATCTTGCGCCCAAACCTTCATGCTTCTTTTGCTCCTTCTGCTTCTCGCAACGCGGGCAGACATACCGCCTCGGCGATACGCCCACCGCGCTCACATTCCAAATCATCTTACAGACAGCGCACCGCCTGTATCTTTTGCCGCCCTTCATCGTTCACACCCGAACCAGACGCGCCCGCATCCCGTTTCGCCTGAGCCGCGCGAGGTGTTCCCGCGTCAGCGCCCGGTTTCGGCGGCTGGCCACCTGCGCCCTGCCCTGCGCCTCCTGCCGCTGCATCCAATCGGCGGCAATCCACCCAAACGCCAGCAGGCTGATGATCGGCACGCCGAAAATCAGAATCAGAAAAACTTCGAGCACATCCATTGTCTTTTGTCCTTTCCTCTGCTATAATCAAACTGTCACTTTTCCTTGTCCCCTTACGCGGTCACCGTCCGTGTGAGGGGCTTTTTCTTTTGCCCAATCCATCATGCCCGCTTCCTTCATGCACCGCCGGGTTGTCCGTATGCTTCGGCTTTCCGGCCGCCCAGCATCCGGCATACCTCGCGCGGATCGATCACATCGCAAAGCGCCTCGCCGTCTCGCCCCAGCACGAGGAACGGGCCGCGAATCCCGTACATGTTCTCCGGCGCGCCGGATCGCCACGCCTCCATATTGTAGGCGGCCACATTCTCGCGCCCGTCCTCCTCCAGCGTCAGCGCCGTCAGCTCAAACGGCCCGCCGACCATGCTTTCGATGGCCTCCCGCGTACCGACGATCATCTTCACCCGCGGCGACTTGCCCGGCCGCTTGTAGACCGCCTCCAGCAGCCGCGGCGCGGTCATCTTCTCGTGGCGTTTCATGCGTCGCTCTCCTCTCTGCCGTCCACCAGCTCAAAGGTCGGCTTTTCCATTCTTCGATCTCTCTGGTTCGCATTTTCCTGAAGCTGGCCAAGCAGCGTCTCCGCCTGCTCCCGAATATCAAAGCTGTCCACGATGACGGGTTCCCGTCCGCCCAGCAGGCGAACCACCCGCCATCGCTTCGCGCCCGCGGCTTTCATCACCGCAAGCCGCCGCTGCCCTTCCAGCTCCGCGAAAACATCCGACGCGCTGATTCCGATTCCCTCGCAGATCAGCATCAGCGTGCCAACCTTGCCGCCGTTTTCGTTTTCGCCCTGCTCAAAGTGCATCAGGGTGCGCACCGCTACGCCGCTCCGCTTCGCCACGCTGGCATAAGTCAGTCCGTTGGCCACGCGCTCCCGGCGAATGATATCGCCGAGCCGCCGCCAGATCGCGGCCTCCTTTTGTGTGCTCATGTGTTTTTTCTCCTTTCTTTGGGGCTTTATGGAGCGCTCAGCCTTCCGAGCGCTCGAAAAACCTCAATGCCTGAACAACCGCAAGCCGCCGTTGTACAGTTCGTATGCCACGCCGCAGACGTTAAAGCGAATATAGTTCATGTCATCCGCGAAGTAGAGCGGCAGACGCTTAATCGTGCCGACCGTCCGCACAACCTGATGCCGGTTGATGCGCAAAGTCTCGACCTCGTGCCGAATTTCAACCTTGCGGGCAGAAAAGCCATATTCATCTGCAATCAGATCCTTGGCCGCTTCGTCCGTCAGCACGTCGCATCGTTTTTTCAGCGCTTCATAGTCCGCCTGCCGGACGTTTGCCTCGTCCTCATACGGCCGCCATTCTTCCTCCCGTTCCAGATTCTCCGCCAGAAATTTAACCTCGCACTCCAGCTTGGCAATCCACACCTCAAGCGCCTTGCGCTTGTCGGCCTCCAACCTGCTCAGTTCAATCTCTGCCTGGCTCTCTTTCAGCGTCTCCTCGTAGGCAATGCGCATCGCCATGTCGTCCCTGTTCTCCATGTAGCGCTGGCAAAACTCGTTCTTGTCCAGCTTGCTATCCATGTAGGCCTTATCAATAGCCTCGTACAGCTTCGCCGTGGGATAGATCCCCGTTATCATCTGAAATTCACTAATCAGCATGGTCTTTGTCCTCCTTACTCAATGAATACCTTTACAATTACGGCCAGTCCCGAAAACACCAACATCACCCACGCAAGCCCCATAGCCCACGCCGGAATATACATGCCGTTCTGCTCCATCACCAGCAGGATAATCAACAAATTCATTGTGCTTTTGCCTCCTCTCTTTCCCGTTCTTCTCTCTTGGCGCGCCAATATGCCATCTCCGCCGAATAGGCTTCAAATGCTGCCCGGTTCTCCGGCGCATTGCACATTGCAACGATCTCCTCGGCACGTTCCTTGAGCAGCGGAACGATAGCCCGCGCAAACGCGTTGATCTCTGCTTTGCCGGGTTCACCAACAAACTCGACCGTTGCCCGAATCTCCCGTGCCATTGTGCTGTTTCGTCCTTTCCGCCGCCGGAGTTACCAGTCTCCGGCGGCTCAGATGCTTCATTCCTCTTTCATGGCTTCCTTAAGCAGCTTAGCCGGGTCAGCGCCGATAGCTGCACAAATGGCCATGTACTTGTTCAACATAATTCCACCTTCGTACTCGCCGCGCTCATACGCATACATTGTGCGATAATGTACGCCGCTGATGCTCTGAATCCGGCGAACCGATAGGCCGCTGGCCTCGCGTTCCCGGCGCATCAGCGCGCCAAGGCGAAGCCACAGGTTCTTTGAAGACACCATATCTTGTTTCATTGTTGCAATTCACCACAATATGTAGTATAATATCTGTATCATCTCGGCTAAACTTTGCCGAGCTAGAAAGGTTGTGTCGAATTGATTTCATCTTCTGCTTTCGCTCGATTTGCTGCCGACGTGTTTGCAAATCACAAAGTTCCATACAGACGCGCGGGTTCTACACTTTCAGGAATGGACAGCGCGGGTTTTATCTCCTATTGTCTGACTCAGTTGGGTCGTTCAACAAGAATGAGCGGCACAAATGATCTCATGCGCAATTACACAACGCAGGTCATTCCAATCAGCGAAGCCCGAAAGCAAAAGCTGATTCAGCCTGGCGTACTTCTCCTCCACGTTTCAGCCGGTGACAAAGCACCGTCAAAATATAGAGACGGCCTCGGAGACTGCGATTATGCGATGATCTGCGTGGATCAAGAGCATGGAATTTATCCATCCGAAAAAAGAGAAGAATTGATTCAGACCGAGTTTAATGTGCCAAACCGCGTCACACACATGGCCTACTGCAAATATGTTGACTACGGAAATTCCTCCAGCTCATCAGATGCGTACCCTTCTGTTCCTGACAGCCCTGTCCGCACCGGCGAAGCAAAGCTCATTGGAGATGGCGTTCGTTTGAGAAGCGGCCCTTCAACCAGTTTTGACCCGCTTGCCTCAATGCCGATTGGCTCCATTCTGAAAGTGATTGAATCACGCGGTGAGTGGACACATGTGCGCTACACCGATCAGTACGGTACCGTTTTTAATGGCTGGTGTGCTTCCCGATTTTTGAGTAAGTAACACTTCACCACCAATCAGCCGGTATCTCGCTTCTGGCTGTCCCCTGCATCGCGTCTATCGTCTTTGCGTTGATCGACCGCAGGGTAGCATTAAGTCGCTTTCTGTCCTCCGACAGATCTGCGATTTCATTCAACAGCACATGCAGGCTGTTCCAAACATCCTCAATATCCCGAAATGCCTCGTTGGTTGTCACCCTGCCCTTTAAGATTCCTTCGCAACTCACCAGCCGCCCATCCTTGAACACGATATGGCCGACACGGTTCTTAGCTGCAAGAATCTCCGTGAATTGATCGTTTGTCATGTTCCCCTTTCCGCCGCCGGAGTTGCCAGTCTCCGGCGGCTTTCATGTATTTGAGATCGTCGGTGTTACCAGCGCCGACGAAACCCAGCGTGTTTGTTCTTTCCTTTGCATGACCGAGATGGTACAATACAAATGAAAGGAGTGTTTCTCTTGACCCGATTGCAATATGAATTTCTCCGTCAATACCGCAATGAACATTTGCCGTCTCTTTCCTCCCTTTCAAAGGAGGATTGCGCCATTTTCAAATCCTGTTTGAGCGATCACTACATCAAGTATCACTTGGCTTCTGATAGAATTGCGTTTCCCACCATCAGCCCTTCCGGCCTCGCCGCGATGCTAGAATTTGAAAACCAGCTTCAAGAGCATGCCGAGGAACAAGCCCGCCATGAAGAAGAACGCCGTGCGGATCGCGAGCAGGCTGTCCAAGATCGAAAAGAGGATCGTCGTCATGATCTCAAGATATTGATACTTGGCGCGCTGATCGCCTTTGTTCTCGATCTCATCAATAACCTGATATGCGCGCATCTGTAATTTGTCGAGCTTCTTTTGCGTCATCGTTTCACCTCCTGACGCGCACTGCACCATCAGTGCGCGTCTTTTTCGTTGGCTTCAATCTTCATGCTGATAGGTGCAAACGCATCACACATGTTTCGCAGTTTTGCAAGTTCGGCGTTCACCACGTCGATCTGCTTTTTCAGCTCCACCAGCTTTCCCGAAGTTTCGGTCGCGCCTTCAAGCTCGACTGACACATTCATTTTCATTTGTTCACCTCCGTTTCGTCCATCCCGGCCTCCTTATCAAAAGCCTATGTGACGTTACCAGCGTCAACGAAGTTCATCTATTTGTTAAACATCATTGAACATACACTGTAAAAAAATAAGCAGCAATGTCCGAGTTGTCGATTTCAAGCAAATTGCTTGCCTTGACAATTTCATTCTGCTTGAACGGGACTTTTCCGTTCAATTTAAGGGAAATTGTCCGTTCGGACAACTCCATGCGCCGCGCAAATTCCGCCTGCGACCCCATTTTCTCTGTGATTCTACCCAGTAACTTCTGATAATTAAACGCCATTATTCTCACCTCTTTCGTTCAATATCTTTGAACATCTTGATTATAGCGCTCCACAATGTCCTTGTCAACCTAGAAATTCAAAATTCTTGAACTTTTCTTCTGTTTTCCCTTGAACATAAATTCAAAGCGTGATAGAATGCTATTAGAAAGGAGGCTTTGACCCTTTTATGAAAAAAAGCACCACTGCCGACCGTCTCCATTACCTGATGACATCAAGGGATCTGAAACAGATCGACATTTTACGCGCCGCCGAACCTTACGCAGCTCAGTTTAATATTAAAATGAATCGTTCTGATATCAGTCAATATGTATCAGGCAAAGTTGAGCCGGGGCAGGATAAGCTAACCGTTTTAGGTCTTGCCCTTGGTGTCGATCCCGTTTGGCTCATGGGAATTGATGTCCCAATGATCCCTCAACAAGGCAAAGAATCTCTTCCCCATCCCGAAGCGATCCCCGTCTCTCGTCGTTCCGTTCCCCTCCTCGGCAGCATTGCCTGCGGCGAACCCATCTTCGCCGACGAGGATTATTCCGTTTCCGTCGCGCTGGGTTATGATGTAGACTGCGACTTCGCGCTCCGCTGCAAAGGCGATTCGATGATTGAAGCGCGCATCTACGACGGCGACATTGTTTTCATCAAAAAGCAGGATTTCGTGGATGATGGCACGATTGCCGCCGTTCTGATCGACGACGACGCGACGCTCAAGCGTGTTTACAAATTGAGTGACGGCCGCATCGAGCTGCGCGCAGCCAACGAGCGGTACCGGCCAATTTTCGTCGGTGGTCCAGATGATACGCGAACATTTCGCGTACTCGGCAAAGCCGTTGCATTTCAAAGTACGATTTTATAATTGGAGGGTGTACACATGAAAAAATTTCTTGCGCTCTTTTCTCTATTTCTTCTTGTTTTAACCCCTGCCTTAGCCGAAAACTATCAGCTTGATGTAACAGGTTCAAAATGGGCAATCATGGTTTCTGAAAACGAAAAGAGCATTTCTCTAATTCCGGGCGTTCGATACGTATTTGATGTTGAAGATCCTTCTCAATACAAATGGAGTTCCAGCAATAATGACATTGTCACTATCTGGAGCAATGGATCATTTGTTTCTTCCGGCTCTGGAAAAGTTACCCTTACCGGAAAGCCACTCAATAATGAAGCTCCCACAATTAAAACTTCTGTTTCCATTTCAATTCCCTATGTGAGTTCAAAGGATATTGTCGTCGATTCTCCTGATGGTTCAATGTTGATTACTTACTTCGGAAATGGAATTATCACGACAAATTACAGCGGTGATAGATGCTTTGATTTAGAAGAAATAGACGATGATGATCCTGACTATTTTTTCTATTATCCTTCAACCGCAAGCAAGATTCTTCCCTTAAAAGAAGGAAAAGGCTCTATCATTTATGAGATCAATTTTAAGAAAAAAATAATTGTCAATGTAACTGTAAAGAAATCTGCTCTTATGACAGAAGAAGAATATCAAGATTATCTTGATTCTAAAGCTGACACACAAACCGCCATTGTAAAAAAAGCGGCAAATATTCGGGCTGATGCAAGTTCCGAAAGTCAAAAGGTTGGAAGCGTAAAATCAGGAGATGAACTTATTATTACACAGCCTTTCTATAATTCAAAATGGCACCAGATTCTCTATAATGGTGAACTTTGCTACATTGCCGCGAGCTATGTAAATATTCAAACCGAATAATTTTTTTCGGATAACAATACCCCGCCCATGCAGCCGCACGAGCGAGGCAAACAGAAAGGTATTTGATTTATGAGCACTACAAAAAACACAAGCAAAACGATTAGCCCCCGCACGACCAGCAAACCTTCCTATACCTATGAAGATCGCAGTCAAAAAATTCCGACGAGCCTCAAGCCTAACACATCTAACCCCGCCAAGAAATCATCCGGCAAGTGATTGCCCCGCTTGAATCTGGTCAAAGAGCTTCTGTGCTTCAAAAAATTCGACGTTTATTCCTGTTTTCGGATCGCAGTAAATGACTACTGGGCCAAACAACAATTTTTCATCATCAGCAGCGGTCTCTTCGTCGTGTTTGAAAGCCGCGCGCGTTTCCGGCGACCACATCAGCGCGATACCGTCCTCCAAGTTGTCCGGCAGGCTGTAACAAATTCCAACCTGCTCGCCTGCGCCGCTTTTGATTCTAAGCACAAGAGCACTTCGCGCATATTCAAAGTCTTTGCTGTAAACAAGCGTATGCCATGTATCGGCGGAACGATCAATTTTCATTTGCTCTGTTTCTTTGAGCCGGAGGCTTCGCAGTTTTGCATAGCCCTCCTCCAGCCCTTCAAGCGCACATGAAAAAAGCACCGTCATACCCAGCGAAATCAGGAAGAAGCGCGGAATCTCCATCGTGGCCGAAAATGTATTCAGCAAATCTGCCGGGTTGGCAACGCTTTTCCCGGCCAGCCTCCCGTAAATCAGTAGCGAAGCCACCGAAATCATTGTGCTGAAAACAAAATGCTTTGCCGCTCGTGTGCTGTCACTGGTTTCTTCGTCTCGATAAGTGCGCTTGAAAAACACCCTCCGCAGGATATCCACCAGCGCACCGGGGTACAGGTAGATCATTGCGATAATCATTTGCTCCATCGTTCCACCTCCGTATATCTTAATTATACCACACGAGGCTTATCCAAAAAAGGCTTCATGTGCAACCTTTTTCAAAATGAAAATCATTTGACAAAACACCCCGCCCATGTGACCACACGAGCGAGGCAAACAGAAAGGACGCTTCCATGAGCAACGATTTTCGTTTTCTGATGTATCAATCCGCCGAAGAAAATGTGAGCGTCAACGCCGTCATCAAAGACGAAACAATTTGGCTTTCTCAAAAGGGCATGGCCGAGCTGTTCGGCTGTTCGACAGACAACATTTCCCTCCACCTAAAAAATATCTTTTCCGACGGCGAATTGACGAAAGATTCAGTTACCGAGAAAATCTCGGTAACTGCCGCAGATGGTAAAAATTATCCTACTCAGTTCTACAATCTGGATGCGATCATCTCCGTCGGCTACCGCGTCAACTCCCGCCGCGCGACGCACTTCCGCATCTGGGCAACTAGCGTCTTGAAGGAATACATGACCAAGGGCTTCGCACTGGATGACGAGCGCCTCAAGCAGGGAACGGCCGCGTTTGGCCACGACTATTTCCGCGAGCTGCTTGAGCGCGTCCGCTCGATCCGCGCCAGCGAACGCCGCATCTGGCAGCAGGTGACGGATATCTTCGCGGAGTGCAGCATCGACTATGATAAAAACGCCGCCGTTGCCCATGACTTCTACGCCATGATTCAGAATAAATTCCACTATGCCATCACGGGGCAAACCGCCGCCGAAATCATCTATGACCGTGCCGACCGCACCAAAAATCACATGGGGCTGACCACATGGAAAAACGCCCCGGACGGCCGTATTCTCAAATCGGATGTTTCCATCGCCAAGAATTATCTGGATGCGAAGCAGATTCGTCAGCTTGAGCGCGCCGTCTCCGGCTATTTCGATTATATCGAGGATCTGATCGAGCGCGAAAATGCCTTCACGATGGAGCAGTTCGCCTCCAGCGTCAACGAATTTCTCGCTTTCCGCCGCTATGACATTCTTCCCGATAAGGGGCGCATTTCCGCCGCGGCCGCAAAAAAGAAGGCCGAAGCGGAATACGACGCTTTCAACAAAACGCAGCGCATCGTCTCCGACTTCGACCGTGAGGTGCAGCGCCTGATCGAATCCGAAAAGCGCCCGTGATCTTCTTTGCGCCATCCTTGGCAAAATAGCCATTAAAAAACGCCCCGCCCATGTTACCAGCATGGACGAGACGAAGTATTCAATTCACACTCTTTTTCTTTATGCGGCTCATCAAGGGATTCATTCAACTGTTATCACTATTTAAGGGGGTGATCCAATTTGAAAGCCGTCATATATGCCCGCTTCTCCAGCCACAACCAGCGCGAAGAATCCATCGAAGGACAGGTTCGCGCCTGTCAGCGCTTCGCCAAAGAGCACGACATGACTGTGATCGAGATATACGCAGATCGCGGCCTGTCCGGCCTCCATGCCGACAATCGCCCAGAATTTCAACGCATGATCGCAGACAGCGACCGCCACAAATTCCAAGCTCTTATCATGTGGAACCTCGACCGTTTTTCCCGCGACAAATACGACACTGCCGTTTATAAATCGCGGCTCAAAAAGAATGGCGTTACGCTCTATTACTCCGATCAGAACATTCCAGACACGCCGGAAGGAATTATTCTCGAATCGCTGCTTGAGGGCTTTGCGCAGTATTATTCCGCCAACCTTTCCCGCAACGCAAAGCGCGGCTTACAGGAAAATGCGCGGAAATGCCTCTGGAACGGCGGCGGCCTGCCTCTTGGCTATACCATCGACGAAACAAAGCACTTTGTCATTGATCCGGCCGGCGCCGCCTGTGTCCGGTTGATCTTCCAGATGTACGCCGACAACCACTCCATCAAGGAAATTGTCTCTACACTCAACGAGAAGGGATATCGAACCGTGAAAGGAAATAAATTTCGCCTTGGCAGTATACAGGGTGTCCTGCGTAATCGAAAATACATCGGCGAATACCACGCATCCGGCATAACTGTTCCGAACGGCGTTCCCGCGATCGTGGATGTCGAATTATTCAATGCCGTACAAGAAAAAATCGGTGTTGTTTCTGCTGCAAAAGCCCGTAACAAAGCAGAAATTCCTTATTTGCTGACTACAAAGGTTTTTTGCGGCCATTGCGGCTCTCCGATGATCGGTGAATCCGGCACAGGAAAAGGCGGCTCGACCTATCGCTATTATAAATGCTCCTGCCGAAAGAACCGAAAAGGCCAGTGTGACAAACGCACCGAACAAAAAGAATGGCTCGAAGAAACCGTCGTTGCGCAGACCGTCGAAAAATTCCTCCACCCCGACGTGATCGAGGATGTTTCAAACGCCTGTGTCGCCGTACTTGAACAGGATTGCCAAAACAATGCCTTGCTCAAGGCCTTAAATGCCCAGCTTGCAGATGTTGAAAAATCCTCCCGAAATCTTATCAAAGCCATTGAAGCAGGGGTATTCACCGCATCCATGCGCGAACGGCTAGCCGAGCTTGAACAGCAAAAAGAAGATATCACCGTTCAGATTGCCCGCGAGCAGCTCCGAAAGCCGCAGCTCTCCGCCGAGCAAATCGCGTTCTTCCTCCGCTCTTTCCTTGACGGCGATGCTCACGATCCGAACTTTCAAGAAAGAATTATTGAATCGCTCGTCCGCCGCGTCGATGTTTACGATGAAGGGCCGGGAAACCGCAAGCTCACTGTTTTCTATAATCTAAAGAAAAATAACCATTCTTCCGTTTCGGTAAAATGTTCGGATTCCGAAAGTGTGGGTCTGCCAAAAAGGTCGGTTGCAAAAGCAGCCGATTTTTTTTCGCTTCTTGCAGAAGGGCGAGAATAGGACGGCAGTGAATACCGTGCCCTTTGGCACGGTAGAGCCGTCCTGACCGACGAGCGTCGAGCGAGGAGAAAGAGTCCTTCTGCCCCTGCCAAAAAGGTCGGTTGCAAAAGCAGCCGATTTTTTTCTTTGCTTCTTGCAGAAGGACATTTTTCCAATTCCAGTTTTTTCAAAATGCGCAACTAAATTCAGTTGCATTTCTATCTTTTTGTGCTATACTATATGAGAAAGGGAGGCATGCGGCTTGGGACAAAAAGAAAAGCTCATCAAAAAGCTGAAATCCGTTCCGAAGGACATGACCTTTGAAGAGGTCGAAACCCTCTTGCGCTATCTGACCTATCTGCGTTCCAACAAAGGGAAAACCAGCGGTTCGCGCGTCTTATTTTCCAGCGACTCTCACCCGCCGATCTTGCTGCATAAGCCCCACCCCCGCAAGGAGCTTCTGGCGTATCAAATCAAACAGCTCATCGAAATCTTGGAACAGGAGGGATTGATTTGAGCAATACCATGGAATATAAAGGCTATGTCGGCAGCGTCGAGTTTTCGCAGGAAGACTCCGTTCTTTTCGGAAAAGTCATGGGTATTCGCGCCCTGATTTCCTACGAAGGTCAAACCGTTCAGGAATTGGTCAATGACTTTCACGACGCGGTCGATGCATACCTCAATCTCTGTGCTGAGGAGGGCACTCCGCCGGAAAAAGCCTACAAGGGCTCGTTCAATATCCGCATTTCCCCCGAACTCCATCGCCGCGCCGCCCTCTATGCAACGGCGCATCAAACCACGCTCAACCGCGTTGTTGAAAGCGCGCTCGAGCATTATGTTCCCGCTTATTGATATCTGCCCCGCATATTTCCCCTGCCTCCGGCCAAACTACCGCTGGAGGTGTTTTTTTATGAGCCCGAAAGAATTGCTTTATATCGACGATGCGCTCGGCCACGAGCAGTTTCTCATCGCCCAATGTCAGGAAGCCGAGGCCGCGCTCAGCGACCCGAAGCTCAAACAGCGCGTTCGCCAGCTTCAAAGCGCCCACCAGCAGCTCTTCAACCGCCTGATGGCGCTCGTTTAAGGAGGGATGGCCATGAATAACGATCAGCAGATTATGGAAAACCTGCTTTTGACGACAAAGGGCGTCTGCGATTTGTATCTGCACGGCGCCATCGAATCCGCCACGCCGGACGTGCATCAGGCGTTTGACGGCGCACTGGGCGAAAGTCTGGACATGCAGTCGGATATCTATGCCGAAATGTCCAGCCGCGGCTGGTATCAAAACCAGCAGGCCGACACGCAGCAAATCGCGCAGGTACGGCAGAAATTTCTGATGAACTGATTCTTCACACAAGCGGGCTGAGCCCGCCTCAGCTTGTTGACATAAGCTAACTTGTCTTGAATAGCAAAATCAAGAAATTCAGCTATTCTTTCATTTGCGAAAAGGGCTATTCTCCCCCTTCGGGGGGAGAATAGCTTTTTGTCTACAGTCTGAAGCGGGCTGAGCCCGCCTTCCCCTCCGCCGATGTCTGCAAAACGTCAAAGTCTTGCTCACGTCGGCGGTTTTATGCAATTTTCTATACGTCAAAAAAGGCGCTGTCAAGCTCAACCGGAATTGGCTTGACAGCGCCTTTGACGTTTCATTTTCTTTTAGCGCTTCTTTGGGCGCTTTCTTTTTGTGCCGTCTCCACAGGCACGTCCTCTTTTTCGCAGATCATAAAGGGATAATCCCCTTTTCCCTGCTGAATCATTGTGGCGAAGCGATACGTCTTCTGCGTCGTCTTTTCCTCGCTGTTGGGGTCGGCGACCAACAGTTTCCCGTCCTCGGTGATGCCGCGAAGGACGACGTAGTGCCCGTTTTCCGTAAAATATCCTGCGCCGACGTATTCGACAATCGGATAGCCCTTGCGCAGCGTGTTTTCAATCGCCTGCGCGTCCATCTTGCGCCAGCGCCCCTCGACGCCGTACTCGTCCAGCAGCAGCCGCAGCGCGTCTCGCCCCAGTCCGTCGCCGCGATACAGCCCGAGCTCCCCCGCCAGGGACATGACATCGTCCGGTTCGGGCGCGTCATCCGGCTCAAAATACCCGACGACCATCGCCACGCAGGCCGCGCCGCAGCCCGATTCCTCGACCGTAACATCCCGCTCGTGCCACGTAAAGACCGGCTCTGCATAGTCATGCTGATTGTAGAGCGGCATGGGGAGCAGAAGCGGCTCGACCTTGCGTTTTTCCGCCGCCGCGGACGCGCCAAGGAGCAGCGCCGCCGTCAGCATCAGCGCGAAAACACCTTTCATTACAGCACAATGTCCCCCGGCCGATAGCCCTGCGGCAGCGGTTCTTCCTCGTCAAACACGACCGACGGGTCGCGCAGGGTCGGAAGGAACGCTTCGTAAGGAATACGCGGAAATTCGCAGCCATAGCTGCTCGCGCCGAACCATCCGCCCTCGTGCGCGCGCAGATTCAAATCGCGCGCAAACTTTGTGCGGTTGGAGCAATCGTGAATCAGCGGCTGCCACCGTTCGCGCGCGGCGGTTTCCATCAGTTTCAGCGTCAAATCCCGGCTCCAGATGGGCGAAATATACCCCTGACGCGACATATACAGGCTCTCGCCCTCATAATTGCCGATGTTGTTCGGATTCAGATGCAGCTCGGCGCAGTTCATAAAGTCAATCCCCGTCGCCAGAATCTTCTCCTTTTTCTGCATGAACGTCTCGTACAGTTCCGGCGTGATCGGCGTTTCAATGCCCACATATCGGATGTATTTCTTGGCCGTCGCCATGTTTTCGATCACGCGATCCGCGCATCCGGACGCGCCGAGATTGAAGCGCAGCTCGTCCAGCCCTGCCTCGCCCAGCGCGCGCAGATTTTCCTCCGTCGCCAGCGTTCCGTTGGTGTACATGTGCTGGTAAACGCCCGCCTCATGGAATTTGCGGATGATTCCGTAGTATTTTTCAATCTCCATGAACGGCTCGAGGTACACATACGCGACGCCCGTCGGCTTCTTCTGGATGGACAGCAGCAGGTCGATGTCGTCCTCATAGAATTTCGTGCCGCCGATTTCCCACATGCCCTCGCCGATGGGCGGCTGCACATCCAGCTCGCCGTAATTATAGCAGAATTTGCACTGCACGTTGCAGCGGTTCGTCTTGCGAACCGCACTCAGCCCCGTGCCCAGCAGGCAGGAGCAGCAGCCCCGCGGAAATTTCGCCCGATCGCCCACGAAATATGTCCGCCCGGACAGGCTTTGCAGCCCTTCGATCCGAGACGCCATCGCTTCGCGCCGCTTGTTCACTGCGGTTTCAATCTGAGCCAGCGCCGCAAGGGCAATCTCCTGCTGATGGGGCATCAGCTCTTCCTCCTCGGGCAGAGCGGCAAAAAACTCAAACCACATCAGCGCATCTTTTTTTGAAATCTTCATGGTCATACCTCCCTGTGCGGCTTTTGACGCAAACAAAGGTATTTTATCACAGAATTTCAAAAAAGTACAGCGCTCATTCGGCGTTTCGACCGGCCTCAAACCGTCGGAGGTTTTTGCCGCTTATTTTTTGAGAAAGGCTTCAACGGCCTCGCACGCCTGCGCATAGGCGTCGCCCTGCATATCCAGCCAGACGATATTCGGGTTGCGGCGGAACCATGTCATCTGGCGCTTGGCGAATTTCTTGATCGCGTGCGCCAGTTGGGCGAGCATATCGTCCCTGTCGGGGATTTCGCCGATGAGGTACTGCGTGATGAAGCGGTATTCCAGCCCCAGCCCGAGGAGAAATTCCGTGCTTGCGCCTTCGTCCATCAGGCGCTGCACCTCCTCAATCATGCCCTGCTCAAGCCGCATGTCGATGCGCTCGTCTATGCGTTTGGCCAGCACATCGCGCGGCCAGCTCACGCCCAAACGCAGGCTGTCAAACCGCGCCTGCTTCGCGGGCACGGCGTCGTCGCCGTCGTGGATGCGCTCAAGCATCCGCATGACGCGGTTGCGGTTGTTGCGCTCCACCTGCACATCCGGCATGAGCGCGACGAGCTGCGCGTACAGCGCGGGCGTGGTCAGCTTTTCCAGCTCCGCGCGGTAGGCCAGATCCGGCTCTTTATCGGAGAGCAGATAGCCGTCCAGCACGGAATCCACATACAGCCCCGTGCCGCCGACGATCATCGGCAGATGGCCGCGCGCGCGGATTTCGTCAATCTTTTCATAGCTCATCCGCTGAAAATCCGCCATGGAAAAAAACTCGCCCGGCTCGCGCACGTCAATCATGTAATGCGGCACGCCCTGCATCTCTTCGGGCGTAATCTTGCCGCTGCCCAAATCCAACCCGCGGAAAACCTGCCGCGAATCCGCCGAGATGATCTCCCCGTCAAACGTTCCGGCCAGCCGCACGCCCAGCGCGCTCTTGCCGGATGCGTTTGTGCCGACAACCGCCACAACCTTCGTCTTATCCATGATGCTTCCCCTTTATCCTGCGTTCTTGCTCCAATTCATTCAGCAGCGCCTCGCAGCCCGCGTCCACCTCGTCATACACCACGTCGTAGCGGTCGGTATACCACGGGTCCTCGATCTCGCGTGGCTCGCCGGTATACGCCATCAGCAGCGCGATTTTGTGCAGCGGGTCGCCGCCGAAAATGCGCTCCATGCGGCGCAGATTCTCCCTGTCCATGCCGATAAACAGGTCGTATCGGTCGTAATCCGCTTTTCCGAGCTGCCACGCACGGTGCCCGCTTCTGGGCAGGCCATGGCGCGCAAGCTCCCGCTGCGTCCCCGGATGCACGGGATTGCCGATTTCCTCCGCGCTGACCGCCGCCGAATCCGCCGTGTACGCCCATTCGAGCCGACGCTCCCTGACTTTTGCCGCAAAAACAGATTCCGCCATCGGACTGCGGCAGATGTTGCCGTGGCAGACGAAAAGAATGCGGGTCATGCTGATGCTTTCATTCCCATCCATTCAGATTTTCTCTATTTTATCAGATTTCCCTTCGGAGTTCAACCCACGCAAAAGAGACCGCCCATTTCAAGCGGTCTCTCCGGCTTGTTGACATAAACAAACTTGGATTGAATAGCAAAATCAAGAAATTCAGTTATTCTTTCATTTGCGGAAAGGGCTATTCTCCCCCCCTTCGGGGGGAGAATAGCTTTTTGTCTACAGTCTGAATCCACCGGATCGACCGGTGGCTTTTGCCCGTTTACATAGCGCCCTTATGCTTGAGCACGGCGCTGACCGTCTGACACAGAATTTTAAGATCCAGCCCGATGCTCCAATTACAGATATACTGCGTATCGAGCTTGACAATCTGCTCGAAATCCGTGATATCGCTCCGGCCGCTGACCTGCCACATACCCGTGATGCCCGGTTTCATCGCCATGCGGGCGCGGTGATGCAGCTCGTATTTATCCCATTCGTCCACCGTCGGCGGCCTCGTGCCGACAAGGCTCATATCGCCCTTGAGCACGTTGAAAAACTGCGGGAATTCGTCGAGGCTCGTGTTGCGGATGAACGCGCCGATGCCCGTTTTTTTCGTGCCGTCCGGCAGAATTTCGTTGCCGATGATGCGCGGGTCGAAATCCAGCTTGAACATCAGGCCGTCCGAAACGCGGTTTTCCTTCATCAAATCCTTTTTGCGCTCGTCCGCGTCCAGATACATGCTGCGGATTTTATAGAATTTGAATCGCCGCCCGTTCTGCCCGATGCGCTCCTGCGAATAGATGATCGGCCCCGGCGAAGCCTTTTTGATCTGTGGGCCGACGATCAGGATGATGATTCCGGCCAGCACGCAGCCGATCAGGCCGCCGACGATATCCATCAGCCGCTTGACCAGCGCCTGAAACGGCGTAGCGTAATTCACCGTGCTGGTCAGCACCGTGTAATCGCCGATGTGCTCGACGAGCTGCTTCTGGCTCACGCCGCTCTCCAGCATCAGCTGCTCGTGCACGACGACGCCCATCTCCTGGCACTGCGCAACGAGCTTTTTCGCCGCCTTGATCGCGTCCGCCTCGATGAACACCTCGTCCACCCACTCGCGGCAGATGTACTCCGCCGCGTCGCTCAGATTCGCCACCACCGGGATTCCGTTCAGCGTCTCCCCCTGCGCGTCGCGATCCGAGAGCACGAGCCCCGCCAAGTCAAACGCATCGTTTGCGGTTGTCAGCAGCATTTGGGCCACCTCCGCCGCGCGCGCTTCCGGCGCGACAATCAACACGGCGCGCCTTTTCTCGTGCTTTATCCGCTTTTGCAGCAGCTTCTTGTAGATCTGCCGAAGCGCGCAGCCCAAGACCATGTGCAGCGCCGATGTGCCGTAGAGAATGATTCGCGAATATGAATTGCTGATCTTGAGCGCGACCAGCAGTACGGTCATAACGGCAAAGACAATCGCCGCATGCTTCACACTCTCAAGCATTTCCTGATACATTCCGCGCCTGAGCACGTCGTGCATCGTGTTGAACATCACGCAGACCGTGAAATCCAGCAACATCAGCATAACCAGCAGTTCTCGGTACAGCTCCGTCTGATAGCTGCCCCAAGCTTGGCTGAACCGCAAGCTGAATGCGGCAAAAAGCGCAAGCGCAAGACTGAGCATATCCAGAAAAATAAAGTCAAGATGCTTCAGCCAACCCTTAACTCCCCGCTCGTACATACTCTTCCATTCGCTTTCTGTTTTTTCTTTCTCAGCCGACCGCCACGAAGCCGATCACGGGCAGCCCGTTAAAATCGCAGATTTCCAGCTCGCGAAGCACCTGCGCTTTCTTCGTGACCCACGGCTGAATGAACAGCACCACGCCGTCCATCTTATCCGCAACGGCCTGAGCGTCCACGTCAAAGCGATCGCAGACCTTGTATCCCCCCGCCTGCGCCGCCGTCTTCATCGTCTGCGCAATCTGCGCATTGGCCAAGTCGCCGCTCAGAACGAGGCCGCTTATGCCTGTCGCGCTCAGCGCGGCGGACAGATACGCCCCGTCGTTGTACTGCGGCTTTTCGGCAAACAGCTTATCCAGGCCGCGCAGGTTCTTTTTCGCCGCGCCTTCGGGCTCGACGCGCGCCAGCAGATGCAGGCCGTATCGATCCTCCAGCTCGTCCGTGCCCTTCACGCTGCCATCCAGCAGGAACGCCAGCGCGAACCAGCCGCCCGCCAGCACAAAGAGCACCGCACCGCCGAGCGCCGCCCACTTGGGCATCTTGTTCTCCGGCTTCCAGCTGCCCTCGTAGACCTGCGCATAATACGCCTTGTCGTTGTCGGTCAATTTCGCTTCAATTTTGCCGAGGGTTTCCTGATATGTGGCCAACCGCTTCTCGCCATTTTGCCGCGCGGTAACCACGTCCTCGCAGTAGCCCGTCCGGCCGCTCTGGGTCATCGCTTCATAGGTCATCCCGTTCTCGGCAGTCTGCGCAACCTGCGCGCAAACCGCCTGAACCTGCTCATCGAGCACCGCCAGAATCTTTTCGCCGATTTCCACGCTGGGCGCGGCAACCGAAATGTTGACTCTGCCGTCGCTGCTGCGATCATCGCTAAGCTGGATGGCATTCTTTTCCGTTTCCGCAAACGTGACGCTCATCAATTCCGAGAGGCTGCGCTGGCTGCACGTCAGCCCGGTTTCCGCCCAAATCTGATCGTATACGTCCTGCTTCTGCAAAATCGAGCTGATCGCAAGGCCGAGACGGTTCAGATCGCTTTCCTGCGCGGCGACATAATAGCTCTTGTCCGCCATATAGACCGCTCCCGGATCCATGTTCATGTAGATGGATTCCTTCTGGCGCGCCACCTCGTCCTCATAGAACTGGTGATAGTTCGCGTATTGCTGAATCTGGTCGGCGTTCAGGTCGTTGATGTCCATCTGTGCCGGCTCTTTTCCCGTCTTCATTGCGCCGAACGCGCCGCCCAAAAGCAGCCCAACCATGCCGGCCAGCAGCAGAATCTTCCATTTTTGGAGAACATACTGAATCATTTGAACGAGATCAATCTCTTCCTTTTCGTTTCGTATTTTCTGTCTATACGTCATCTGGTCCGTCATGTCTTCTCTCCTCGTTCTATTTCCGTTGTTTTTTATTGCATCCGCAGCTCCTGTTTCCGTACGGTATGTTCGCCGGTCAGCGCGTCGCGATTCCCCCACTTTCTAATGTATTTAATATATCATCCGAACGCTTTCCCGTCAACTCCGGCAACGCAGAAAAGCGGCGCTTTCCGTCGAAAACGCCGCTTTTTATGTCAGCAGATTCCCAAAATGCGCTCGGCGCGCATAACCTCGTCCGCCGTCGGCGCGGGCACGCCGTCCAGCGGGTAGGCGATGTCCAGCTTCTTCCACTTGGAAAGGCCGAGCGTGTGATACGGCAGAATTTCCACGCGCTCCACCGTCTTCAGCGTCCCGATGAACGCGGCCATCTGCCTGAGGTCGTCCTCGCTGTCCGTCAGGCCGGGCACAAGCACATGGCGAATCCACATCGGCTTGCCCATGTCGCTCAGCTTTCGCGCCATCGCAAGGATGTTCGCGTTGCCCGTTCCGGTCACGCGCCGGTGCAGTTTCTCGTCCATCGCCTTGAGGTCGAGCATCACCAGATCAGTGACGTCCATCAGCCGCTCAAACGCCCGCTGATCCGCCGCATCCGCCCGATAGGGCTGACCCGCCGTATCCAGTACGGTGTGCACGCCCCTTTGGTGCGCCAGCTCGAACAGCGCCGTCACAAATTCCATTTGGAGCATCGGCTCGCCGCCGCTGACGGTGATGCCGCCGTGCTTTCCGTCCTTGCCCCAGTATTTTTTGTAGCGCAGTGCCCGCTCAATCAGGGTTTCCGCGTCCGTCGTCTCGGCAGCGGGGTTGCCCGTCTCCCACGAATCGGGGTTGTGGCAGAATTGGCAGCGCATCGCACAGCCCTGCAAAAAGATCACATAGCGCACACCGGGGCCGTCCACAAGGCCGAAGCTCTCGACGGAGTGCACCCGTCCGATCGGCTTACATGCGGTCATGGCAGGTGCGGGCGATGACGTCGAGCTGCTGCTCGCGGGTGAGGTCGATGAACTTGACGGCGTAGCCGGAGACGCGGATGGTGAAGTTGGCATATTCCTCCTTCTCCGGATGCTCCATCGCGTCGATGAGCTTCTCGGTGCCGAATACATTGACGTTCAGATGATGCGCGCCCTGCATGAAGTAGCCGTCCATCACCTGCACGAGATTCTTGGCGCGCTCCTCGTCGTTGTGCCCCAGCGCGCCGGGATTGATCGTCTGCGTATTGGAAATGCCGTCCAGCGCCCAGTGATACGGCAGCTTGGCGGTGGAGTTGAGGGAGGCCAGCAGGCCGTTCTTCTCCGCGCCGTAGCTCGGGTTCGCGCCCGGGGAGAGCGGCTCGCCCGCCTTGCGGCCATCCGGCATGCTGCCGGTCGCCTTGCCGTAGACGACGTTGGAGGTGATGGTCAGGATGGAGGTCGTCGGCTCGGAATCGCGGTAGGTGTGGCGCTTCTTGATCTTTTCAAGGAACTTGCCCAGCAGCCACACGGCGATGTCGTCGGCGCGGTCGTCGTCGTTGCCGTAGCGCGGGAAATCGCCCTCGGTCTTGAAATCGACAATCAGGCCGGTCTCGTCGCGGATCGGGGTCACCTTGGCGTACTTGATGGCGCTCAGGCTGTCCACCACATGGGAGAAGCCTGCG
>ERZ825896.396-NODE-396-length-58841-cov-7.990117_pt1 | contig 58841 bp, 49 predicted proteins | sample MGYA00519858_ERZ825896 | MGnify/ENA primary metagenome ERZ825896 (study PRJEB31778, sample SAMEA3449214) | human gut metagenome | biome: human gut; feature: human-associated habitat; material: faeces | place: United Kingdom | collected 2010/2012 ... | reverse complement strand
TAGAAAGCAAAATGATAAAAGTCTGCACTGCAGTGAAAGCAGCGCAGGCTTTTTTTGTCTAAATCATAATGAAAGCCCGCATCTTTGCGGGTTTTACTTTGATTTAACAAAAGGCTTCTTTTTCTTTTTACATGGGGGCGGTATGATAGTCTTGTACAAAAGAGATAAAAAAAATGTAATAGGAAAAAGGAGATTACAAAATGAAAAAGTTAGGAAGTATGGCATTGATTTTATTGCTTACCATGATGGTATTCACCGGCTGCGGCAGCAAGGATGGCGGCGCGGCTGACAGCGACGGCGCTGCGGGCGGCACCGTTTCCACTGACGGTTCCACTTCGATGGAAAAAGTAATCGGCGGCCTCGCAGAAGCGTTTGAAGCGGCGAATGAAGGCACAACCGTTACTTACAATCCGACCGGTTCCGGTTCCGGCATCACAGCAGTTTCCGAAGGACGCTGCGACATCGGCCTTTCCAGCAGAAGCCTGAAGGAGGAAGAAAAGTCTCAGGGTCTGCAGGAAACCATTCTGGCTTACGATGGTATCGCCATCATCGTGAATCCGGAGAATCCGGTAACGGATTTAAGCCTTGAGCAGATCGCGAAGATTTACACCGGCGAAATCACCAACTGGAAAGAAGTCGGCGGCAATGACGCGGAAATCGTTCTGATCGGTCGTGAGGCCGGAAGCGGCACAAGAGACGGATTTGAATCCATCACCGGAACCGAAGAGGCTTGCAAGTATCGTCAGGAGTTAACTTCCACAGGCGATGTCATCGCAACGGTTTCTCAGAATCCGGACGCGATCGGTTATGCTTCTCTGGCAGCACTCAAGGATACCGTAAAGGCTGTATCTGTTGACGGCGTAACAGCAAGTGAAGCGACCGTAAAGGACGGCACTTACAAAGTACAGCGTCCGTTCGTACTGGTAACCAAGGAAGGTACAGAGCTTTCCGATACCGCGCAGAAGTTCTTTGACTACGCGACATCCGCGGACGCCGCAGAGGTCATCTCCGCAGCAGGCGCAGTATCCGCAAACTAATTCGATGACAGGGCTGCGGCGCTCCGTAAGGAGTGACCGCGGTTTCCTGCTATGCGCAAGTCCGGCTGCGCGAAATCCGGCAGACCGCCCGGGAATCATATCTATGCGAAGCGGTCGTGCAAGCAAAGCGAGCAACGATTCGTGAACGTGTGTGAGAAAGGTAAGCATATGAAAGCAACAAGCAAATTACATAAAACAGAACAGCAGCAGCTGCGCGAAGCGCAGCGCAAGCGGCGCTTCGAGACGGTGATTCACGGCATCTTTTTGGTGCTGGGGTTGGTAACCGTCGGCTGCGTGCTGATGATCACGGTATATCTGATCATCGCGGGGATTCCCGCGATCCGCGAGATCGGTCTTGTGGACTTCCTCTTTGGCAAGGTGTGGGCATCGACCAATCAGGATGCGAAGTTCGGCATCCTGCCGTTCATTTTGACCAGTGTTTACGGTACGGCGGGCGCGATCCTGATCGGTGTGCCGGTCGGTTTCTTTACGGCGGTTTATCTGGCGAAGGAAGCGCCGCCGAAGCTGCGCGGCATCGTAGAGGAAGCGGTGAACCTTTTGGCAGGCATTCCGTCCGTCGTTTACGGCTTGGTCGGCATGTTGATCCTGGTGCCGGGCATCCGAAACATCTTCCATGTACCGGATGGCTCCAGCTTGCTGGCTGCCATCATTGTATTGGCGATCATGATTTTGCCGTCCATCATCAAGGTTTCTATCACCGGTTTGGAAGCGGTACCGAAGGAATATGAGGACGCGTCTTTGGCGCTTGGAGCGACGCCGACGGAAACCTGGTTCAAGGTTTCGGTTCCGGCGGCCAGAAGCGGTATCGCGGCAGCCGTCGTGCTGGGTGTCGGCCGCGCGATCGGCGAAGCGATGGCAGTGATGATGGTATCGGGCAATGTGGCGAACATGCCGCATCTGTTTGAGAGCGTGCGGTTCCTGACGACGGCGGTGGCGAGTGAGATGTCCTACGCGGGCGCGGGACTGCAGCGACAGGCGCTGTTTTCCATCGCGCTGGTGCTGTTCCTCTTCATCATGCTGATCAACGCGACACTGAACTTTTTCCTCAAGCGTAGCAAAGAGCGTTAGCGGGCAGCGGGAAAGCGTAAGGAGGAGATGAAATGCAGACGAAAACATTTTCTAAAGAGAGAAAGCTCTATATCGGGCTGATGAAAACGCTGATGGCGGTTTCGGCGGTGCTGACCTGCGCGTTGGTGGCGTTCCTGATTATTTATGTCATGTACAAGGGACTGCCGAACCTTTCGTGGGAGCTTCTGACGACGGAGCCGAGCTACCTGGCGGACAAAATCGGTATTTATCCCGATATTTTGAATACAATCTATATCGTGTTGGCAACCTTGGTTGTCGTGCTGCCGCTTGGCGTGGGCGCGGCGATTTATCTGACGGAATACGCACAGAACAAGAAGCTGGTGGCGGTCATTGAATACGCGGCGGAGACGCTTTCAGGAATACCTTCCATCATCTATGGTCTGGTGGGGATGATGTTCTTTTGTGAGTTTCTGGGCATGGGAACCTGTCTGAAAGCGGGCAGTCTGACCCTGGTCATCATGAATCTGCCGACCATCATGCGTACCACGCAGGAAAGTCTCAAGACCGTGCCGCAGTCCTATCGAGAGGGCGCGTTCGGTTTGGGTGCGGGCAAGTGGCGCGTGATCCGGACTGTGGTATTTCCGGGCTGTGTGGATGGCATCATCACCGGCTGTATTTTGGCGGTCGGACGGATTCTCGGAGAAACGGCGGCGCTTTTGTATACGGCGGGCTTCGCGCATGACGCTTACAATCTGATCGATGGTTTAGGCGAGTCCGGCGCGACGCTGACGGTAGCGCTCTATGTTTACGCCAAGGAACAGGGCGAGTTCGAGGTGGCTTTCGCGATTGCCTCGATTCTGATGATGCTGGCGCTGCTGATCAATCTGTCGGCGACGCTGGTCGGAAAATACTACAAAAAGAGGAGAGAGGTGTAAAAAATGAGCGATATCATTACCGTAAAAGATATGTGTCTGTGGTACGGCAGTGCGCAGGCGCTCAAAAATATCAATATTGACATCCCCGCAAAGAGCATTACGGCACTGATTGGACCGTCCGGCTGCGGTAAGTCCACGTTTCTCAAAACGCTGAACCGCATGAACGATCTGATTCCGGGCGTGAAGATCACCGGGGACATTCGTTACAAGGGACGTGAGATCTTCGACCCGTCTGTGGATGTCAACGAGCTGCGTAAGGAGATCGGCATGGTCTTCCAAAAACCGAATCCGTTTCCGATGAGCGTTTATGACAACATCGCTTACGGACCGCGTACACATGGAATTCGCGCCAAGGCGAAGCTGGACGATATCGTGGAGCGTTCGCTGCGTGACGCGGCAATTTGGGATGAGGTGAAGGACCGTCTTAAAAAATCGGCGTTGGGACTTTCCGGCGGACAGCAGCAGCGGCTCTGTATCGCGCGGGCGCTGGCGGTACAGCCGGAGGTGCTTCTGATGGACGAACCGACGAGTGCGCTGGACCCGATTTCGACTTCCAAGATAGAAGAACTTGCAATTCAGCTCAAAGACAGGTACACTATAGTTATCGTAACCCACAACATGCAGCAGGCTGTACGTATCTCAGATCAGACTGCGTTTTTCCTGCTCGGTGAGCTGGTCGAATACGGTAACACAGAGAAAATGTTCTCGCAGCCGCGGGAAAAACGTACCGAAGACTACATCACAGGGAGGTTTGGTTGATATGAGACGCAGATTTGACGAGGAACTGCAGCTTTTGAACAAGAAGCTGATTGAAATGGGCGCGCAGTGCGAGGAAGTCATCCGTCTGGCAGCGGCAGCGCTGACAGAAGGGCGCGCGGAACAGGTGCAGAAGGTCAAGCCGATGGACGCGGAGATCGACCGTATGGAGCGTGATATCGAGAGTTTATGCTTAAAGCTGCTTTTGCAGCAGCAGCCGGTGGCCAGAGATCTTCGGCAGATCTCGGCGGCGCTGAAGATGATTACAGATATGGAGCGCATCGGCGATCAGGCGGAGGACATCTGCGAGATCATTCCGTTTCTGAAAGGGCGCTCCGGACAGGCCTGCGGTGACATCGACAAGATGGCGGCAGCAACGATCAAGATGGTGACAGACAGCGTGTCCGCCTTTGTCCGTAAGGATACGGAGCTGGCGGAGCGTGTAATCGCTTACGATGATGTGGTAGACGATTTCTTTGAAAAGGTTAAAAACGATTTAATCACGATGATCACCCAAAATCCACAGGACGGGGAATACGCGCTGGATCTTTTGATGATCGCCAAGTACTTTGAGCGCATCGGAGACCATGCGGTGAACATTGCCGAATGGGTAGTTTTCGCGGTGACGGGGATCCACAAGGAGGAAGAGCAATGAAAATCTGGTGCGTAGAGGATGACAGCAGCATTCGGGATATTGAGGTATACACGCTCAATTCTACGGGCTTTGCGGCGCGCGGCTTCGCGGATGGAGCGGCATTTCGTGCGGCACTGACGGAGGAAATACCGGATCTAGTGGTCCTGGACGTCATGCTTCCCGGAGAAAACGGCGTGGAGCTGCTGCAGTTTCTACGCGGGAATCCCGCAACAGCGGAGATTCCAATCATCATGGCGACCGCCAAGGGCATGGAATACGACAAAATTCAGAGTCTGGATCTGGGCGCGGATGACTATCTGGTCAAGCCGTTCGGCATGATGGAGATGGTGTCTCGGATCAAGGCGATCCTGCGGCGCTGTAAGCCGGCGCAGGTGCAGCATTTGCTCAAGGCAGGCGGTCTGATCATCAATCTGGATGAATATACAGTTACTGCCGATGGCGAGCGTGTGACACTGACGCTCAAGGAATTTGAACTTTTGAAACTGTTTCTGTCCCATCCGGGCATCGCGTTCACGCGCGACCAGCTCTTTAACGAAATCTGGGGCATTGATTATATGGGAGAAACCCGCACTGTCGATGTGCATATCCGTACGCTGCGGCAAAAGCTGGGCGTTTATGGCAGCCTCATCGAAACGGTGCGCGGAGTCGGCTACCGTCTGGAGGTACAAGCATGAGGAAAAAAATATTTCAAGCAATGATGGCTGCGGCCGGCAGTGTGCTGCTCGCCAGTCTGATCATCATTTTGGGCTGTTTATATGACTATTTCGGCGGGCTACAGGAAAAGCAGATGCAGGACGAGCTGACGCTGGCTGCGGCAGGACTGGAGCAAAGCGGGGAAGTTTACCTGACAGACCAGCATCTGGAGTCGAAGCGTTTTCGTCTGACTTGGATTGACGCGCAGGGGAATGTGTTGTATGACACGAAAGCAGACGGCAGCAGCATGGAAAATCACGCAGATCGTGAGGAATTCCAACAGGCGATCAAGAACGGCTTCGGGGAGAGCTCCCGTTATTCCTCGACGCTGATGGAAAAGACGCTGTACCGGGCGCAGCGTCTGGCGGACGGCAGTGTGCTGCGTATTTCGGTCAGCCGGGCGACGTCCGGCGTGCTGGTGCTGGGCATGCTGCAGCCGATTCTTTTGGTGCTGATCGTGGCGCTGGTGCTGTCAGCGCTTTTGTCCAAACGGATTGCAAGATGGGTGGTCGCGCCGCTGGAAAATCTGGATCTGGAGCACCCGCTAGAAAACGATACCTATGAGGAGTTGGCGCCACTCCTTGGCAGAATCAATCAGCAGCGGCGCCAGATCGATTTGCAGCTTGCCAAGCTGCAGCGCAGAAATGATGAGTTCGCGCAGATCACAGGCAGCATGAAGGAAGGGTTGATCCTGCTGAATGAAAAGAATCAGATTCTCAGCATCAATCCGATGGCGCAGCGGTTATTTGAAACGGACGAGAGCTGCGTGGGAGAGAATTTTTTGGCTGTGGAACGCAGTCCTGAGGTCAATGCGGCAATCGCGGAGGCTTTCGCGAAGGGCAGCAGCAAGATTCAGCTTCCGCGCGGGGAGCAAACCTATCAGCTGGATATCAGCGCAATCAGTTCCGGAGGTGCGGTCATCGGCGCGGTCATCCTTGTCTTTGATATTACGGAGAGTATGCGCGCGGAGCAGAGTCGGCGGGAATTTACCGCGAATGTTTCGCACGAGCTGAAGACGCCGCTGCAGTCGATCATGGGCAGCGCGGAGCTGATCGAAAACGGTCTGGTGGCGGAAGATGATATGCCGCGTTTCGTGGGGCATATCCGCACCGAAGCGGCGCGATTAGTGAGTCTGATCGAGGATATCATTCGCCTGTCGCAGCTCGATGAAGGCAGTGAGCTGCCGTTTGAGGTCTGCGACCTTGCAGAGATCGCGCGTGAGACGACGGAGTCTTTGGCGGACGCGGCGGATCAGAGAAAGATCAGTTTGACCTTCAGCGGTGAGCCGCTTGGACTTTTCAGCGTCAAGCGCCTGCTCGCGGAGATCTGCTATAATCTCTGCGATAACGCGATCAAGTATAATCGGGAAGGCGGGCATGTCATGGTGAGCACCGGCCGCGCAGGGGACGAAGCGGTGCTGACGGTACGGGACACGGGAATCGGTATCCCTCCGGAGCATCAGGAACGCGTCTTTGAGCGTTTTTATCGCGTGGATAAGAGCCACTCGAAGGAGTCCGGCGGTACCGGACTGGGACTTTCGATCGTCAAACACGCAGTGCAGGACCTGGGCGGCAGGATCGAGCTGGACAGCACGCCGGGCGAGGGAACGGAGATCAAGGTCTATCTGCCGCTGAAAACCGCGGTTTAGAAGCCCCCCTGCGCTTGCGCTTTCCTGCCAATCGTTGCTAATATCTGACATTTTCGCGCCGCTTTTGGGGTAAGCGGCCTCTAAAGATGTAATGCGGTTGGCTTTGTCACAGAGGCTGCAGGCCCGGCACCGCTTTTAGGGGTAAGCGCCCTCTAAAGATGTAACGCGGTTGGCTTTGTCGCAGAGGCTGCAGGCCCGGCGCCGCTTTTAGGGGTAAAAACGCTCTAAAGATGTAACCCCTGCGCCTTTTCGTTCAAGGCTACTGGCCCGGCGCCGCTTTTTGGGGTAAAAACGCTCTAAAGATGTAACGCGGTTGGCTTTGCCACAGAGGCTGCAGCTATAGAATCACTGTTGTTTGTTGAAAACGACAATCAAATGATATATAATTTATTTTGCAACACAATTTTAGAGATGCGATGTGGAAAACTTTCTATTTTTTATCTGGAAATTCATGGACATCCCTGAGAAAACAGGTGAAGCATTACATCTTTTTGCTCAAACTCCGCGGAAATGGGAACTTTCACTTGTTTAGCACTTTTCTTTCTCCATTTTCTTTGTCCCTTTTCTTTGCCGGTGTTCCTTGACAGATGACATCCGGCACGAAGGCGCTTGCCTTAAAAAATTGAAAAGCTTTCGCGAGTCGCGAAGGTGCCTTGCTTTGCAGCGCCGGAGCTGACACAGCACGATTGTTCCGACCTTTGAACAAAAGTGTCTCGCCAAAAGAAGCTGCACAGCCGCAAGCTGGCTGTGTGAAACACCGTTGTCTTACCGATATCAAAAGACAGCGGTGTTTTTTTGTAGGTAGCGGCGCGGCGATCTTTTTGGGATCTGTTACAAGGATCTTTCAGAATCTTGCGAAGTGGCGGGCATCTGTTTGCGTCATGCACGCGCAGAATCCCGACATACATGATGCGTCTGCGGTATTTTCGGAATCACGATAAAAGCACTTTGCAAAGCGGCACGCATGCATGAGCGCCATGTACGCATAAGAAGAATCGCAGATTTCGTGATGCGCACTTTTATCTCTCGAAAAGAAAAGGCGGCTTCTTGATGACAGAAATGCGGAATTATGGTAAGATAGTTTTACGCGCAAAATACTTCCTCTGAAATTAGGAATCAGCGCGGCGATAGAATCAAAAACAAAGGGGTGCATGGAGGATGCGAGGCAGAAAGGCGAATCCGCAGGGGGAAAAAACAGGAGGACCGGACGAAAGCGTGTGGCACGGCAGGAGGACAAGACGAAGCGACAGCGGCAGGAGAACGAAGCGCGGCGGTAGACTAGCAGCGACGATGGCAGCTGTCGTGGTTTGTACGGCAGCAGGCGCATGGGGCATCGACAGCAGCGCCGGCGGCGGACAGGGGCTTGTCGGGCAGGAATTCAAACAGTTTTTCGCCTCGACGCCGATTTACGAATGGCTGCAGCCAAGCGCGGGAAGCGGGTCGCCGGATTGGATTCAAATTCCGGCAAAGAACGGCGCGCAGGGAGAAGTCATCGAGATTCCGGTATACAGCGGTGAGGCTGTTGTCAAACTAAATCATAATCGTCCGGATTTTGACGAGACTGATCTGACGACGGAAGCGTTTGAAGACTATAGCGACTTGGATGATCTGGGGCGCTGTGGTATGGCTTACGCAAATATCTGCAGGGAGCTGATGCCGACCGAAAAGCGCGGCAGCATCGGCATGATTCGTCCGAGCGGCTGGCAGACCGCGCGCTATGATGATCTGATCAGCACGAAATATCTTTATAACCGCTGTCATTTGATCGCTTACAGCCTGGCGGGCGAGAACGCGAACGAGCGCAACCTGATCACCGGCACGCGTTACATGAATGAAAATATGATTCCCTATGAAAATGCGGTGGCTGCTTACGTGCAGGAAACAGACGGACATGTGCTGTATCGCGTGACCCCGATCTTTGAGGGAAAAAATCTGCTGGCGAGCGGCGTGGAGATCGAGGCGATGTCGGTCGAGGACTGCGGCCGGAGCGTAGCTTTTCATGTGTTTTTATACAACGCGCAGCCGGGGGTCGGGATCGATTACGCGACCGGAGAAAATTGGCGCGCGGCAGAGGCGTAAGCAAGGCAAACGCATGACAAAGTCATGACAAAAAATCATAGCGATATTCGGCGTCTGTTTGGGCGCGAGAGGAAAATAAAAAGTAAAGAAAAGAAGAAAAATAAAAAGTGAAAAAAAGTTAAAAAGGAGAGAAAAGGTGGCAGAGATGAGAGAAGCATTGAGTGCATTGAGAAATGAGATGCAGGCAAACGGTATTGACGCATGGATCGTGCCGACAACGGATTTTCATGGGTCGGAATACGTCAACGACTATTTTAAGTGCAGGGAGTACCTTTCTGGCTTCACAGGGTCCGCGGGAACTTTGGCAGTCACGCAGGACGCGGCGGCGCTGTGGACGGACGGCAGATATTTTTTGCAGGCAGAGACCCAGCTTGCGGGCAGCGGCATTACGCTGATGCGCGAGGGCATAGAGGGGGTCCCGCAGCTGCCCGCATGGCTCAAAGCGCATCTGCCCGCGGAGGGTGCAGGGCGAATGGTCGGATTTGACGGAAGAGTTGTGGATCTGAAGCTGGGCAGAGAGCTGGCAGCAAGCTTTCCACTGCGCTGGGAGCTTGATTTGAGCGATCAGGTATGGGCGCAGCGGCCGCCGCTGGTAGCGTCTGCAATCTACGCGCTGCCGTGGGAGGTGACCGGCGAATCCGCGGCGTCGAAATTAGGGCGGATTCGCCGCGCGATGCGGGAAGCGGGCGCGGATTATCATTTGATTACTTCTCTGGAGGAAATCGCCTGGATCTGGAATCTGCGCGCGAGCGATGTCACGCACACGCCGGTATTCTATGCGTTCATGCTGCTGACGCCGCAGGAAACGCGGGTCTATCTTTTGAACGAAACGCAGGAGGCGGCGGCGCTGTTCCGCGCGGCGCTGCAGGAAGGAGGGGCAGCGCGCACGCATACCTTGTCTGACGTGACGACGGATGGCAGCGAATGCGCAGGCACTGCTGCCGCGGAGGATGGCGCGCATTCTTGCGCCGCGGAAGACACAGGAGCTGCGGGCGGTTGTGCCTGCGGGGAAAATCTGCGCGTGCTTCCGTATTTTGATATCTTTGAGGACTTAAAGCAGCTGCCGCCGGGCAGAATCCTGCTGGATGAGAAGCTCGTCAGCTATGGGATAGCGGTTTCTGTACCGGAGCAGGTTGAAAAAATCGCTGCGCAGGATCCAGCGATGCTGATGAAGGCAATCAAGAATGAAACAGAGATTGCGGCGACGTGCCGCGCGCATGTGCGGGACGGCGCAGCGATGGTGCGGTTTTTGTACTGGCTGAAGCAGGAGATGCAGGCGCGGCAGGCCGGAACGGAAGCTGCGCCGATTACGGAGATGGCGGCGGCGGCGCGTCTTGCGCAGGAACGCCGCCGCGAGGGCGCGTATGACTTGAGCTTTGATACGATTGCCGGATACGGACCACATGGGGCAATCGTACATTACGAATCCACGCCGGAGACGGATGTGGCGCTCGCGCCGGAGGGCTTCCTGCTTGTGGATTCCGGCGGACAGTATCGGGACGGCACGACGGATATCACGAGGACGGTCGCACTCGGACCGCTGACCGACAAGATGAAGCGCTGCTATACGGCGGTGCTCAAGGGGCATATCGTTTTGGCAAGTGCACGCTTTGACGCGGAGACCACCGGTGAAGAACTGGATCAGAGAACACGCGAACCGCTGCGGGCGCAGGGACTGGACTATCTGCACGGTACAGGGCATGGTGTCGGACATCTTTTGAGCGTGCATGAGGGACCGCATACCATCAGCCCGCGCGGCAAGGATTGTCATGTCCTGCCGGGTATGATCAGCAGCGATGAGCCGGGCGTATATCTGGAGGGAGAATTCGGCGTCCGCCTGGAAAACGAGATTCTCTGCCGCGAAGCGCAGGCGGAAACAGACGGCGAAGAGAAAGCCTTGCGATCCGGCGCAGATGCAAAAGCGCAGGCGGGCACTGCGGAGCAGAACGAAAGCCATGCGGGAGGCAGCGCAGCCCTAGGCGCAAGCGGCAAGACATTCTGCTTTGAAACGATCACGTTTTGTCCGTTTGAGCGAGAAGCCATTTTAACGGAGCAGCTCACCGCGGAAGAGCGCGACTGGGTAAACAACTATCATCGGCAAGTTTACGAGATGCTCGCGCCGCTTTTGGACGAAGAAACGTGCGTGTGGCTAGCGGCACAGACAACGCCGCTGTAGAGCAAATAAAAAATCCTATTATGCAGGGAAATAACGACAAAAGCACCTTGCGAAGCGGCGCTCACCCATGAGCACCGCTGTAAAGCAAATTAAGATTTTTTTAAGAAAAATCTGCAGTCTTTTTTCGGTGCGGGTGGTATGATAGCAGCAAGGAAGGGGAAAAAGGGGAGGACGGTATATGAAAGGTACGATATTGATCGTGGATGACAATCGGGAGATCGTCGATTCGCTCGGCAAGCTGCTGGTCATCGAGGGCTATGAGATTCTGACGGCCTATGACGGCATGGAGGCTCTCGGCGTGCTTGAAAAAAGCCAGCCGGACCTGATCCTGCTGGACGTGATGATGCCGCGGCTGAACGGACTTTCGGCTCTGATGAAAATTCGAGAGAGCCACAACATTCCGGCGATCATGCTTTCTGCCAAAACCGAAGAGAGCGACAAGGTCTCCGGCTTGCTGCTGGGCGCGGATGACTACATCGAAAAGCCGTACAATCCGGCAGAACTTTTGGCGCGCGTGCAGGCGCAGCTGCGGCGATACAAGGCTTACGGCGGCAGTCACCCGACAGCGGAGCAGAAGTCGGATGAGATCGTCAACGGCGGTCTGACCTTGGATATGCGGCAAAAGCTGTTGTTTGTGGATGGCGAGGCGGTGCGGCTGACCGCGACGGAGTACAAAATTACGGAACTTCTGATGCGGCACATCGGGCAGGTCTTTTCAGCGGCACAAATCTACGAAAACGTATGGAATGAGAATGCGGATTTTTCGGTGGAAAATACGGTCATGGTGCATATCCGGCACATCCGGGAAAAAATCGAGATCGATCCGAAAAATCCAAGATATGTAAAGGTGGTATGGGGCATTGGGTACAAAATGGAAAAACACCAAAAATAACGTCCGCGCGTTTTGGCTGGCGCATCGGGCGCAGATTCTGACCGGAGTTTTGGCGCTGCTCGCCTTGGCGCTGTTTCTGCTGCTGGCTTTCAACTATCGCCGGATGAACACCCGCATCGTCTGGAGCTTTGGGCTGGCGATGAATCTGATCGGGGCGGCGGCGCTTTCCCGGTGGTTTGCCTGCCATTTGCAAAAGCGCTATGCGGCATGGGAAACGCTTGACGAAGATTTTTATGAGATATGGTCCGCACGCAGTCAGGAGCAGGGAAAGGGGCTGCTGTATATCACCGGTGCCGCCTTGGCGGGCGTTGCCGTATTCTTCATCATCAAAAAGGTGACGGATGGCATCTGGTATCTGCCGAACTACGCATATTTTTATCTATTGCTTTTTACGGTTCTGCTGCAGTATCTGGCGCTGTCGATGACCTTGAAACGCTTTATGAAAGCCAAACTGGACGCGTTTGTCGCGGGACTCAAGGAGCTGAATCGCACGCGGGTGGCGAGGGCGCTACAGGTCGAAAAGGAGAGCATGGAAAAGGCGGCTAAAAGTGAGCAGCTCAAGGTTGATCTGATTTCCAATGTTTCACATGACCTCAAGACGCCGCTGACCTCGATGGTCGGCTATATCGAGCTGCTCAAAAAAGAGGAGCTCGGCGATGCTGCCCGCGATTATGTCGAGGTGATCGCAAGCCGCGCCGAAAAGCTCAAAGAAATGATCAGCAGCTTGTTTTCTTTGGCGAAAGCCAGCAGCGGCAATATCGAGCTGCATGAGGAGCCGCTCAGCTTCCACACCTTGCTGACGCAGATTCTTGCGGATATGAAGGATCGGATCGACGCGGCGGATCTGGAATTCGTGGTTTGCTTCGATGCTGCGCCGGATCAGCTGATGACGGATAGTGTGTATCTGTATCGCGTTTGCCAGAATCTGATTGAAAACGCGCTGAAATACGCGGCTTCGGGCACGCGCGTGTTCCTCAAGACCTTTGTAAGCAAGGAAGATCTGCATATTGAGATCCGCAGAAAGATCGTCTTTGAGATCACGAATACCTCCGGCTATCCGATCAACTTTGAAAAAGAAGAGATTGTCGAACGTTTCGCGCGCGGCGATAAGGCGCGCAGCAGCGAGGGCAACGGTCTGGGACTGGCAATCGTCAGCACCTACACCGCAGCGCTCGGCGGCGATTTTGACATCGCCATCGACTGCGACCAGTTCAAGGCACGCATCAGCTTCCCGCTGCCGGACAGTTTGCCGAAAGAAGCTGATTAAATCATTGGATTTTCAAGGAGGTCTTCCATGTCGCAGCCAAGAACCCGAGAAAGCTTATAAAGCATATGTGCTTGTGCTTTATCGATGTTGTTGACGCGCTGTTCGTACATCTGAATGTTGCGAAGATGCACACCTGATTCTTCTGCGAGTTCGGATTGCGATAAGCCCCGGCTTTCACGAATGCGTTTCAGCTTAGAATCGCCCTCCGCAGCCTTGTAGAACACTTCCATGGCGTCGATGAAACTCGTAATATCCATTTCGTGATATACGGAATACATATCGATAATCTTTGTCAAAGGGATGCGTGCAAAGATGTCTTTGAACCTGCGGCCGCAGAACCATTGATATTCGGCAAGTGCCCAACCTGCCCAATACGCGGGGGAATAATCCTCCGTGTTTGTGGGCGGCGGCAATTCCCGGCTCCCGTAAGCCTTCACGATGACAGCGCGGGCAAGTTCCACGCCGGACATGCCTGCGATATAAGCAGGATTGCCGCGTTCGAACTGCTTGGCATAACCTGTGTTGACAAACAGTGCTGTGATCCAATCCGGCTTTAAGTGGCAGTCGTTGATTGCGTAGTCAAAGAATGAGGATAGTAGCTCCTTTGCATTACTCAAATAGGCTGCGCTGTATGCGTGGGTCATCGTTGCTCATCTCCTCTCTCAAAATATCAAGTACAAAAATATCATTTCGATAGGATTTGCTCTTCTTGATCTCTTTACGGTAAGTATCTCTTGCCCTGGTATCACGATACAGAAACTTCGGATAATAGATGTTTTTATCTACCGGATATACGTCGGTGAAACGTAAACGCGCAAAGCCTTTTGGCGAGATGATCACTGTCTGCTCACCGAGTTTTCCGAGTTTCAATGCCAAATTCAAGCTTCTGAGCGGCAAAGTATTGGAAACGAAAGACTCTGCATACTGAAAATAGGAGTCGTCCGCACGGTAGCCGACCACAATGTCATAGTCGCCAAGATCAATCGCGTAATGCTCAATGATGTAATCTCTTGCGTCAAGCGCAACCGCAGAGTCAAGCTTGAAGGTACGGAACTGCAGCAGCAGCGCGATCCAGTTGAGGACTGTATGATTCCCGTCCAACAGATTCAGTGTTTTTAGACCTTCCGTATCCAAGCTGTAGATATTAACAAAACCGTCGGTGTTCTTTTTACATGCCCACTCTCGTGCCATCTCGTCGACCCGCGTGCAATAGAACCCCATGCCGTAGTCATTGTGGGGATTGCCGATATGGATATCCGGAACCTCGATGATATGATCGGTTCCGTGAAACAGCTGCATAAAACTCATAAAGCGATACCTCCAGTATCATTGTGATGATATACATAGATTATATCATCACAATGATACTCCTGTCAATGGCATCAAAAAAGAAGTTAGCGATTAAGAAACAATTAAGAAATACTTAGAAATATTTAAACGAAATAGAAACCCCATTTTAAGATGCTTGTCTTAGAATGGGGTTTGTTATTGAAGAAATCCATTTGGTCGATAAGGAGAAAACATGCAGGGTACGTCAAGGAAAGCAGGGCGTGTGAAAGCGGCGCGCGCGAAGGCGGGCATGAAAATAGGAATGAAAGGCATCAGGCTGACGGGCAGGCTGACGGACAAGGCGGGCTGTGAAAGGACGATACGTGGGCAGTGCGGAAGCAGAGGGACCCGCGCGGCGCATCTTCTGCTGAGCTGTCTTGCGTTGCTTCTGGCGCTGGGACCTGCGGCGGTGCGCGGGGAATTTTTCGGCTATGGTTCGGACTGGCTCAGTCAGCATCTGCCGCTGGCCGAGACGCTGCGCAGCGCGATGCTGGACTCCGGCAGGCTGCTTCCGTTGTATCTGCATTTGGGCGGCGGCAGCTCAGTCTATGACTTTGCCTACTACGGTCTGCTGCGGCCGGACATACTGCTCGGCTGTCTGTTCCCGCAGGTCGGGATGGAATACCTTTTGGCAGGATACAGTCTGGCAGGCATCGTCCTCGGCACGAATCTGCTGTTTTGGTGGCTGCGCCGCAGACTGCGCAGCGAGCCCTCCGGGGCGTGCGCGGCGGCTTTCGCTGCGGTGCTGTATGCGGCGGCAACCTGCCTCTTCCACGCGCACAACCAGTTGATGTTCGTTAATTATCTGCCGTTTCTGATTCTGACGCTCATCGGTATCGACCGGATGGCAGAGCAGGGGAAAGGCGCGTGGCTTGTGACAGGCGGCTTGAGTCTGGTTTATCTGCACAGCTTCTATTACAGCATCAGCTGTCTGGCCGTCTGCGGCATCTACGCGATCGATTGGGTGCGGGGGATGCGCGGCGCGTGCAGGGCAATAGCCGATATGCGCTGCACGAGCGAGCCGATCGGTGCAATGCGCGGCGATCATGCACAGGCACATGTATGCGAGCTTCGCGGCACGCGTGAGGGAGAATGTCCGGCGTGCGCAGGGAAGCTGCGGCGCAGTGAGAGCGGCACGAAATGCGAAAAACGAGCAAAAAGCTTTGTGCTGCGGCTCGCGGGCTGCGTCTGTCTTTCGATCGGTTTGTGCGCGGTGCTGCTGCTGCCGACCGGACTGGATATTTTGTCCGGCAGCAAGGACGGCGGTGTCTTTGCCGCGCAGCTGAAACTGCTGGATCTGACGCTAGAGGGTATGCTGTACACGCCATATGGGATGGGGCTTACACTGATCAGTCTGTATTGCCTGCTGACCGCCCTGGCGCAGCGAAAGACTCGTTTCCTCGCGATCTGTATGCTTGCGATTGTTACGATTCCGGCAGTCAGCCTGCTGCTGAACGGTCTGCTCTATGCCAGAGGGAAGATTCTGATTCCGTTCCTGCTGCCGATGCTGCTGCTCTGCGCACAGGTTCTTTGCGGCTTCCTGCAGGAAAGCGAGAAACCGCCGCTTTGGGCAGGCGCGTTGTGTCTGGTCCCATGGGCGGCTGCCTGCGCAGAAAGCGGCAGCATCCTGACAAACAGGCTTTTGCTGATTGATTGGCTACTTTTGCTGGGGTGGATTTTGCTCGACTGGCTGCTGATGATGGGCTGGGTTTTATGGATGCGCCGCGCGGGCATGAAACGCGCTTTCACAGCAGGACCGGCGAAAAAAACATCTGTGAGAACCCGGTGTATCGCCTTGCTTCTTCTGGTACCTTGCGTGGTATCCTGGACCTTGCAGATGAAGGCGGGCTATGTGGAGCAGGCGCAGATCAACTTCAGTACGGTGCGGCAGGCGCTCAAAGGCGCACAGCAGCGCATCGAGCAGGCAGAAGCGGACAAGCTGCAAAGCGCACGTTGGGAAATTCTCAGCGAGGGCTACAAAATGAGCAATTACGCGCCGCTTCCGCAGATGCAGCGAACCTCGATGTATTCCTCGATGACGCAGCAAGGCTATGCCGCGTTCTTTTACGATATGGCAGGCAACGCGATCCCTGCCCGCAACCGGGTCGCGTTGGTACCCGGCAAAAATCCGCTCTTCAACGCCCTGATGGGCGTGCGGTACGTGACGGTCAAAGCCGCGGCGGCAGGACAAGAAACAGGCATTGCCGCTGCCGCGCAGGCGCAAACAGACGCTGCAGCAAGTCAAGCGACAGCAGGGATCAGCACCTCGAGCCAGCCGCGGGCACAGATAGAGGTGGGCGCTGCCGCGCTGTCGCCCGGTTATGAGGTAATCTATCGTGAAAACGGTTATGTAACCGGCAGGAATCCGGACGCTTTGCCTATCGCCTTCGGCACCGATCGCCTGCTCAGCAAAAAGGATTTTACCGACAGGCTGCGGGAGATTCCCGCGCGTGAAAAAAAGAAGCTGACGGAAGCGCTCAGCCTAACAGCCGCCGAGACAGAGGTCCGCTTGTGCCTGCGCAGTGATCTGAGCGGAGACGAGAGTGCAGCAGAGGCAAGGGAATTGCGTCCAGTCACGAATCAGAGCTCTGTGGATGCAAGGAAAATGCGTCCGGTCACGAATCAGCCCCTCGCGGAGACCGGCGGCGCACGCGCAGGCACGACTCGCGTCTCTAAGGGTGCGAACGACAACGGGCTGCAGGGCAAGGTACTGATTTTGGAATTTGACGTCACGCAGGCGAACGGCAGGGAAATCATCATCGACATCAACGGCACACGCAACAAGCTGTCCGGCAGCAACGCGCCGTATCCGAACGGCAATACGCATTTTACTTATATTTTGGACGCGCACGAGGCACAGACGCTGCATATCGAAAAGAACACAAACGAATACGTTCTGCAAAACCTGCAGTGTCGGCTGCTGGATTTCAAAGCGGTGCTGCAAAGCCGCGATGTTTGGGAGCCGGACACCGATGTCAGCCATGCAGGCAGGGGCGAGGTGTTTCGCGGCAGGATCGACATGCGGCGCGCAGGTTTTTTTGAAACAAGCTATCCATTCCGCGCAGGTTACAGCGTGACTGTGGACGGTGAAAGTGTCAGACCGCGGCGCAGCGCGGCAGGTTTTCTGGTCTTGCCGCTGGCAGCGGGAAACCATGAGGTCCAAATCGACTTTCTGCCGCCGGGCTATCGGGTCGGACTTGGCATCAGTCTGCTGACCCTGCTGCTGTTTGTCCTGCAATTGTCGGCTAGCTGGCGAGGGCGCGCAGGAGCAGGAGAAAGGCGCGCGGGGGCAGGGCGACCGGGGAGGCGCAAGCGCACGGATAATGGAAGCACAATCGCGGCTGTTTCTGAAACGGCGCAGAACTGAGAGCAGTAGCATGAACTGAAGAAACACATGGAGAGATGCCAAACAAGGAGGAACACACGCATGAAAGTATACACACAATCCGCGCAGCTGATCAAATACATAGTTACAGGCGGTCTGACGACCGGGGTCAATTATCTGATCTATTTTATCCTATTAGGTGCGGCAGGCGATGCGGCGCAGCAAAGCTGCGTTTATCTGGCTGCCAATTCCGCGGCATGGCTGGGGGCGGTCCTGTTTGCCTACGTGATGAACCGTAAGCTCGTATTTCATTCCGAACGTGCCATCGTTCACGAATTTTTGGAATTCGCGGGTCTGCGGCTGGCAACGCTGGCAGTGGAAAATCTGCTGCTTTATCTGCTGATTGATGTATGGCAATGGCAGAGTCCGCTTGCGAAGCTCGCTGTCAGTATCATCACCGTTGCCGCGAACTATGCCGCGTGCAGACTGCGGATCTTTCGCGGGGGAGAAACAAAGCGCATCGAAGAACATATCTAAAACATATCTAAGAAAGCATGAAAAGGGGATACAATGAATATAGAAGAAGAAAGAAGAGCTGACAAAATCAGTATCATCGTGCCGTGCTATAACGAGGAGGCGTGTATCGAAATCGTTTACGCAGAGACTGCGGCAGCGATGGAAGCCCTCACAGAAAAAGAGCAAGTCTCTTATGAAATCATTTTTGTGGATGACGGCAGCCGCGATGGTACGCTGAAACTGCTGCGGGAACTGGCGGCCGCGCACACGCGAGAACCTGCACAGGTGCGCTACCTTTCCTTCTCACGCAATTTCGGCAAGGAGGCGGCGATGCTCGCCGGACTGCGGGAAGCGACCGGCGATTATCTGGTACTGATGGACGCCGATCTGCAGCACCCGCCGACGCTGCTGCCCAGAATGTACCGGATCCTGCGTGACAGCGGCGGCGCTCTTGATTTGTGCGGCGCGCGCCGCCGCGGCCGCGCGGGCGAAGGCAAAATCCGCGCCTGCCTGTCGCGCGGATTCTATAAAGTCTGGAACAGGCTGACCGGCATGGAAACCGCAAGCGGAGAAGGGGACTTCCGTATGATGCGGCGCTGCGTGGCAGACGCGATCCTGCAGCTGGGGGAATGCAATCGCTATACGAAAGGGATCTTTGCTTATGTCGGTTTTCGGACGAGCTGGATCGAGTACGAGAATGTCGCGCGCAGCATCGGTGAGAGCAAGTGGAATCTGCGCGGGCTGCTGCGGTACGCGGCACAGGGCATTTTCGCGTTTTCCGACGCGCCGCTCAAAATCGCCGGACCGCTCGGCACCGGGCTGGTTTTCTTAAGTGTGCTGACCCTGCTGCTGCCACAGACACGGCACGCCATCATCTGCCTGCCGCTGCTTCTGTCCGGGCTGCAGCTTCTGGTACTGCAGGCAATCGGGTCCTATCTCGCGCGGGCATATTGGGAAATCAAACAGAGGCCGGTCTATATCGTGCGCGAGCGCGGCGCACGCCAGAGAAAATGCAGCAAATGAACCGTAGGATACTACGAGCCTCTTGCGCTGCATGAAATTTTCTTGTAAAGAAAGTGGGGATATGGTACACTGTAAATAATTGTACACGAAGGCGCAGAGAAAGCAGACAGGAGGCTACACCGATGAAAAAAGCGAAAACAATGGAAGAAGCGTTCAAGGATTATTTGGTCGAAAATGGCCTGACAGGACCAATCTCACAGAAACAGCATGAAGAGGCTTTTGACCGTTTCATGGATGAAAGAGGAATGGATTTTCTGATGCAGGAAGCGTTGGAAGATATGGATGAAGACCTGCAAAGGGCGTATGACGCGGAAAGCAAAGCCGAAACCTTGAAGTACGCGAAAAGATCGCTCAAGAACAATCCGCGGAATGTCGAAGCGGAGACTCTGATCGCACAATGTCAGGCAAAATCGGAAGATGACCTGCAAAAAAAGTATCTTAAAATTCTCGAGAAGGAAGAAAAAAACCTGAAAAACGATGGCATTTGGGAAGATGAGAGCATCGGAGACTTCTGGTTGATTGCGGAAACCAGACCCTATATGCGGCTGTACAATAGCTATGTAGACAGCTTAATCGTGACGAGAAAATTCAGAAAAGCTGCGGCGGAAAGCGAAAAAATGCTGCAGCTATGCGAAAATGATAATTTGGGAATCCGGTACCGTCTTATGCATATTTACGCGTATCTGGAGGAGGAGACCGCAGCGCAGCGCCTGTATCGGCAATATGAAGAGGAGAACTGCACGATGTTCTTGCTGCCGCTTGCGGTACTGTATTACAAGCTGGATGATTTGAAAACAGCGGCAGGCTATCTCAAGCAGCTGTTTCAGGTTAATCCGGAATGCAAAATCTTTTTTGCGCTTCAGGATGTGGAGCCGGAAAAGATTGAAGAGGCCATTAACGCGTCTATGGACAAGCTTGCGGAGACCGGAGGGTACAAGCCGGGAAGCCTGGAGGAATTTTTGGTTATTACGCAGGAAGAACAGTACCTGTATGAGTCCGAAGCGAGCTTTTGGATTTGGGCAATGCGAAACAGCCCTGCTCAGCGGTAAGCGGAGAGGATTTTTTCGGCGATTACGCGGCGGGAGACGCAGCGGTCCATCGCCTGTTTTTCGATATAGCGATGCGCCTCGGTTTCACTCATGCGAAGCTGGTCGATTCCATAGGCGGCGAATCCACCGCCGAGCCCGTTGGAGCGGTCATGCATGGGAATCATACTTTCGATGATTTTTTCTCCGGTCATACGCCGGCCCTCTTTGGAGATGACGGCCGAAATCGCGCAGCCGGAGGGAATCCTGATTTGCCCTTCTTTTTTCATATGCCATGTTCCCTTTCTTCCTGCAAGTGCCTGTTGTCTCCCGTTTCCTATCGCAGTGTCGCGGAGCGAGGGGGTTGCTTACCCCTGCCGCGGCGCTTTGAAAAAAAGAGAAAGGTGTCCACGGTCGGCAGGGAGAAGAAACTGTCGAAGATGAACGCCTTTGCTCACTACATGGGTGGTCTGCCATAAAGCAGGCTGCTGGATGCAGCTGCACAGTGCTTTCGTGCTTTATCAGACGATGAAATAAAAATTATGTGAGAAGTATAGCACTGGTTTTTGTCCTTGTCAATAGATATTTTGTGTATACATAACAAAAAGTTTTGAAAAATTTTAGAAAAAAACATGAAAAATATGTGAAAAGTACTTGACTTCGTACAAAATCGGGTGTATCATCACAACATGCCAAGGCAATGGAGTCTTGAAATCACAGTTGGATTTCGGGACTCTTTTCTCTTTTTGCCAGAGAAAATGGAAAGGAGTTCATAAAAATGATGAAAGAAACAGAAATGAAAACATCATATGTACCCGAATATTTTGGATGTCTGGTCTTTGATGACAGAGTTATGCGGGCAAGGCTCAGCGCGGATATCTACCATTCTTTGAAAAAAACCGTCAAGGAGGGGCAGCGCCTCGACAGCACGTTGGCCGACGCAGTAGCGAAGGCGATGAAGGATTGGGCAACAGAACAGGGTGCGACACATTTTACCCATTGGTTTCAGCCGCTGACCGGCATCACAGCCGAGAAGCATGACAGCTTTATCAGTCCGGCACCGGACGGCGGAGTCATCATGGATTTTTCGGGAAAAGAGTTGATTAAGGGAGAACCGGACGCGTCATCCTTCCCATCCGGAGGCCTCAGAGCTACCTTTGAGGCACGCGGCTACACCGCATGGGACCCGACTTCTCCGGCCTTTATTAAGGATAAGACGCTTTGCATCCCAACCGCGTTCTGCTCCTATAGCGGAGAGGCGCTTGACAAAAAAACACCGCTGCTGCGTTCCATGCAGGCCTTGAATAAACAGGCACTGAGAATCCTCAAGCTCTTCGGCAACACTGAGGTCAAATATGTCAGAACCTCGGTCGGTCCGGAGCAGGAATACTTTTTGATCGACCGCCAGATGTATGAAAAGCGCGAGGATTTGAAACTCTGCGGCAGAACCCTGTTCGGCGCGATGCCGCCGAAGGGACAGGAAATGGACGACCACTATTTCGGCGCGATCAAGCCGCGTGTCGCCGCTTATATGGCGGATCTGAACGAAGCACTGTGGAAACTTGGAATCCTCGCCAAGACCGAGCATAACGAAGTAGCGCCCGCGCAGCATGAGCTGGCGCCAATCTACACGACGACCAATATCGCGACCGACCACAACCAGCTGACGATGGAAATCATGCAGAAGGTAGCTTCCAGGCATGGTCTGGTCTGCCTGCTCCACGAAAAACCGTTCGCGGGCGTCAATGGCAGCGGCAAGCACAATAACTGGTCTATCGCGACGGATACCGGCGTGAACCTGCTGACACCGGGGGAAACACCGCACGAGAACGCGCAGTTCCTGTTGTTCCTGTGCGCGGTCCTCAAGGCTGTGGACGATTATCAGGATCTTTTGAGACTTTCTGTCGCGACAGCCGGAAACGACCACAGACTCGGCGCGAACGAAGCGCCTCCTGCCGTCGTGTCCGTTTTCCTGGGAGATGAGCTGACCGCAATTCTCAAGGCGATCGAAAGCGATACGCCGTATAACGCGGCCGAAAAATCTCTGATGAAGCTCGGTGTGCATGTTTTGCCGAAATTCCCGAAGGATACCACAGACCGCAACCGGACCTCTCCTTTCGCCTTTACCGGCAATAAGTTTGAATTCCGTATGCTTGGCTCTTCCAACAGCATCGCCTGCGCGAACATCATGCTGAACGCCGCTGTGGCGGAGTCTTTGAAAGTTTATGCCGACCGGCTCGAAAACGCTTCTGACTTTGAAGCTTCCCTGCATCAGATGATCCAAAAGACGATCCGCGACCACAAGCACATTATCTTTAACGGCAACGGCTATGAAGACGTGTGGATTCAGGAAGCGACCGAAGAACGCGGCCTTTTGAACCTGCGGACAACACCGGACGCGGTGCCGACCATTCTGGAAGAAAAGAATGTGCGTATGCTGACCGCGCATAAGATTATGTCCGAAGCGGAGATTCGTTCCCGGTATGAGATTACGCTCGAGAACTACTGCAAGACGGTTAATATCGAGGCAAAGACGATGGTATCCATGGCAAGGAAGGAAATCCTGCCGGCCATCGAAAGCTACCTCGGAGAGCTGGCCGGAAACCTCAGCGCAAAGCAGCAGGTGCTTCCGGGCTTGCACTGCGGCTACGAAAAAGGGCTGATTGAGCGGCTTTCTGCCCTGACGGACGAAATCAGCGCCGCGGCCGACGCGTTGGAGGCCGTCGTCACCCAGTATGAGACGATGACGGATGTTACCGAGGCATCCTGCTTTATCCGCGACTGCACGCTGCAGAAGATGGCGGAGCTGAGAATCCCATGTGATGAAGCGGAAACCTTAACTGCCGCGCGCTGCTGGCCGTTCCCGACCTACGCGGATCTGCTTTTCGGCGTACAATAATTTTGGTGTATAATTAAGATCAGAGTATTTCAGAATATTAACGATTCGGAACAGACCCGAACGCGGCAGATGCGGTCGGGTTTGTTCTTTTTCTCGCTTTTTTGGCAAAATCATTGACTTTGATGAGCAGGCAAGATTATAATAGGGGTACGGAAATTTGTTTTTTGGAGGTTGCGGTATATGGCGCAAGAACAAGCGTTAAAAAAAGAGAAAAAGCAAAAAAAGCATGAGATTGATATGATTGAGGGACCGATTTTGAGCCGCATGCTTGTTTTTGCGTTTCCCTTGGTCTGTTCTAACATTCTGCAGCTTTTGTTTAACGCCGCGGACATCATTGTGGTCGGTCGCTTCGGCAGCGAAAACTCGCTGGCGGCGGTCGGCTCGACTTCATCCCTGATTAACCTTCTGGTTAATCTTTTTGTCGGGCTGGCTATCGGCTGCAATGTATTGACGGCCAGATATCAGGGCGCGCGCAAGGAAAGCGATGTCAGCGAGACCGTACATACCTCGATCGCGCTGAGCATCGTATCGGGTGTCGCGATGGGGATCATCGGCATTGTGGTCGCGGCGCCGATTCTGGAAGTGATGGAGACGCCGGAGGAGGTTTTGCCGTTTTCCACCCTGTACATGCGGATCTATTTTCTCGGCATGCCTGCCATGATGATCTACAACTTCGGCAGCGCGGTACTGCGCGCCAAAGGAGATACCAAACGCCCGCTGAATTATCTGACGATCGCCGGAGTCATCAATGTCGTACTGAATCTTTTCTTCGTCATTGTTCTGCAGCTTGACGTCGCTGGTGTCGCGGCGGCAACCTCGATTTCGCAATGCTTTTCGGCCTTTATGATTCTGCGTTGCCTGATCAAAGAGGAGGGACCGTTCCGTCTGCACTTCAAGCTGCTGCGGATTCACAAAAATAAAATGCTGAGAATCCTGGAAATCGGTCTGCCGGCAGGCTTTCAAGGTGTCTTGTTCGCACTGTCCAACGTCATCATCCAGGCATCCATCAACAGCTTTGGTAAGGACGTGATGGCAGGCAGCGCGGCCTCTGCCAATATTGAGAACTTTACCTATTTCGCGATGAACGCCTTCTACCAGGCGGCGATTTCGTTTACCAGTCAGAATATGGGCGCGGGCAAATTGAAGCGCATTCACAGAATCGTTCTGACGGCAACGGGCTGCGCGGCGGTGACGGGACTTATTTTTGGCAGTCTCTCCTGTCTCTTTGGCAGGCAGCTGCTCAGCATTTATTCTCCACAGGAGGTCGTCGTCGAGGAGGGCATCAAGCGGCTCTTTTATATCGCGGCGCCGTATTTTATCTGCGGCATCATGGATACGATGGCAGGCGTGATTCGCGGACTCGGCTATTCGATTCTGCCGATGATCGTCAGTCTTTTGGGTGCCTGTGTGCTGCGAATTATCTGGATTCAGGCTTTTTGCTCCCTGCCGGCTTTCCACTATGTCGAAAACGTTTATGTTTCCTATCCGGTGACTTGGACGATTACGCTGACGGCACATATTATCTGCTACCTCATCATCATGCGGAGACTCAAAAAACGACCGGAGATGCAGGAGGCGCAGAGCGCGGCCTAGATACATAGCGAGTGAAACATTGTTTTCCGTGCGGTTTGGCGGCGGACAATTACAATAAATTTTAATAAAAAAGGAGATTTTATCATGAGAAAAATCGTAGCAACAGACAAGGCTCCGGCAGCAATCGGACCTTACGCGCAGGCAAATATCATCGGTGATCTGGTCATCACTTCCGGACAGATTCCGATTGATCCGGCAACCGGAAATCTTGTGGAGGGCGATATCGAGGCACAGACAAAGCAGGTATTCGAGAACCTTAAGGCGGTGCTGGAGGCAGCCGGAAGCGGTTTGGACAAAATCGTCAAGACCACCTGCTTCATGGATAATATGAACGACTTCGCGAAGATGAACGAGGTGTACGCGAGCTTTTTCAGCGGCGACTATCCGTCCAGATCCGCGGTGGAAGTCGCGAAGCTGCCAAAGGGCGCTTTGATTGAGATCGAAGCCATCGCCTGCCTCTAAGCGCAGGAAGGACGGCGCGCCGCCCGAGCAGGCGGTATGAAGAACCATATAAGATGACGGAGGCTGCCCGGTACGGCAGCCTTTTTCAAAAATACCTTTTTCAGAGGACCACAAAATGAATCATCAGACAAAAGATTTTCACAGATCACTGTTTCACATTTTTTTATCCTATTTTCCCGCGCACAAAAAGCTCTTCCTTTTGGATATGAGCTGCGCGTTTCTCGTGGGCGCGATCGATGTCGCTTTCCCATTGGTGTCGCGCTATGTCATGTATGACCTCTTGCCGGACAAGCTCTACCGAACCTTTTTCAGCGTCATGGCCATCGTTGTGGCGGCGTTTGTGCTGCGGGCGGGCATGAACTTCATCATCACCTACTGGGGACATCAGTTCGGCATTCGCGTGGAGGCGGATATCCGACGCGATCTTTATGTGCATTTTCAGGAGCTGGATTTTGATTTTTTTGACCGCAACAGAACCGGCAAGCTGATGAACCGGCTGACCGGAGATCTGTTTGAAATTACGGAATTGGCGCACCACGGCCCCGAAGATCTTCTGATTTCAACGATTACCATCATTGGCGCGCTGATCGTCATGTTCTGCGTGGAATGGCGTCTGGCGCTCGTGGTGCTGGTCATCGTTCCGGTCTTTGTGTGCATCGTTATTTTTTGCCGCAATGACATGATGCAGTCCTCGGTACAGGTCAAAGAAAAGATGGCGGGCATTAACGCAGACATCGAATCGACCCTGTCCGGCATGAAAACCTCAAAGGCTTTTGACAATCAGCAGCTCGATTTTGAGCGGTTTGACCGTTCCAATGAGATGTACAAGGGCTCCAAGACCGGATATTACAAGGCAATGGGACGTTTTAACTCGTCTTTGGAGTTTTTTATCTGTTTCCTGCAGATCGCGGTGATTACGGTCGGCGGCTGGCTGATCATGCGCGGGAGGATGAATTACATCGATTTGCTTACCTTTACCCTGTATATTACAACCTTCGTGACGCCGGTGCGCAAGCTGGCGACGCTCGCGGAGATCTTTACCAACGGGCTGGCGGGGCTCAGGCGTTTCGCCGAGGTTATGCGCATCGAGCCGAGTATACGGGAGCCGGAGGACGCTCTGCCGCTGACGGACGTGAAGGGAGAAATCGTTTTAGACCATGTGAGCTTCGGCTACCAGAAGGATACCGACGTGCTGCACGACATTTCGCTTACCGTCTGTGCCGGAGAAACGCTGGCTGTGGTCGGACATTCCGGCGGCGGCAAGAGTACGCTCTGTCAGCTGATTCCGAGGTTTTACGATGTCGAAAGCGGCAGCATTGCCATCGATGGACATGATATCCGCAAGGTCACAAAGAGCTCGCTGCGCACCAATATCGGCATTGTGCAGCAGGATGTGTTCCTGTTCGCGGATACCATCTACGAAAACATCCGCTACGGCAGACCGGACGCGTCGTATGAGGAGGTACTGGAGGCTGCCAAAAAAGCGGAGATTTACGAAGATATCATGAAGATGCCGGAGGGCTTCGATACCTATGTCGGAGAACGCGGCGCGCTGCTTTCCGGCGGGCAGAAACAGCGCATCTCAATTGCGCGGATTTTCCTCAAAAACCCACCGATTTTGATTCTCGACGAGGCAACCTCCGCGCTGGACAGCGTAACCGAGGCGCATATTCAGCAGGCCTTCGATGAGCTTGCTGTGGGGCGTACTACGCTGATCATCGCGCACCGTCTGGCAACGATCAGGAACGCGGACCGCGTCGTGGTCATTGAAGACGGCAGGATTGAAGAGGAAGGCACGCAGACGGAGCTTTTGGCGCGCGGCGGGGAATTCGCCACGCTGTATCAGGCGCAGACGCGCTGTATGTAGGCGATGGCAGCTGATCGCGGTCCGTAAGGCGGCGCGAAAAAATCGAAACGAAAGGAGCCGCGGGATGGAAGCGAAAAACTGTGAAGCGAACAGGTACAAAAGAAATTCTTCGGAAGGTATGGCTGATTCGGACGTAAATGACATAACACTGTACCAAAGATTTCTGAGCGGTGATGATAGCGGACTGCAGCGATTGATGGAACGCTACGGCAACAGTCTGACGCTCTACATCGACGGCTATCTCCATGATATCCACGAAGCGGAGGACCTCATGATCGAAGCGTTTGCCTATTTTGTCGCCAAAAGACCGCGTCTCCGCGACAACGGCTTTCGCGCGTATCTCTACAAATCCGCGCGCCATCTCGCGCTTCGCTGCCTGCAAAAAAAGCGGAGGAAGCAGCTCTTCAGCTTCGACGATCTGGAGCAGGAGCCGGAGAGCGATGTACTGCTTGAAACGCTGGTGCAGACAGACGAGCGAAATCGAATACTATGGCGCTGCATGGACGAGCTCGCGCCGGCCTATCGGGAGGCACTGTATCTGGTCTATTTTGAAGGCATGCGGCACGCGGAGGCAGCAGCCGTCATGCGCAAAACCGAAAAACAAATCGCAGATCTCGTCTATCGAGGCAGGGCTTCTCTGCGCAAGACTTTGGAAAGGGAGGGCATCACCACATGGTACATCTGATCGAATTCTGGGATTACCTCGTACAGTTCCTGGTCTGCGTGGCAGGCTGCACAGGAGCAGTAAGGACATTCACCCAAAACCGCAGACAGCCCTATTTCCTGCTGGCTTGCTTTTTTGGAACTTACGGACTGGGAACCCTGTACTGGACGCTGCATGTCCTGCTTCTGGATACAACGCCGCAGGTGTTCTACGTATCGGAGCTGGGCTGGATCGCGAGCTATATCTTCCTGCTGACGATGGAAATGACCCTGCCTTCCGCGCGGGAGCTGCGGTTTCGGACGAAATGGTCCTGGCTGGCTCCGGCGATCTGCCTGCCGCAGTTCGCCTTATATATCATGTACGGGGACATCTTTTTTAATGTGCTGATGTGCATGGGAACCATGGCGGCGGCCCGGCTTTCAATCCGCGGTCTTGTTTTCGCGCGGCGCTGCGGGAGCAGAGATGCCGACAAGACCGAAACACGCGGGCTGAGGGCCTTTCACATCAACGTGCTGTGCTTCACCGCGCTTGAATACGCGCTTTGGACGAGTTCCTGCTTTTGGGTGAGCGAAGATCTGCGCAATCCGTACTTTTGGTTTGATTTTATGCTGTCGGGGGTGATCTTTGGGATGCTGCCGGCAACGAGAAAGGCGGTGCAGGCATGACCTATATCGAAAATGTTCTGGTTTGTATCGCGGCGCCGCTTTTTATCACCATGCTCTGCATCGACCGTAAATACCGCGCGTCCTTTATATTCTGTTTTGCCGGTATGCTTGTATGCCTGTTGTCCGCTTACCTCAATACGTTCTTTACGATTTTTTATCAGGCGGATACAATGAATGCCGCCACACAGATCGCGCCGGTTGTTGAAGAACTCATGAAGCTATTGCCGCTGCTGTTCTTCTTAATTGTTTTTGAACCGGATTTACAGCGTTTTCGACTGGCAGCCATGCTGGTTGCGGCCAGTTTTGCGACCTTTGAGAATATCTGTTATCTCGCCGAAAACGGCGCGGGGCAGATGCTGTTCCTGCTGATTCGCGGTTTCGGTACGGGCGCGATGCATGTCGTCTGCGGCAGCGCCTATTCTGAGGGACTGCGTTTTGTCTGGCATGACCGCCTGCTGCGCAGCGTCTGCATCCCGGGAATTCTCTGTGTGACGATCATCTACCATGCCATCTATAATCTGCTGGTCAGCGTCGGCGGCAGCGTGCAAGTCATCGGATACTGCATTCCGCTTTTCACTTTGGCGGTCGGATACGGCGTTTATCAGTTTGCGCGAGGCCGGCAGCGGCATAATTAACCGCGTTTTGTCAAAAAAACTGACCGAAAGCGTGCCTGCGCGCGAAGCCGAAACGAAGCGGAATCGAGAGGCATGGGACAAAAAAATATCATGTACGCACAAAAAAACATAAAAAAGAAGTGCGTACTTTTTTTGTTTTTTGTCCCTATATGAGTAATAGGGGATTTTTTTAGGCAGTGATCGGCTGAAGGAGGGTAGGATATGTACGATACAAACGAACGCGTAGCGCAGGTCAAAGAGGGCGCGACGCGAATCCGGCAAAAAAAGGAGAAACGCGCGATCCGCGGTTTATCGACCTTATGTCTGGCGCTTTGCTGCTGTCTGGTCGGTGTTTTGGGTGAGGTCAGCGGCGGATTTCGCAGCGCGGCAGAGGTGCAGGGCATGACCGGCGCGACGCTTCTGTCAGAACGCACCGGCGGTTATGTGCTGGTGGCGATCGTTTCCTTCGTGACCGCGGTTGTCTTTACCCTGCTTTGTGTGAGACTCCATGAACGAAACGGACGCTTGACGAAGGAAAAGAAGGAGGGAACGAGATGAAGACAGGAAAACGGATTTTGACAATTCTGTTGACGCTGTGCGTAGTATTCACGATGATGCCGCTGGCAGATATCGCAGGTATGACGGCGTATGCGGCAGACGGAAAAGGCGTTGAGAGGGAATATCTAAATGTTCCGGCTAAATTTGACAAGGAAATCGACATCAGCAAAGTGACCGGAGACATCGTCATAAAGGACAGTAAAACCTATCGAATTTACAGTTCTGAGAAGAAAACGGTCAATCATAAAATTAAGATTCAGAAACCTACTTTAAAAAATATCGAGCCGCATGTTTTCATTGATGGTATTTCCATTGACATGGATGCGGGAAGCAAATGCCCGGCAATTGAGATTAACAATAAAGCATCGGCATATCTGTATTTTTACGGAGGAAACTCTGACCTTAGGGGCGCAGATTATCGCGCGGCAATTCAAAAAAACCGCAGCGAGAACAATCTGCATATTTTGGTCGCAGGCGGCACGGGCTTGTATTGCTACGGAGGTCTGTATGCAGCAGGCATCGGCGGTTCGGCAGACCGCAACACGAACTGGTATAACATTGATATGTATGGACACGGCGTAGGCCTTTACTTCGGCACAACCGAGCCGAATACCAAGTGGAACGGAGAAATTCGTGCAAAGGGCGGCAAAAACGGTGCCGGTATCGGCGGCGGCCGTTACGGAACCGGTGAACGCATTAACTTTATGTCCGGTACGATTACCGCAATAGGCGGCGATTATGGCGCGGGCATCGGCGGCGGAAGAAGAGGAAACGGAAACCTTATCAGTATTTACGGTGGAGATATCACCGCGACCGGCGGAGGTTTTGCGGCCGGCATCGGCAGCGGTTTCACGCAGAGCGCGAAGAACATACGCATTCATGGCGGAACGGTTACCGCAAAGGGCGGCAGCGGCGGCGCGGGAATCGGCAGCGGCTCTGTGAATACGGAAGATGAAGCGAAAAATCTCAGCGTTTCCGATATCGAAATTTCAGGCGGGACTGTTAAGGCTGAAGGCCGTACCAGCGGCGCGGGAATCGGCGGCGGACAGTTTGTCAGGGCAGACGACATTAAAATTACCGGAGGAACCGTGGAGGCCAAAAGCACTTACGGCGGTGCGGGAATCGGTGGCGGCTCGGATGCCATCGGACACAATATCACAATTTCCGGCGGCGATGTCTATGCCAAATCCTACGGCGGCGCAGGCATCGGCGGCGGCATTGCAGCGATGGGTGACACGATCCGTCTGAGCGGCGGACACATCAAAGCCGAATGCGGCAAGAATCTCGGCAACTCGCCGGTCGCATTCGGAAGCGGTGCGAACATACGTAATACAAACGGAATGTTCAACGGAACAGCAAAGGTTCCGGTGGAAGATGTTTATATCGTCCTTTCGCATGAAAATTGGGTGGATATGAATATTACCGCGGAATGTCGTTCTTTTGATGGTATCCGAGGATACCAGACCTTTACGGACAGTATCACGAATAACTCCTACGGTATGGGCGGAGATAAGGAAATTAATTTTAGCGACTTATCCCTTCCGAACGCGCAGAAGTACGGTGAAATTACGATTGCAGCAGAGCTTACCTTTAAAACGAAAGAAAGCAAGCATCAATGTTTCCGTGCAGATCATACCAAAAATATGGGGAAATATCATATAGAAGTCTGCGAAACCTGCGGTGTGCGTATGTTCTACAACCTTACCGCGGAAAGCAGCAGGCATGATAATCTTGAATGGGATACAGGCAGTCATGAAAAGACTTGCGTAAGATGCCACGAAGCAATTGAAAAGGATGAAATGCCTCCGACGATAACCGGTATTGAAGCAGACAGGGCTTTTTATATACCCCACACGCAGAATGGCTCTTATGGTTTCAAAACCTTCTATGTAACCGATGAAGCATGGGGGAGCTATGTGGCTTCCGGTATAAAATCGGTGAAGATGGACTGGCAAGACAAAGAAATACCAATGGTAAACGGAGGTTATCAGCTTCCTGCATACAGCGGCTCCTTCGGAACTCCAACGAATCCGTTTACCTTTACGGTTACGGCAGAGGACTATGCCGGAAATAAAACCATACTAAAGAATATAGCGGTGTATCAGAAGTTTCTTTTGACGATTGTAGACAGGGAAGGGAAAACAATTTACAGTCGTGAATTTAATGACGGAAGCAGGCCTTTCATTCAGCTCGGACTGCCGGAGAATGCAACTGCGTCGATTACAAGAGTTGACAAGGAATCTGAAAAATATGACTATAAGTATGATGCGGCCAGGAACGCCTACGGTTTTCGACTAGCGCAGATGAAAGGGAATTATACTTTTAGACTTGAATATACAACGGAAGTATCTATCAGCGGCGGAAATCGAAGCTGGAATGCATACGCGGCGAATAACAGCGAAACAGTCTATTGGTCGAAGAATGACAGCGTACAGTTTACCGTGAGCGCAACGAACGCAAACGATTCTGCAGAATACTTTGTTTCAGAGCAGGCCTTGACGGAAGAGGATTTGAGAAGCAAGGACGGCAATGATGAAATCCAATGGACGCCGGCCGGCGAAAACGGAGAAATTAACATAGAAGAAACCTTCCATGAATTTTACATCTACGCGAAGGCAACGAACACAGAGGGTACAATTTATGTTTCTACCGCCAAAATTGTTTTGGACAACGTTGCTCCGGTTGCCAAAGTCGGTACGGAAACCCTGAGTGAAGGAGAATATTACTGGAACGGGCTGCAATTCAGCGTCGAGGATGAAAGTCCGGTAACCGTAACAGACAACGACATCATTTTAACCCCGAAGAATGGTGTTTATACGATTGCGGCGGATGAACCGGAAACATATTCAAACAAAAAAGAATTTAATGATCCGGCGCACAGAATTGTTCTTACAGACAGCTGCGGCAATACGACAACCTATGACAATGTAAAAGTATTGCTTAATTATTTGGAAACAACCATGGCACTGGTAAAAACAGAGCCGGAGAAAAATGGGATTGATATTTCAGATCTGTCTCTGGGGGACACTATGTCGATTGTAACTACAAAGTCATCACGAGAAGCAGGGGCTTATGAGTGGTGGTGGCGATATGATAGCATTGAAGCACCGGTAAAATGGGATTTGGAAAATATTGGTTACGATAAGACTTCAAAAAAAGCACAGAGTTTTCAAATTTATGGAGACGTCGACATTTCAGGACTGAGCCCGCGAATTTCGCTCCATGAAGGCGGCGAAACATTGCTGAAAACCTCCCTGAGTTTCTCGGTTGCTGCGGCGGAAAAATATGAAATTACTTTGGAAGCGGCAGAAAACGGAAGTATATCGCTTGCAAACATTGCCAAAGACCATTACGGGAAATACAAAACATACGAAGGCGAAGAGGTTAAGTTCAATGTGACAGCGGAAGACGGATATACAGTTAAAAGCGTTAATGTAAAAAACTCTTCCGGCAGTGATATTACGGTAACAAAGGAAGACGATGAATACAGCTACACGCAGCCAAAGAATGGCAGCACGATTACCGCTACGTTTGCTAAGGTTGAAAAGTATAAAATTATCCATCCGGCAGATGTGGCAGGATTCGAAAACGGCACGGAACTGAACGAAATTATGAAGGCGCTTCCGGAAAGCGTAGGAGTTATGCTGAACGGCGATGAAAACAATATCGTGCGGGTTTCTGTATCATGGGACGCGTCAACGGTGACGAAATACGACCCGGGCAGCCGCAAAGCACAGTCGTTTACGGTGAAGGGCACGGTAGATTTGAGCGCAATCGAGGGGGAAGAAGCGAAAGCGGATACGCAGATTAAAGTATCCGTTGATAAAGAATCGGCAGGCTCTGACGGCAGCAGCGGTTCCGGCGGTGGCAGCTACGTACCGGTTCAGAAGCCGGCGATTTTGGCAGGGGAAGGCTCCCAAACAACACTCAGCGCGGACGGAACGAAGCTCACAATCACCGCGGCAGATGGTTACGAAATTACGGATGTTTTGCTGAACGGTACGTCCAAAGGCTCTGTGACAGAGCTCAGCGGATTAAAGACCGGCGACAAAGTCGAAATCAAGACGGCGAAGAAGGCGGATAATCCGCCAAGTGATGACGCGAGCCTGTCCGCAGTCAATGGCAGAGTTTCCAAAATGCTGCTGTATGCGCGTTCTTCTAAAACCCCGAATAAGAACATCAAGGTTGTTGTGAAGATGGACGAAAAGACGGCCGCATCGATGGAAGCCTTGCAAAAGCTGGGTTACACGGTAAAGTATAAATTCTACAGAAGCACGAAGAAGTCTTCCGGATACAAGGCAAGCATTGTGAAAAAGACCGGAACCTATATCAACACGAGCGGGAAGAAAGGCGTGCGCTACTACTACAAGGCGCGAATCCTAGTCTATGACAAGAACGGCAAATTAGTTGCACAGACAGAACTGAAACAGTGCAAATACGCCTGCCGCGTGAGATAGGAGGAAAAGATGAAGAAGAAAAGATTATTTGCGATTTTGCTGGCATTGTGCGTGACATTTACAATGATGCCGCTTACCGGAAGTGGGGGGGTGGCGCATGCTGAGGATGGAACCGCCGCAGCCATGCAGCCGACCAGAACGACCATGCTCGACTTGACAAGCACAGAAGGAAAATATATAGCGACGAACGGAACGGAAAAGACTGTTGACTTTACCACTACTTCCGTAACCGACAGCGCGGAAGGCTGGTCATGGGATCATAAGACGAAAACCTTGACCCTTTCCGGCGCGAGGATAGTGGTGGAAGGAACAGACAATGTGAAAAGAGACTGCTATGGCATATTCCTGCCGGCTGATTCAGTTACAATTGTTTTAGAGGAAGGAACGGAAAGCTTCGTACAAGCTGGGGACGCTGTGGGGGAAGACATCGGCGGAACAATTTTTTCCTCTAACGGTATAGGAAATCAATATGCTTATAAGGGACAGCTTACGATATGCGGAAGCGGCAGGCTGATTGCAAAAGGTGGAAAACTTGACAATTCGAATCAACTTAAGCAGGGTCAGCGAACAAGTGCCGGAATTTTTTTCTTTGCACCTAAGGGGATTGTTATGAAAGAAAATGCTGTCGTAGAAGCATACGGAGGTGAATGCAGGAATTCTTTCAGCGGTGCGTATAGTGAAGGTATTATGAGCCAAACAGTAAAGATAACAGACCATGCGAAGATTACAGCAAGAGGTGGTGCAGTTTGCGGGTTCGGATATAGGAGCAGCTTTGGAATGAGAGTATCTACGGATTTAGTTATTGATGGGAATGCTATCGTGAAATGCTATGGCGGAAATGTGACTAAACAAGGTGATAACACTACTACGTACAGTTGCAGTGCGGGAATTCACACACCGAAGCTTTCGTTTTCTGCCGATGCACGCGTGTATGCATTCGGAGGAGAATCACGAAATCAGGCAGAATATAGTGCAGGCATATATCTTTATGGAAGCGGAAATTCAAGTTTAGATGCGAAATTGTCAGGCAATGCATTCCTTCATGCGGAAGGGGGCATATCAGAATACAGCAATTATGGAATAGCCGCACGTCCTGATAAGAGTAGAACCCCAACCCTGACGGTTTCTGAAAATGCATATCTGGAAGCGGCAGCCAAAGAGAGTTTGGATTATGAACATTGTAAATGCATCGGTATCCGATTCATGAATATTCATATCAACGGTGGCACCGTCATCGCAAGTGCGAAAACCTCGGCAACGAAAGGCAGCATTGCCGCGATCTCTTTCTCAACGGAATCACAGGCATTCCCAAACCTAACTTATGCGGAGGGCTTACAGCCTGTAGTAAAAGCAGGAAAAACAGAAACGGAGGCCGTAGAAATTGAATCGCCGAATGAAAACACCTATACAAACCGCTGGGTTAAGATTCAAACAAGCCAGCCTAACTACGCCATTACCGCGACCCCTTCCGAGATCAATTTCGGAACTGCTCAGACAGGCTATGCGCAGCCGGCTCCAAAGACGGTAACAATCACAAATACCGGAAACGAAACCGTTGAGCTGTCAGATGTGGTTTTGCCGAAAAACAGCAATTATATCATCGTGAGCCAACTTTCTGGAAAAAAGCTTGCGCCGCGCGAAACCGCGGAGTTTACCGTACAGCCGAAAGCTGACCTTGCCGTAGGAACCTACGATGAAACGCTTACAATTTCGGGCAGTGACGAGGCAAAAGCGACCGTAAGGCTCACATTCAGCGTAAGCAAAAACGACGAAAGCGGTTCCGGAGGAAGCGGCAGTTCAGGGGGAAGCAGCGGTGGTTCAAGCGGAGGAAGCTCGGGCGGTAGCAGTTCCGGCGGCGGCAGCTACATACCGGTTCAGAAGCCGACGATTTTGGCAGGCGAGGGCTTCCAAACGACGCTCAGCGCGGACGGAACGAAGCTCACAATCACCGCGGCAGATGGTTACGAAATTACGGATGTTTTGCTGAACGGTACGTCCAAAGGCTCTGTGACAGAGCTCAGCGGATTAAAGACCGGCGACAAAGTCGAAATCAAGACGGCGAAGAAGGCGGATAATCCGCCAAGTGATGACGCGAGCCTGTCCGCAGTCAATGGCAGAGTTTCCAAAATGCTGCTGTATGCGCGTTCTTCTAAAACCCCGAATAAGAACATCAAGGTTGTTGTGAAGATGGACGAAAAGACGGCCGCATCGATGGAAGCCTTGCAAAAGCTGGGTTACACGGTAAAGTATAAATTCTACAGAAGCACGAAGAAGTCTTCCGGATACAAGGCAAGCATTGTGAAAAAGACCGGAACCTATATCAACACGAGCGGGAAGAAAGGCGTGCGCTACTACTACAAGGCGCGAATCATGGTCTATGACAAGAACGGTAAACTCATCGCACAGACAAAGCTGAAGCAGTGCCAATACGCCTGCCGCGTGAGATAGGAAAGCAGCTGCGCAGAAAAACAGGTAGAGGCGGCTAAAAACGCTAGCGCCACCTACAAAACAGCAGGAGCGGTTACCCACTCCTGCTGGATCATGAAAGCAATGTTTATAGTTTTTCAACATCTTCGACAGAAAGTCCGGTCGCCTTGACAATCTCCTCTGCACCGACACCAAGTTTTTTCAGATTTTTCGCAATTTCGCGCTGCTTCTGTGCAGCGCCAATGGCTTCGCCCTCACTGCGCCCCTCGGCATGTCCCTGCGCGAAACTTTCCCGTCCGCGCTCGTTCAGCATTTGTTCGAATGTCATATATTTTTTCCTCCACTCGCCGGAATTGAACTTCCTGACACGCGCATCGATCATACGCGTCAGTTCGGAAGCCTGACTCTTCTCCGGATCGTTCAAATACTCGTAGAAAGCGCTTAGCTTTTCCGGCACTTTTTTCGGAGAACAGGCTGTGTTCAAGATTATTTTATATGATAAATCTTCTATTGGCAAGCCTTTTTCAACATCCCACGAGCGGAAAAAATAGACAGCCTCGTCTCTGTCAAAAGGGTCGTAGGTACAGATGAAGATGATGTAACTCGGTTTGAGTTCTTCATAAGAATGTCCGTGTTCCAGGAAGTCCAGGTCGATATTCGCCTGATAATAGCGGGCGCGTTTTCCGAGCGGTTTTTTCCCCGGCTGCATTTCAATGTCTGCCCAAAGCTTTGAACTTTCAACGAAAGCGTCAAAACGCACGCCGTGTGCATCTGCTTCGAGCTTAAGGGTTTTCTGTGTTCCCATGTTCAGGGCTTCAAGCGCGTCGCTTTGCCCAGAGAAGTCATTACCTGTGCTGCTTTGACACATGTTTTCGCCTGCGTCTTCTTCGATTTCAGAGTTATCGACAAACGGATTCTCTGATTTCTTGATCCGAATCGCGCCGATTTCTTCGTTCGGCAAAATCATTTTTAAAATTTCACGACATATTTTCGGATTTCGCATGACGTTCATAAAAATGAAGTCGTTCGTGAACGGTCGCATAATTTGCGATGAAGGGGCAAAGCCCTCCGGTTCATAATCTTTTTCTTGCTGCATGAAAAAAATCCTTTCCAAGAGAATGCTCGCGCGACAGCTTAACTCTTTCATATCAAAGGAATAACAGACTTGCCATGGCGGAAAGGGTGCTCGGCGCTTTCGAGGAAGGCAGCGCGTTGGCGCGTGCGTGCGAAACACGCCGAACACATACAGAATCTGCAAGATAAGAATAACATAATATAGGAATAAATACAAGTTATATACTGGAATTTTTGCACAAAAAAATTTCGACAACATTCGACAAAGGAGGGCGAGAAGGGGTGAACGAAAAAAATCTGCGTCTGGGACATATAACAGCAAAAAGACCTTTTCCAAAAGGTCTTTTTGTGTTAGAATAAGAAGGATCATACAGTGATAAAATTTTCGGGAGGTAAGGATGGAACCGATTTATAAAAGAGTCCTGCTCAAGATCAGCGGTGAAGCGCTGGCGGGCAGCGACCATTTTGGCATCAATGAGGCAATGACACAAAAGGTTGCCAAGGAAGTCAAGCAGATTCACGATTTAGGCGTAGAAGTCGCGATCGTTGTCGGAGGCGGCAATTTCTGGCGGGGGCGTACGAGTAAGGATATGGACCGCGCGACCGCCGACTACATGGGAATGCTGGCAACAGTCATGAACTCCCTGGCATTGCAGGACGCGTTTTTGGCACTCGGCGTTCCGGCAAAGGTGCAGACCGCCATCGAAATGAAGGAGATCGCGGAGCCGTACGCCAGACGCAGAGCACTGAGCCATTTGGAGCATGGGGACATTGTCATTTTCGGAGCGGGTACCGGAAGTCCTTTCTTTTCGACAGATACCGCGGCGGCGCTCAGAGCCGCGGAGATTGACGCGGACGTGATTCTTTTGGCCAAGAATGTAGACGGTGTTTATGACAGCGATCCGGCGACAAATCCAAATGCCGTCCGGTTTGACGAGCTGACGCACATGGAGGTGGTTGAAAAAGATCTCAAGGTCATGGATCTGACCGCAGCCACACTTTGCAAGGATAACCATATCATCATTCATGTTTTCGCCATCGCGGAGGAAGGTAATGTTGTCAAAGCGATCGCAGGCGAAAAAATCGGAACGATTATCAAATAGAAGCAGGGAAGGGATTAGGAGGAAAACTCATGGAAAAGACAAAAAAGAATCTTGAAGAAAGAAGTAAAAAAACGATTGCGATTCTGAAGGAAGACCTCAATACGGTCAGAGCGGGCAGAGCCAATCCGGCGCTTTTAGACAAGGTTACGGTGGACTATTACGGCTCTCCGACACCGCTCAAAAATCTGGCGAATATCTCTGTACCGGATCCGAGAACGCTGCTGATCGCGCCGTTTGACCCGAAGTCGATCGGAGAGATCGAAAAGGCGATCAATGTCGCGAACATCGGCATCAATCCATCGAACGACGGCAAGGCAGTCAGACTGGTGATCCCGCAGGTGACCGAGGAACGCAGAAAAGAACTGACCAAGACCGTTAAGAAGATGGGCGAGGACAGCAAGGTCGCGATCCGCAATCTCAGAAGAGAAGCCAATGACGAGATGAAGAAGCTCGAAAAGAATCACGAAATCACCGAAGATGAGCTCAAAAAAGCGCTGGACGATATCCAGAAGGCAACCGATAAGACAACAAAGGAAATCGATGAGATCATCGCGGCCAAGGACAAGGAAATCATGGAAGTATAGCAGGTATTTCCGGGTAGAATAACAGGAAAAAAGATAGTGTGGCTGCCGGCGGGGGCCACACTCTTTGTAGGAGTCATAATGAGCGAAGCAGAGAAGATGCCGCGGCACGTTGCCGTCATCATGGACGGCAACGGACGCTGGGCGGAGCAGCACAAGGTCAGCAGACTGCAGGGACATAACCGCGGCATGCTGACTATGAAGGAAATTATCAAAAAAGCCGATGTCATGGGGATTCGTCACCTGACGGTCTACGCGTTTTCCACCGAAAACTGGAAGCGCTCGCAGGAGGAGGTCGGCGGCATATTCAACCTCCTGGTCAAATTTGTCGGCAGCGAGCTTGCGGAGCTGCACCAAAACAATGTCAAGGTGCATATCCTGGGCGATTACAGCAAAGTGCCGGAGACAGCGGTTAAGAGTATCGAAAAAGCACTGAAGACTACGGCAAGCAATACAGGTCTGCAGTTTCATATAGCCTTAAATTACGGCAGCAGGGCGGAGATTACCCGCGGCGTGCAAAAGCTCTGCGAGTTGGTGCGAAGTGGTACGCTCGCGCCGGAGGATATCGACGAAAAAATTATTTCGGAGAGCCTCTATACGGGCGCGGAGAACGGCAGCGTGCCGGATCCGGATCTGATCATCCGCACGAGCGGGGAACAGCGGCTTTCTAATTTTTTGCTGTGGCAGGCAGCTTACAGCGAGCTGGCGTTCACCGACACGCTGTGGCCGGATTTCACACCGCAGGAATTTGAAACCATGGTTTTGGAATTTACGCATAGGGGCCGCAGATTTGGCGGAAGATAAGGGGAGGTTACGAATGAAAACAAGAATTATTTCGGCATGTGTGATGCTGCCGCTTCTGATTTTGGTTTATCTGGGCGGTTATCCGCTGATGGCAGCGGCGTTTTTGGTCGGCGCGATCGGGCTGCGCGAGTTTTATCAGGGCTTTGAGGCAGCGGAAACGAAACCCTGCGGGCCGATTGGCTATACGGCGTTGATCGCACTGTACGCACTGAATCTGGCGTTTCCGTCAGATCTGCGCTTCGTGATGGTTTGGATTGTGCTGGTCGTGATGGCCTCGATGATCTACGGCTTTAATGTGGAAGAACGGAAGCTGCAGGACATGACAGCGACCCTGCTTGGAATTTTATATGTTGTCTTCTTTTCCTTCCACATCGTATTGATCGACCAGACCGCGGACAGCGATCTGATCTGGCTGGTATTTTTGGCGGCGTTCGGCACAGACATCATGGCGTACTTTGTGGGCATGGCAATCGGCAAGCATAAACTCTGCCCGCATTTGAGCCCAAAAAAGAGCAAGGAAGGCGCGGTCGGCGGTGTGCTCGGCAGTGTGCTGTTTTGCGGTATCTTCGCCTATTTCGTAAAGCCGGATATGATTGCGGAATGCATGGTGATCGCGGTAGTCGGCAGCGTGGTCGCGCAGTTTGGCGATTTGGCGGCGTCGGCGTTCAAACGGCAGATGGGCATCAAGGATTACGGCAATCTGATTCCGGGGCACGGCGGTATTTTGGACCGCTTCGACAGCGTATTGTTTACGGCACCGATGATTTACTACTGCATTTTGTTTGTCAATGAAATGTAGGCGCGTGTCAGAATATAAAAAATGGATATACATGGGGCAGAGGATTGACAAAATAAAATGAAGAAGATTACGATTTTGGGCAGTACCGGCTCGATCGGTACGCAGACTTTAGAGGTCATCGCGGCCAATCCCGATCGTTTTTGCGTGACGGCGCTGACCTGCGGCAGGAATACCGCGCTTTTGGCAAAGCAGATCGCGGTGTTTCGTCCGCGGCTTGCGGTTACCGAGCGGAGAGAGGACGCGCTCGCGCTGGCGGCGCAGTTTCCGCAGGTCACATTCCTGCACGGCAGGGAGGGTTTGATCGAGGCCGCGACCGCGGACTGTGATATGGTGGTGAACGCGCTGATGGGAATGCGCGGTCTGGAACCGACCTATCACGCAATTTTGGCAGGCAGGGATATTGCGCTCGCCAACAAAGAAACGCTGGTGGCGGGCGGCCGGCTCGTGATGGAAACCGTCAGCGAAAAGGGCGTGCGTCTGCTGCCGGTGGACAGTGAGCACAGCGCGATCTTTCAGTGTCTGGAGGGGAATCGGCATCGTCCGGTAAAAAAAATACTCCTGACGGCGAGCGGCGGTCCGTTCCGCGGATTTTCAAGGGCGGAACTGGAGCATGTAACGCCGGCGCAGGCGCTGAAACACCCGAACTGGAGCATGGGCGCGAAGATTACGATTGACTCTGCGACCATGATGAACAAGGGGCTGGAGGTCATCGAGGCGAAATGGCTGTTCGATGTGCCTGCCGCGCGGATTCAGGTCTTGGTGCATCCGCAGAGCATTCTGCACTCGGCGGTGGAGTTTGCGGACAATTCTGTTATCGGTCAGATGGGCGTGCCGGATATGCGGATTCCGATCAGTCTGGCCTTGGGTTATCCGGAGCGTCTTGAGAATCCGGACGCACCGCTGGATTTTTTTGGAGCGGGAAGCTGTCTGACCTTTGAAAAGCCGGATCTTGAGACATTCACCTGTCTGGGACTTGCTTACGCGGCGCTGCAGACGGGCGGCAGTTGTCCGCTGGTGCTGAACGCCGCCAACGAGGTGCTGGTGGATGCGTTTTTGCAGGAAAAGATCGGATTTTTGGATATCCCGCGCAAGCTGTCGTTGATTCTTTCAAGGCACAGCGCAGCAGAACGATTGGATTTAGAGGGAATTTTGGAGATTGACCGTCAGACGCGCGCAAAAACGCGGGAACTTCTGTAAACCCGGGCTTCGGCCTCGGCAAGAAGCAACACTTTCAGCGCATCGCGCGGATAGTGATTCAGCGGGCTTTGACGTCAAGGATATGAGAGAAAGAATGGAGATTTGGATATGAAAACAGCGATTTTGACGATTGTGCTGTTCTGCATTATGATTTTTCCGCATGAGCTGGGGCATTTTCTGGCGGCGAAAAAGATGGGCGTGCAGGTCAATGAATTCGCGTTCGGCATGGGGCCGACAATCTGGAAAAAACAGCGGGGCGAAACGCTGCACAGCATCCGCCTCTTTCCGATCGGAGGCTTCTGCGCGATGGAGGGAGAAGATGGAGAGTCTGATAATCCGCGCGCGTTTGGAAGCAAGAAGCCATGGCAGCGGCTTGTGATCCTGGCGGCAGGTTCGTTTATGAATTTGGTCTGCGCGCTGGTGATTTCATGGCTGCTGATCGGAACGCTCGGGTTTACGACCACGACAGTCGGGACAGTTTCATCGGACAGTCCGGCCATGAAGGCGGGTCTTGCGGCAGGGGACAAGATCGTGCGCATCGATGATACCAAAATTGAAACATGGAATGACGTCAGCGCGGCAATCGCTGCGGCTGAGGGCAAGCCGCTGTCGTTTACGGTGCAGTCCGATGGAGAGGATCGTGATTTGACGATCACACCGCAGCTGATGCGCGCGCAGGACGCGAACGGACAGGAAACGCAGTATTACGCGGTCGGCATCACCTGCAGGATCAGTCATAACCCGCTGAAAGCGATTGCCGCGGGCACGCAGACAACCTGGAATATGACAAAGACGATGTTCAGCGCGCTGGGCGATTTGGCAAGCGGAAGAGCAGACGCGGATGACCTTTCGGGGCCGGTTGGCATGGTACAGATGGTCAGCAGAACGAGCGAATACGGTTGGGTCTATTATGGATTTTTGACGATTCTGATCTGTCTGAATCTGGCAGTCATCAATATGCTGCCGCTTCCGGCTTTGGACGGCGGACGTATTCTTTTCGTGCTGTTTACGATGATCACAGGCAAAAAAGTCAGCGAAAAGGTGGAGGGAACCGTACACATCATCGGACTGGTCCTGCTGCTGGCATTGATGCTCTACGTGACGAAAAACGATATTTTCCGCCTGATCGGTTAGCCGCGCGGGCGCGGGGCAGAAGCCGGGAATCAGAGAAGCTGACCGGAGAAAGGGTCTAAGGAGGCGCTTATGAAAAAGAACGAAACGAGACAGGTGCGGTGCGGCGATGTGCTGATCGGGGGCGGCGCGCCTGTCAGTATCCAGTCGATGACGAACGTGGATTCTCGTGATGAGCGCGCGCTGACAGAGCAGATCGCGCGGCTTGCGGATGCAGGTTGTCAGATCGTGCGTATTTCGGTACCGGACGCGGAAGCCGCGGAGGTCTTTGGCAGCGTGAAGCGAAAATTTCAACGTCTGCCGCTGGTCGCGGACATTCACTTTGATTATCGGATGGCGATCGAAGCGATCCGGCAGGGCGCGGATAAGATCCGTATCAATCCGGGGAATATCGGCGGACCGGAGCGCGTGCGCGAGGTGGTGCGGGCAGCGAAGGAGCGAGAGATCCCGATTCGCGTGGGCGTCAATTCCGGTTCTCTCGAAAAGCCGATTCTGACAAAATATGGCGGCGTGACCGCCGCGGCGCTGGCAGAGAGCGCCTTATACAATCTGGCGATGATCGAGGATCTGGGCTATGACAGGCTTGTGGTTTCCCTGAAGGCCTCAGATGTGACGCTGAACTACGAGGCGCACAGACTTTTGGCAGCGCAGACCGATGTGCCGGTGCACATCGGGATTACCGAGGCGGGCACGCCGAAACGAGGCAAGCTGAAATCGGCGATCGGCATCGGTTCGCTGCTGCTATGCGGCATTGGAGATACGATGCGGGTTTCCCTGACGGCAGACCCGGTGGAAGAAGTGCTGTTTGCGAAGGAAATCCTGCGCACGCTGGGGATGCGGACATCCTCCATCGATCTGGTGTCGTGTCCGACCTGCGGCAGAACGAAGATCAATCTGGAGGCGCTTGCCAATGAGGTGGAGGCGAAGCTCGCGCCGCTGGAGGACGCTTTGCTTGCCAAGGGATATCCGTCGATCAAGGTGGCGGTTATGGGCTGCGCGGTCAACGGACCGGGAGAGGCCAGAGAAGCGGACTTCGGCGTTGCCGGAGGCGATGGACAGGGTCTGTTGTTCGCGAACGGAGAGATCGTCAGATCCGCGGTGCCGGAGGATAAGCTCGCGGAGGAATTATTAGCTTTGATACGAAAGAGAATTTTTGCGCAATGAAACAACTGATCGCGGACGCGCTGAGCTGGGAGGAGCTCGGTGAGATACATAAAACAGAATATCAATTTGAACTTGGCAAGGGCGTGCTGCATAAGGAGGCAGGCAGACTGACCCTGCAGATTCGCTGCAATTTTGTGATGCCGTTCGCGGACTGCGAAAAGGTCAAAGCGGTGATTTTACACAAGCTCGACATGCTCAAGGAGGTCGAGCTGGATTTTTCGTACCGCGATTTTGTGATGCCGAAGGAGGACGCTGCCAGACTCTATGTCCCGCATATGGTTCGGATTCTCAACGGTTCGTATCTGGCAATCACCAAGACCATCGTCGAAAACCGCGTCATGGTCAGAGACGGATGCCTTTACTGTCCGGTTCTCGGTAAAGTCGCGGCAGAGCAGCTGAATGAGAGAGTGGCGCAAAAATTCCGAGAAATACTCAAAGAAACTTTCGATTTTGACATGGAGATCATCTTTGAGAACGATGAAGAACTGCTGGCGGAAACTCTGCGTTCTTTCCATGAGAGTGAGGCGAAGGATATTGAGCGCTCCATGCGGGAGTACCGGGAAGTGCTCAAGACGCGGGCGAAGGAAAGACCGCAGGCGGCGGACAGCGGCACAGGCGGCGGTTTCGGTGCAGGTGGCGGCTTCGGCGGCGGAAACAACGGCGGCGGCTTTGGCGGAAACGCGGCCGGTGCCGGCAGTAAGAAGCAGGGCGGCTGGAAACGCAGGGAAAAGGAACTGCCCGCGGAGGGCAACCGCATCATGGGGCGCGGCATTCCGGGCGGCAAGACCGCGGAGCTGCGAGAGATCGCACCGGAGATGGGGGTCGTTATCCTGGAAGGTGTGCTGTTCCGCAAGACGGAGCGTGTCATCAAGAGCGGCAATTATCTCGTTTCCCTGTTGATTACCGATAATAAGACGACGATCTGCGCCAAGGCGTTTGTCAGTGAGAACAAATGGAAGGAAATCGATGAACTGCTCAAACCGGGCGATGGTGTCAAGCTGCGCGGTGAGGTGCAGTGGGACACCTTTGAAAACATGAATACGGTCATGTATACGGACCTCGAAAAGACCGACCGCGAAATCGGCCGCGAGGACACCTGGGAGAACGGCCGGCGTGTGGAGCTTCATATTCACTCCAAGATGAGCCAGATGGACGGCTTCAACGAAGCCAAAGACATCGTGGCGATGGCTGCCAAGTGGGGGCAGCCCGCGGTCGCGGTGACCGATCATGGCGTGGTGCAGGCGTTCCCGGACTGCGCGGCGGAGGCCAAAAAGCAAGGCGAAAAAGGCCGCGAGATCAAGGTCATTTACGGGCTGGAGGGCTATGTGTTCGACGACGCGGACTGCGTGCAGGAGGACGGCAGTATTGATTACAAGAGCAAACCGACCCATCACATCATCATTCTGGCAAAGACGCAGGAGGGACTGAAGAACATTTACAAGCTGGTTTCCTATTCCCACCTGGATTACTATTACAAAAAACCGCGCTTGCCGTGGTCGGTCATCGAAGCGAACCGCGAAGGACTGATCATCGGCTCAGCATGCAGCGCAGGCGAAGTGTTTTCTTCGATGGTCAAACACGTGACCTATCAGAAGCGGACGCGTACTGAAAAGATCATGGAGCAGAAATCCGCGGAGGAGCAGGCGCGTATCGCCTCCCGCTATGACTATCTGGAAATCCAGCCTGTCATCAACAACCGCTTCATGTTCGATGAGGAGTTTTATCTGGACGGCAGGCGTATCGAGACCGAGGACGATATCCGCGAGATCAACCGGCGGATCGTGGCGCTGGCGGACAAGCTCGGCAAGCGGGTCGTGGCAACGACGGATTCACACTATACGGAGCCGGATGATGCAATCTACCGCAATATCGTGATGGCGGGCATGGGCTTCGAAGACGCAGAGAGCGGCGAGGGTCTGTATATGAAAACGACCGATGAGATGATGGAAGAGTTTTCGTATCTGGGTGCGCGCGCCCAGGAGATCGTCGTGGACAATACGAATTACATCGCGAGTCTGATCGACGGTGATATCCGTCCGGTACCCGCGGGCAAGTTCCCGCCGAAGATCGAGGGCGCGAAGGAAACCCTGCGCAAGACCTGTATGGAACGCGCACACGCGCAGTACGGAGACCCACTGCCGAAGGAAATCGAGGATCGGCTGGATATCGAGCTGAATTCGATCATCAACAACGGCTACGCGGTCATGTACGTCAGCGCGCAGATGCTGGTAAACAAGTCGCTGGAGGACGGGTATCTGGTCGGCTCGCGTGGTTCAGTCGGCTCATCGTTCGCAGCGACGATGGCGGGCATTACGGAAGTCAATCCGCTTGACCCGCATTATCTGTGCCCGCATTGCAAGAAGATCATCTGGGGTGATATGCAGAAGTACGACTGCGGCGTGGATATGCCGCCGCTGGACTGTCCGGACTGCGGCACGCCGATGAAACGGGACGGCTATACGATTCCGTTCGCGACCTTCCTTGGGTTCAAGGGCAATAAGGAGCCGGATATCGACTTGAACTTCGCCGGAGAATATCAGCCGGTGGCTCACCGCTATGTCGGGACTATTTTTGGTGAAAAGAATGTGTTTAAGGCGGGAACGGTCGGTACGGTCGCAGAAAAAACCGCTTATGGTTATGTCGCGAAGTTCTTTGAGGAGCGCGATATTCCGGTCAATAAATATGAAAAGGAGCGTCTGGCGCAGCATTGTACAGGCGTGAAACGGACGACCGGACAGCACCCGGGCGGAATCGTTATCTGTCCGGATGACCACGAGATTTATGAGTTTTGTCCGGTACAGCACCCGGCGAACGACACGACAACAGATATCGTCACGACGCATTTTGACTATCACAAGATCGATGAGAATCTGCTGAAGCTCGATATTCTCGGTCACGATGTGCCGTCCATGATCCGCCAGCTGCAGGATATGACGGGTACCGACCCGCTGCAGATCGACCTGACGGACCGTAAGGTCTTGAGCATCTTTAACGGCATCGAGGCGCTGGATATCAAGGATCCGGACTATAAGTTCAAACATGGCTCTTACGCGATTCCGGAGTTTGGGACTTCTTTTACCCGGCAGATGCTGGACGATACGAAACCGGACAAGTTCGCGGATCTGGTGCGCATTTCCGGATTTTCTCATGGGACAGACGTTTGGCTGAACAACGCGCAGGACTATATCCGTTCGGGAACCGCGACGATGCGTGAAGTGATCTCGACACGTGACGACATTATGAACTATCTGATCCTCAAGGGCGTGGAGAATGAAACCGCGTTCAAGATCATGGAGATCGTGCGTAAGGGTAAGAAGGATCTCGACGAGCAGCAGGTCGCGACGATGAAGGAACACAATGTGCCGGACTGGTACATCGACTCCTGCAACAAGATCAAGTACATGTTCCCGCGTGCGCACGCGGTGGCTTACACGATGATGAGTTTCCGTATGGCGTGGTATAAGGTATACTATCCGCAGGAATTTTATGCGACGTATTTCACGACGAAGGTCGCGAATTTCGACGCGGAGACAATCCTCAAGGGGAAGGACGCGATTCTGGCACGCATGGACGAAATCACAGCCAAGGGCACGAATGCTTCCGCCAAGGAAAAGGATGATTACACGATTCTGGAGGTCGCTTACGAGATGTACGCGCGCGGTTATGAGTTCGCGCCCGCGCGGCTGGGCAAGTCGGACGCGGTCAAATTCGGCGTCGATGATGGCAAAGTCCTGCTGCCGTTTGTCGCGATCGAAGGCGTGGGGGAAACAGCGGCTCGCGCGTTCGCGGAGGAGTACGCGGCAAAACCGTTTGACACGATCGAGGAGGCGGTCAAGCGCGCGAAGCTGAACAAAACCGTTGTCGAGGGTCTGCGCGGTCACGGCGTGTTCGCAGGACTGCCGGAAACCGACCAGCTCAGCATGTTTATGTAGGGGGCGGCAGAGTGCTGCCCTCATTTTTCTTGTGATGTAGGGAATATCGCTTGTGATATTTTCGGAATATCGACAAATGTAACTTGCGAAGCGCCTCCCATGCATGGCAGGCATGTGCGCAAAGGAAGCTGCGGTTTCGCTTTGCACACTTTTGCCTAAAAAATTTTTTTTCCCCTCGAAATCTGTCGAAATTTGTGCTATAATTGTGTATAGAAACCGCGCGAGGTTTGTACTGCGAAGCCGGGACTTCACAGCTGAAGCAGGCGCGTTTTTCTTTAAGGTTTTGCATCGGAAAAGGAGAACAGGAAGGCACAACATGTATCAGATCGGTGACATCGTAGTTTATGGCACAGAAGGCATTGCGGAAATCGGAGGCGAAATCGAGAGGGAATTCGGCGGACAGAAGATGAAGTATTTTGTCCTGCACCCAATCGAAAAAAAGACCGAAACGGTCTACGTTCCGATCGGAAATGAGAAGGCTATGAGTAAGATGCGCGGCATTTTGACGAAAGAGGAGGCGGAGACTTTGATCTCAAATCTGCCGCAGGAGCGTCCTGCCTGGATCAAAAACGACCGCGAACGTCAAAAAGTTTATCGTGATACGCTCTTGTTCGGCAGCAGTCAAGAGGTTCTTACGATGGCAAGAGCCTTGTATCTGCACCAGATCGAGCAGCTCGCGCGCGGCAAGAAGCTGCACGCGGCGGATGAGCGCTTTATGCGCGATGCCGAAAAAATGATTTTCGCGGAGCTTTCCTACGCGTTGGGCATTACGCAGGAGGAAGTTTTGCAGAGACTCGTCCGGCTAGACAAAAACAGCCAAAAGTAAGCGCGTCCGCGGACACGATGGTAGCGCCGACCGGGGTGGAGCACATGATGGAGATCAAGATGCCGAGCGCCGAGGTGACAACCGCGATGACGGCCGCGCAGAGGATGACCTGCCGAAAGGCGCGATAGACGCGCATGGCGGAAAGCGCAGGAAAAATCATCAAGGCTGAGGTCAGCAGCGCGCCGACCAGATTCATCGCCAACACGATGATGACAGCGGTGACGATCGCGATGAAAAGATTATACAGCCCGGTTTGGATACCGATGGCTTTAGAAAAATCTTCGTCAAAGGTAATGGCGAAGATTTTGTTGTAAAAGAGCAGAAACAGCAGCATCACCAGAGCGGACATGATGACGCAGAGCGCGACATCCCCCGCGGTCAGGGTCAGAATTGAGGTAGAGCCGAACAGGGTGCTGCAGACATCGCCGGAGATATTCGCGGAGGTGCTGAAACAGTTGAGCAGGAGATAGCCGATGGCCATGGCCCCGACGGAGAGCATGGCAAGCGCGGCATCTCCTTTTATTTTTGCGTGGCTGCCCCCTGCCAGAAGCAGAACAGCGCAGAGTACGGTAAGCGGCATGACGATGATCATTTCATTGGTGACGGAAAGCACCGCGGCAATGGCCATGGCACCGAAGGCGACATGAGAAAGCCCATCGCCGATAAACGAGTAGCGCTTGAGTACGAGGGTCACACCCAGCACCGAGGCGCAAAGCGCGGTCAACACACCGGCAATGAAGGCATAGCGGACGAAGGGATAGCTGAAATATACGGCAATCAGTTGGAATACGTTCATTATTTATAATACCTCCTTGCTGCGGTACCACCGCGTTCGGCGCGGCTGCATACTGCTTCATCAACAAATTTGGAAAGTTCACCGCGGTCACGAAACGAGGCGCGCAGCGGCGTTTTGACATAGTCCGTTTTGCTGCCGAAGAATTGCAGACCGCCGCCCATATGCAGGATGTGGGAGGCGTATTTGACAGAAGCTTCTATGTCGTGGGAGACCATGAGGATGGTCATATGCTTTTCGCGATTGAGGTCCGCGATGATCTGATACATCTCCTGCATGGCTGCGGGGTCCAGTCCGGAGACAGGCTCATCGAGCAGCAGCATTTTTTGCGCGGCACAGAGGGCTCTCGCCAGCAGGACACGTTGCTGCTGACCGCCGGAAAGATCGCGATAGCAGCGTTTGATGAGCTGCGGGATGCCGAGTTCCGCGAAAAGCTGTTCCACACGCTGTTTTTGGGCTTTGCTGTAAAAGGGACGCAGTCCATTCGCGGCGAGAAAGCCGCTGAGTGCGATTTCCTCGCAGGAGGCCGGAAAATCCTTTTGAAAATCGGTCTGCTGCGGCAGATAACCGATCTGACGCGCGGAGAGTCCGTCGCCGAAGGTGATTTTGCCCGCGAGCGGCGGGGTCAGACCGAGCAGCGTCTTGATCAATGTCGATTTGCCGGAGCCGTTTTCACCGATGATGCAGAGGTAGTCGCCACGGTTGACTTGAAAGTTGATATTTTCGGCAACCGCGTGTCCTTCATAGCCGAGGGTGAGACCGCTTGCGGAAAGCTGCGGTTCGGTCTGCGTATGCCGGCTTATGTTTTGGGTAGAATCTGTCATAGTTAGTTTGTCCTTTCTTTGTCTGCAGCGGCAGCCTGCCGCCTGCACGCGTCTATTTGTCTGTCTGCGCACATTTCTCGTGGCGTATCGCGAATGTCGTGCGCGTTATGCGCACATTTCTCGTGACATATTGCTAGCTTAGCAGGCGCGCGAGTGATTCATAGTTCTGTTCCATGAGATAGAGATAGGTGACTTCACGCTCGCTTTGTATTTTGCCGCTCTCGCGCAGCGCACGGACGGTTTGCGGCAGAGATTGCATGGAATACAGCGTCACAATCTGTGTTTCGGGTAGCTCCGCGGCGCGGGTGATGGTTTCGGCGAGCGCGGCGGAGCCGCCGTCCAATGTGACAAGCCGGCTCTTTGGCAGAGCCTTGAGGTCATCTGCGAGCGAAATGATAGTTTCGAAGCTTGCTTCCGTTTCGGCGGAGCATCCCGGAAAGGCTGCCTCGTGCGCGAGACCGTAATCGTCACAAAAGTATTTGAAGGGGTAGCGATCTGCAAAGATCAGTGTTTTGCATGTAGATTGCCGGACTAATTTCGTGATTTTGCCATCCAGGGCATCAAGCTTTTGTATATAGGCCGCGGCGCTTGCTTGATAGGCCGCAGCGGCAGTTGGGTTCAGCGCCGCAAGTTGCGAAGCGGTCGCGCGGCAGAATTCCCTGCTCATCTTGAGAGAGAGCCAGAGGTGCTCGTCCGTTTCGTCCTTGTGGTCGTGTTCTCCATGGCTATGCGCGTGTTCTTCGTGCTCATGCTCGTCCTCATCCTGGACGTAAGTCGGGAAACGATCGGGTTCTGATTCAAAGAGGCGCATCAAGGAAAGTACCTGCCTGTCCGGATTCGGATAGGCTTTTAGGGCGTCTTCGACCCAAAACTGAGAAGCGCCGCCGTTGTAGATCAGCAGGTCACAGTTCGCGATTTTGACCATATCGGCGATCGTCGGCTGGTAGCTGTGCATATCGGCACCCGCGGTGTTTAAGAGCTGCACGACGATTTTTTTGGCGTTTTTGTCCTGTGAAGCGCTGGCCGGCTGGCTGCTGTTCGCGGCGCCGATGATCGAGCGGGTCCAGTCATACTCCGGAAAATCAACGCAGAGGACTGTGAGCGTGTTCCTGTCCTTCTGCGCGGCCGCGGAAGCTGCGCCATTTTCGCCAGGGCCGGAGGCCGCGCAGGCCACACACAGTGTCAGCAAAAACAGCCCCGCTGCCGGCAAAAGAATGTGCCGCGCAAATGCAAAAAAAACGCGACGCGCGTGCTTGCCCGCGTGATTTGAAATAAATGAAAACATATTATGCTGACGTTCCTTTCTTTTTGCATGCCTCGCAGAGACCGAACAGCAGCGTGCGGTCCATGTCGAGGTCAAAGCCGGAAATCGCGCGAACCTGGCTGAGCAGTCGGTCAGAGGCTTCATCGCTCATGTGCAGCAGCTTGCCGCAATCGGTGCATTTGAGGTGTATATGGCAGTGACAGGGCATGCCGTCAATGATTTGATAAGAGGTTTTACCGCCGCCGCTTTGCGCAAAACAGGTGACGAGGTTTTCCTCCATCAGCTTTGGCATCAGACGGTAGAGCGTGCTCTTGCCGGGCGGATGTTTGATTGCGGGGTCGGCCTGCATGCCGGATACGATCGCGTCGATGGTGTAGGCGCGGTCCTTATGTTTTTTGAGAAAAGCGATCAGCTGGCTGCGCTGTTCGGTCTGATAAGTCATGATGGCTGCCTTTCTGCGGTTTTGACGCATTAAAATGAGAATGATTCTCAAATTGCGATATTCTTATTATACCGCGCTGCGGCTAAATGTCAAGATAGTTCGCGCATGCTTTTTGGGCAGAAATTTTACGCGCATTTGCGGTCAGAAGAGGCTTTTGGGGCCGGCGACAATGTGACGGCAAACTTTGAGATAACTGTTTTCGTCAGCGCATAGTGTCCACTTCACGAGGCTGAGCTGACCGTAAATCAGTTCCATGCAGGTGATGGTATTCGGATGCACACAGGAACCGGTGTTGAAATACCCCCAGCCTTCCTTTTCAGAAAACGTGAGGGAGGGGCGATGTGTGTGCCCCGCGGCGAGATAGGTGTGACGCGCGCGGGCCCAGTTTTCGAGCCTGACACCGACTGCCTCGCGCCTCTTGTAGTTTTTGGCGGCACTGGTAGGGTCTTTGAAACCTGCCAGCTCCAACGGTTTCCAAAGATAGCGCACCAGCCAGCGGGTAAGTTTCCAAAGCTGATTGTTCCACGGGTCAACCTGATGCCCGTGCAGCAGATGTACCCGCCGCCCGCCGGTCGGGTCTTCGAGAATCAGGCTTTCCGCGGCACGCGGCAGGAAACTATAGGAAGTACCGGCCGCCGCGCGGAATTTCACGCTGCTTTTGACGCGGTCGTGATTGCCCCAAAGCAGGAAGAGACGCTCCTTTGCGGCGAAATCCGCCAGCTTGGAGAATACGTCACTGTGGATTTCGGAAATGTCTGTGATATTGCGGTTTTCCCATAGTTCATCGCCGTCCCCGAGTTCTACACAGGCAAAGTCTCGCGCGTCATAGTAATGGAGAGCCGCTTCATAGAGTGGCTTGTTGTTCAGGAAACTGTCGCTCCAACTGCCGTTTCCGCGATGCACATCGCTAAAAAGCACCAGGCGCGGATAGTCCGAAAGACACAAAACCCGCGCGCCCCGCAAAGCGCGGTCAATCTGACGGTCGTAAAAGGAATTCACACGATGAAGCTGCATATCGGATACCTCCTTACTGCTGACAGACTATGCAGGCAGGCAGCGGCAGGTGCGCGGGCTGCGCAAAATAAACGAGAGTATGATCAACTGCTTGAAAGACTTATCCCAAATATGTCCTCACGACAGATGCATTTGCAGGCGGTAATTGCGAGGGGATCATATCACCTGCTGCATTTTTGTTTTTGCTGCCTGCTTTTCTTGACTGGTACAAAAATGTGCAATCTGTTCCTATATTCGCCCATGTTTTGTGTAAAATTAAAAATAATTCGCTCATGTTTTGTGATATATTAGTTGAAATAAGGCTATCGCAATCCCACTGGCTTTAGACGGTGGGTTAAGATAGACAAAAGTGGAAATTTGTTATATACTTGTGGTATGGGAGCATGGAAATCTAAAAACAGACACAAATATTTATTACAACATCACATTATTTTCGTCTGCAAGTACAGGAAAAAATTGCTGGCTTTAAAGCAGATATCGGACGATATAAAACAGTTTTCTTATGAGATATGCCAGAGACACAAAGTCATTATCAGATATATGGAAACGGATAAAGACCATATTCATTACATGGTAGAAACAGAACCAACAATGTCTGTTAGTAAAATTGTGAATCTGATGAAAAGTTATACGACATACCATGTATGGGAAAGATATCCGAATTATTTGCGAAATCATTTTTGGAAAGAACATACTTTTTGGACAGATGGTTATTTTGCCTGTAGTGTAGGAAATGTATCAGAAGAAATGCTAAAAAGATATATAGAAAATCAAGGTTGAGAAAGATGGTGACAGTGGATGTTAAAGGCATATAAATACAGAATATACCCTAATAATGAGCAGAAAATACAGATTGCAAAAACATTTGGCTGTTGCCGTTTTGTATATAATCAGACACTGGCATACCGGAAAGAAGTATATGAGAAAGAGAAAAAATCAGTTAGTAAAACCGACTGTAACAATTACTGCAACAGACAATTAAAGAAAGAGTATGAATGGCTGAAAGAAGTGGATAAATTTGCTCTGACAAATGCGATTTACAACATGGATGCTGCATACCAGAAGTTTTTCAAGGAACACGCAGGTTATCCGAAGTTTAAGAGTAAACACGATAATCATAAGTCATATACAACAAATTTTACGAATGGCAATATAACAGTAGATTTCGGGTGCAATAGAGTAAAACTGCCTAAATTAAAAGGAATAAAAGCAAAACTGCATAGAAATTTTATCGGACAGATAAAATCGGCAACGATATCACAAGTTCCGAGTGGAAAATATTATGTATCAATTTTAGTGGAAACAGAACACGTGGAACTGCCACATATAAATCAAAATACAGGAATAGATTTAGGTATTAAGGAGTTATGTATTACTTCTGCTGGAAAGAAATACGAAAATCCAAAAATCATCAGAAAATACGAAAAGAAACTGGTGAAACTGCAAAGGCAGTTAGCCCATAAAGAGAAAAGAAGTCAAAATTACTACAAAACAAAGAAAAAGATAGCATTATGCCATGAAAAAATAACAAATACCAGAAAAGATTATCTGCACAAGATGTCACATGAGATTATCAGCGAAAACCAAGTGATAGTTTCGGAAGATTTGCAGATAAAAAACATGGTAAAAAATCACCGTTTGGCAAAGTCTATAAGTGATGTATCATGGTATGAGCTGACAAGACAGTTAGAATATAAGGCAAAGTGGAATGGCAGGAAATATGTCAAAATAGATACATTCTATGCCAGCAGTCAGCTGTGTTCAGCCTGTGGATACCAAAATACAGAGACGAAAAATCTATCAGTAAGGGAATGGGTATGTCCTGTCTGTGGTACAACGCATGACAGAGACATCAATGCGGCAAAGAATATATTGGAGGAAGGATTAAGACAAATAGCATAAAAGGAATAACAATATAGGGCAGGAACTGTCCGAATTAACGCCTGTGGAGATAGTAGGTTGCGAGGTCTGCGAAGCAGGAAGCCCATTGGCTTTAGACAATGGGTAGTTCACATACGAAGTAAAAATGGGTATCGCAGCATTGATCCCAATAGAAGTAAAGGCAAGCAGCGGCAAAACAAAGTCTATGAAGACGCTGATCGACTCGGAAAAATATCCGGATATATGCTATGGATTCAAATTTTCTGCCAATAACATCGGTCACGAAAACCGGATCTATACATTCCCGTATTTCTGTACGTTTCTGCTGAAGCGGTTTATGCAGGATTTTCATCCGGAAGAAGAACATCTTTCTTACTGAACCTCCAAAACAACTCTTGACAGTTGGAAGGAAAAGAGCGTAAAGTAGAATTGAATCGAAAAAGATAAAATCAGCAGAATGATACAGATAAAGGAGAGTAATGTACTATGAATAATCAATCCAATGTAAAAAAAGTGATCGGCGTGGTATCCGGCAAGGGCGGGGTCGGCAAGTCCTCAGTCACGTCCATGCTGGCGGTGGCGACGCAGAGACTGGGATACAAGGTCGCGATTTTGGACGCGGATATTACCGGTCCGTCGATCCCGCAGGCGTTCGGCATCAGGAGCAAGGCGACCGGAACCGATGAGGAAATCACACCGGTGGTTTCCAAGACAGGCATCAAGGTGATCTCCATCAACGCGCTTTTGGAGGACACGACCGATCCGGTTGTCTGGCGCGGTCCGGTGCTGTCCGGGGTCATCGATCAGTTCTGGAACAACGTGGTTTGGGGCGATATCGATGTGATGTATGTGGATATGCCGCCGGGTACCGGTGACGTCGCGCTGACGGTATTCCAGTCGCTGCCGCTGGACGGGCTGGTCATCGTAACCTCACCGCAGGAACTGGTATCCATGATCGTCGAAAAAGCCGTCAAGATGGCGCAGCTGATGAATGTTCCGGTTATCGGGATCGTTGAAAACCTTTCCTACTACGTCTGTCCGGATTGCGGCGCGAAGCACAAGATCTTCGGTGACGGTCATGTCGGCGATGTCGCGAAAAAATACAGCATCGAGGCGATCGCGGAGATTCCGATCAATCAAAAGATTGCGGCGGCTTGTGATAAAGGCATGATCGAGCTGTTTGACGGGGAGTGGCTGGACAATATGGTCAAGGTCTGTCTGGAAGCTGACAATCCAAATAAACATGACGGCATGCCGCAGGCGCCGGAAAACTGCACCCATGACTGCGGGAGCTGCGGCGCGGAGGGCTGCGGCAGCAGAGCGTAAGCACATCGTCAGAACGGTCACGTTTTGCAGGCGGAATCTTTGAGCAAAATTCACGAAAAGCACACACATTGTGTGCTTTTGTGCGTTAAGATGTAGGAAGTGAAAAAGTCCGCGAGCTTTGCAGAAAGTCCGCGGATTTCGCGGAAGCCTCGCGAATTCGTGAGATATCCGCGGGCCCGCGGGAAATCCGCGAAAGCTTCGCGTGTGGATGAAAGGAAGTCTTGCTTTGTTTGGGTATGTATTGGTCAACAAACCGGAATTAAAAATCAGAGAATTTGATACCTATCGCAGCTACTACTGCGGACTCTGCCACGCGCTCAAGGAGCGGCACGGACTGGTAGGCCGGATGACGTTGAACTACGATATGACTTTTTTAGTGATGATCCTTTCGGACCTCTATGACCTGCCGGAGGAAACCAAATGCGCCAGATGTATCGTGCATCCGATGCACAAGCACTGCAGCCGCAAAAGCACGGTTTCTGACTACTGCGCGGATATGTGCGTGCTGCTGGCCTATTACAAGCTGCAGGACGACTGGAACGATGAGCATAAGACCAAAGCCCTGCTGGCGAAGGCACTGCTCAAGCCGAAGGCCGGACGCGTGGCTGCCGCGTATCCTGAGAAGGCTGCGTTCATCGAAAAAAAGATGAACATGCTGACCATAGTCGAAAGCGCGCGTGATCTGCCGCTGGACAAGGTCGCCAAGGTATTCGGCGAAATTCTCGCGGAGGTCTTTACGTACCGGGAGGATTACTGGAAAGATGATTTGTATAAAATCGGCTTTTATTTAGGAAAATATATTTACCTTTTGGACGCGTATGAGGATATCGAGGACGATCTGAAGACCGGAGCCTACAATCCGTTCAAGGACTTATATCAAAACGCGGGCTTTGAAGATCAGGTGCTGAACCTGCTGCTTTTGATGATCGGCGAGTGTACGGACGCGTTTGAGCGCCTGCCGCTGGTCGAGAACGTGGAAATCCTCAGAAATATTTTGTATTCCGGCGTTTGGGCGCGCTATGGCAAGACCAAGACCGCGCATGCGGAAGCGAAGGAAAACAACAAGCCGCGGCACAGCCGGAAAGGAGAAAAAACGACCGCAGATGGATCCATATAAGGTACTTGGTCTCCGTTATGACGCAACGGAGGAAGAAATCAAAAAAGCATATCGTTCGCTCAGCCGTAAATACCATCCGGACGCGAATGTCGGCAAGCCGAATCAGAAGGAGCTGGAGGAAAAGTTCAAGGAAGTGCAGCAGGCCTACAGCATGATCATGGATCAGCGCCAGGGAAAGGGACAGGCTCGGCAGGCTTACGGCGGCGCCTATGACGATGACGCGTGGAATCCGTTCGGCGGCGAATTTTGGGGATTCGGCGGTCAGCAAAATCCGTTCGGCAGCGACTATCGGCCGCAGGAGGAAAGCAAGGACGAGCAGTATATGCGTTCGGCATTGAATTACATCCAAAACGGATACTTTCGAGAGGGGCTGAACGTGCTCGAGCAGGTGCGGGAACGAAGAGGACAGTGGTACTATTACAGCGCATTCGCGAATTATCGCGTCGGCAACAACGCCATCGCGCTGGAACATGCGAAGGCGGCCTGTGCGTTTGAACCGAATAACCCGTATTACGCGAATCTTCTACGGCAGCTGCAGGGCGGGGGAAACCGTTATCAGCAGCGCAGCGCCCGCTATGGCGGCAATCCGTCGATGCAGGGCTCCAATTATTGCGCGCAGCTTTGCACGAGCATGCTCTGCATGAGCATGTGCTGCGGAGGCGGCGGATATATGGGAGGAGTGCCGATTTTGTGCTGCATCTAGTTCACGCCAAAGCACAGTACAAGAGAGAAACATACCGCGCCCTGCATCGCGTCGATTACGATGATTGCGCGGAGCATAAGATCAAAAAACCTGAGGTTTCGCAGCATGCCGATGCGCGGCACGCGCAAAACTCAGGTTTTTTATTATATAGGAAATATCGCATAGCGGTATTTCCGGAATCACGACAAAAGCACCTTGCAAAGCGGCGCTCATGGGTGAGCGCCATGTGCGCATAGAAATCTCTGATTTCGTTA
>ERZ825896.395-NODE-395-length-58883-cov-82.283147_pt1 | contig 58883 bp, 53 predicted proteins | sample MGYA00519858_ERZ825896 | MGnify/ENA primary metagenome ERZ825896 (study PRJEB31778, sample SAMEA3449214) | human gut metagenome | biome: human gut; feature: human-associated habitat; material: faeces | place: United Kingdom | collected 2010/2012 ... | reverse complement strand
GAGAAAGAAGGCATTTTATGAGTGATAACAAGGATCGCTTGACCTACCGGCCGGAGCCGGAAACCAAGCAAAAAATAGAGCGGTGGTATCAGGAAGATAACTGCCGCAGCAAAAATGAGTTCATCGAAAAGGCGGTGAACTGCTACTCGGATATGCTCGCCGCAGGCGAAAGCACCACGCTGCCCCGTGCGGTGCAATCCGCCATCGACAATCGACTGAAGCTCTTCGAGGATCGTATCGCGGCACTGCTCTACAAGCAGGCGGTGGAGATGGACATGGCAATGTCCATCCTCCTGCAAAGTCTCAACGTGAGCGAGGAAGTGCTGCGGCAAGAACGGGCCAAGAGCATCGCCGCCGTCAAGCGCACCAACGGCCAGCTGCGGATGGAGCAGAAGCTCCGTGAGTTGGAGAACGAAGCATGGCAAGGCTGATCGTCAAAAGCCCGTACATCAAGTGCGGCGCTGGGCAAAGCGCTGGCGGGTACCTCGAGTACATTGCCACGCGGGAGCGGGTGGAGATCATCCCGGATGACCGTCCGCCCACCAACAAGCAGACGCAGTTCCTCGCAAAACTGGTGAAGGATTTTCCTGATACAAAAGAGTTGATGGAATATGAGGACTACGCGGCGCACCCAACCAAAGCAACCGCGTCCGCGCTCATCACGCTGGCGCTGGAATCGAATTGGGACAGGCTCTCGTCGATGGAGGGCTACGCCAAGTACATCGCCACCCGTCCCAGAGCGGAAAGGTTAGGCAGTCACGGTCTGTTCGGCGACGCGGATTATGTGTCACTGGACGCGGCCATGGACGAGATGGAACACTACACCGGCAACGTGTGGACGCACATCATCTCTCTCCACCGCGAGGATGCGGAGCGGCTGGGATACAACCACGCGGAAGCGTGGCGCACACTACTTAGGACACACCGCAATGACATCGCGGCGGCGATGAAAATACCGCCGGAGGACTTCCGCTGGTATGCGGCATTCCACGATGAGGGCAATCATCCTCACGTCCACATGATGGCGTGGTCGGTGAAACCCAATCAGGCGTACCTGTCCAAAGATGGGATACGGCAGATCAAGTCCACGCTGACCAATCAGATCTTCCGACAGGAGCTGCTGCACGTCTACGAGCAGAAAAGCAAATCGCGAGACGAGCTGGTGGCGGAAGCACGAAAAGCCATGCTGGAATTGGCGAAGGCCATGCGGGAGATGACCTGCATCCACCCGGAGGCGGAGCAGATGATCTGGAATCTGTCGCGGCAGCTCAGTCAAGTCGGCGGCAAGAAAACCTACGGCTATCTGCCGAAGCCGATGAAAAAGTTGGTGGACGAGATCGTCGATCAGATGGCGCGTCTGCCCACCGTGGATGCGTGCTACCAAACGTGGTGGGAGCTGCAATGTCAGGTAGAAGATTACTACTCCGAAGATAAAAAGAGGACACGCCCGCCGCTGTCGCAGCAGAAGGAATTTCGCCAGATCAAGAACGCCGTCATCAAAGAAGCGGAGCATATTCGCATGAACAGAATTTCCTTTGAGGACGAGGAAATGCAGGATGACGGCGAGCAGATCAGTACCTACGGCATGAGCTATGAATGTCAGGATCTGCAAAGCGTGGCCAACGATGAGAGCTTTCCCTTGGTGGAACGGGATGAAGCGGCGGAGCAGTTGGAGCAGCTTGCGGATGCAGGCGACGCCTACGCGCAGTACATCATCGGCACGGCGTACCGTGACGGCGGGCTGCTGATACCGGACACAGCCAAAGCGCAAAAGCTGTTGGAACGCGCCGCCGAGCAGGACTTGGACGCGGCACAGTACGCCCTCGGCAAGCTGTATCTCTCCGATGATGCAGACGTTCACGATCCCGCCAAAGGCATTTACTGGCTGAAACGCTCGGCGGACAACGGCAACGATTTCGCCGCCTACCGGTTGGGCAAGGAATATCTCAGCGGCAAAAATACGATAAAAGATGCCGAAACAGCAGTGTCATATTTGCGGCAGGCCGCGGATAACGGCAGTGCCTACGCACAGTACCTGTTGGGCAAGCTGACCCTCATGGGTGAGGGCGTTCCCAAGGACCCAGACGCCGCCTACGAATGGTTTGCGGCGGCAAGAGATAACGGTCACGCCTACGCGGAATTTTTCTTGAAACGCATGGAGCGCGGCGAACAGGAGCCGCCCCCCGTCCTGCTGTCAGCCACGCGCCTGCTGCACCACATGAGTAACATCTTTCGGGACAACGCACCGCGCCCCGCAGCTCCTGCGGGCATCCAGATCGACCGCAAGCGGCTGCAGCGCCTGCGGGAAAAGAAGATGGCAATGGGCCATAAATGGAACGACCACGAGAACGAGCAGAGCCACGGCATGGGCGGCCTGTAAGAGGCACATATTTTGCGCTGCTGGAAACAATAAAAAGATCATTTCAAAAACGGTAGCTTTCCGCGCAAAGTTGTGGTATTTGTGTTTGCTGCCAAGAAAGGAGTTGATTCAATGGCCAAGAAACGCGCCAACGGCGAGGGCAATATCCGCAAGCGGTCAGATGGCCGCTGGGAGGGCCGGTATACCGCAGGGTACAACGCAGAAACCGGTAAGCGCATCATCAAAAATGTCCTCGGTAAGACGCAAGCGGAGTGCAAGGCAAAGCTGGCCGCTGCTATGGAGGCCACAAAGGGCGTCGACGTCAGCCGTGCCGACGAATACACCGTGGCCACATGGTTGCGGAGCTGGTACGACATCTACGCCAAGCCAAATGTCCGCGTCGCCACGGCGGATCGCTATCACTTGATGATCGAGCAGTACACCATTCCGCGTATCGGCAATATCAAGCTCACCAAGCTGACCGCCCACGATCTGCAAAAGCTCTACAAGGAGCTGATGGAGAGTGGCCGTACCAACCGCAAAAGCGGTCACGGCAACCCCGGGCTCAGCAGCACCACCGTCCGCAGTCTGCACCTGATGCTCCACAATGCCCTGAACCGCGCCGTAAAAGAACGCCTGATCCTTCGCAACCCCACCGAGGACTGCATCGCACCGAAGGTGCAGAAATTCGAGATGCAGATCCTCCAACCGGAGCATATAAAGGACTATCTGGAGGCCGCTGACAGGCGAGGACTGCTGCCCATGTTTTATCTGGAACTGGTCAGCGGACTACGCAAGGGGGAGATCACGGCGCTTCTCTGGAGTGACCTCGACATCCAAAACAAAACCATCTCCGTCAGCAAGCAGTACGTCAAGAACCCCAATGGGGAGTTGACACTCTCGCGCCCCAAAACGGAGACATCGGTCAGAAAGGTCAGTATTCCACAAGAGGCCGTCGACCTGCTGGTTGCCGAACACAAGAAACACCCCGACAATCCGTATATGTTCCCGTCACCCGTCACGGGGGAGCTGTACTACCCTGATTCCATTGTGAATCTGCATAAGAAAATTCTGAAGGATGCAGGACTGCCGCACATACGCTTCCATGACCTCAGGCACACATTCGCCACGTTGGCTCTGCAAAACGGCGTGGACGTGAAAACCGTCAGCAGCATGCTGGGCCACTACGATGCGGGCTTCACTCTCCGCACCTACACCCACGCTACGAGGCAAAAGCAGGACGAGGCCGCGCAGACCATGGGCAGCTTTATGGCGCAGGTCATGTAAGTCGATCTAAAAGAGATGAGCGGACGGAATATCCGTCCGCTCATCTTTTGCCCTTTCCACGCATTTCCGCGTGTGGGTCACGGTGTGGGTCAAAGCGTTTTCAACGCATCAAGAAACGGCGGCAGAACATTTTTCTCAAGGGAAAGAGCAACTTAATGATCTTCGACAGGTATGCGGATTTGAAGTACAAGTATAGGCCGAGGAATTTTGGGTGCAGAAGATACTATGTGGACACTGTGGGGCGCAATAAAAATCATAGCGGAGTGTATCCGAAACCAACCGGAGGAGGACTATGCCGCTAATCAGATCAGCATCAAAGAATATGTAGACCCGTTTACGGGTGACAAGAATAAGAAGGAATAAAAAGGCAGCCGCTTGAAGCGGCCGCCTGAAATGGTAATGCGGTGTCAAACCTTCGACGCCCCTTTTAGGGGCAGGTCAAACCACCAGTTTACTGGTGGTTATGATTTTTTTCTGCGCACTGCGCTTTTTCCTTGACAAAATGCCGCCATACTTTCCTGCTCTGCACCGAGCGGGATACAGCGTCCCGGTCAGGTGTTCCGGCGGGCCCGGAGGTCGCGGAAAAAGCGGATGAGGATGGGTATAGCCACCAGAAACAGGCCCATCCATCCGTTGAGGGTGTAGCCCTTGGAGATGATGGCCGTCAGCCCGAAGGTGGAGATCAGCACGCACAGGGCCTCGTAGGCGGTGCCGATGACCAGGATCTTAGTGCGCTCACTGTGCCGCTGCCAGCGGCCTTTTTTGTCAACGGCAGCGATGATGCGGCTGCTCACCGCAAACAGTTGCGGCGCGTCGCTGGAGAGCAGCGCCAGAAACATCACGAAGTTGTACAGCCCGAACAGCCACGGGCAATAGGACAGTATGTGGTTCTGGATGATGTAGACGGTGGGCGTGGGGTTGGACAGGGCGGCGGGGCAGTAGGGCAGGATCATGATGCAGCCCAGCAGAAAGATGCAGCTGTTCAGCAGGAAGCTGAACACACCCACAAAGACGGCCTGCCTCCGGGTCTTGATGCCCTGCTCCACGGCGCACAGCGTGCCGCAGACGCAGCCGGTGTTGGAAAAGCCCAGCAGGACGGCGCGGAAGATGCCGCGGCCGTACTGGTCGCTGAGAGCGCCCTCCGTGGTGAGCACCGTGGAGAAGTCCACCGGAGAGTGGCGGATGAACAGGACGGCCAGCGCGATAAACGAGAAGAACAGCACCGCCGTCATGCCGGTGGAGAACCGGCGCAGCATACCGGCGCCGAACATGGCCACCACCACAGTGATAATGCCGAAAATGCTGGCACCTACCACCTCCGGCACATGCAGCAGGTTGCCCAGCAGGCTGCCCTCCACATTGGCCACGGCGCTGCCGCCGATGATCATGGCCATGATGATGAAGTAGTCCAGAAAAGGCATCAGGTACTTGTGCAGCCGCCCGTACAGGGCTTTACCAAAGGAAGCGTAATCATAGGCGTGGCATCGGCGGACGATGTCCGCGCTCATGGCGGCCAGAATACAAATCGGGAGAAACGCAACGAAGGGAAGAAGCAGACCCAGATTGCCGTAGGGCGCGAAATAGACTGCGATATAGGCGCCGGTTACCAGCGACGGGCCCAGCAGTGCGCCGAACCACACTGCTGCCACTTCAAAGGAAACGGTCAGTGAAGGTCGTTTTTTCATAGGTCATCAGCGGTCCTTTTTCTGTTGTGCCGTAACTCAGGGAGTGTTGCCCTTCTGAAACAGCCGTTTGTAGCGATTAATCGCCTGCGTTTTGTTGGAGGCGTCCAGCTTATGGTAGATATTCTGCAGGTGACGCTTCACGGTGTTCTGCGCGATAAAGAGCTTTTGCCCGACCTCCACCTGACTGTACCCCTCGGAGAGGTACTCCATCACCTCGATCTCGCGGCGGGTCAGCAGCAGACCGTCGCCCTCGGTGGAGGGTTCGCCGCGTCCGGCGAAGCTCAGCAGCTCGCGGATTAGCGCCATTTCCTGCTGGCCGCCGGAGTAGGCCTCCAGCATGGGCAGCAGCGCGGGCAGGCACTCCACAAAGGGGGCCAGAATATGATCCGGCACGGCCAGCTCCACCGCACGCTTCAGCTCGCTGAGCCCCACGGACAGCCCATATAGATGGTACTTGGCAATGGCACGATACATCCAGTTGTGCAGATAGCCCAGCCGGTAGGAGAACTGGTTGAAATAGTGGTCGAACTGGTAGGTCTTGCGCTCCAGCTTCTCGTAGTCGCCGGCCAGCAGCAGGGCCTTGCCAGAGACGATGAGGTTGAAGGACAGCCGCTTGAAGGTGCTGCGGCCCTGGGGGATGTCCGCCTGCGAGATCCAGCGGGGCACATCCTCCAGCCGTCCCTCCAGACAGCTGATATAGCCGAGACAGTTGTCGATCTCGCACAGCGTGGAGGTGTTTGTCTCGTCCTTTTTGATCATGCGGACACGCTCCTGGAACTCGGCCATGCGATCACGCCGCCCTTGCAGGAGATAGAGCCGCGCCAGCGTCAGGTACGCACCGATGATGACCCAGTTCTGCTGGTGGGGACGAGCCTCGTTGATGGCTTGAAAGGCTAGGGCCTCCACGCGGGGCAGATCCATGGTCTCCAGCGCGTATTCCGCCTGTGCCAGCAGGGGACAGCCCGCGCCGCAGCCGCCGGTGACGCGCACATGGACTTGGAAGTCCCGGGCGAAGATGTCGGCGATACGGCGGAAGCTGCCGGCCTCCTTATAGTAGCCGTAGGTCATATGGGGCGAGGTGTGGGAGAAGGAGCTCTTTTTCGTGCGGAACTGAGAGGTAACGCCGGGCATCAGCGCCTCGGCGCAGCGGATCTGCGCCAGCATGCTGTCCAGATCGTTGAACACCATGGACGAGCGCAGCACCGCGCTCTCCCCCAGCAGCAGGGTACTGGCGTACCGAGGGTGGCTGTGGGTGGAGAAATAGCTGTCGAATTCGTCCAGATAACGGACGAGATGGGGGCTGTTGTAGATGATGAGCTGGTAGAAGATGTTCTTCAGGAAGGCGTAGGGATAGCGGAAGCGCTGTTCCTCGTCGCCCTCGATGAAGAAGCTGTTCATGGTGTCCAGATTTAGGGTCAGGACCTCCATGGGCGGGATGATCTCCAGTGTCTCCATGATGCGGTCGCGGTCGTTGGCGATCATCCAGTAACGGATGGCCTCCTTCAGGTTGCCGTTGTCGCTGTACCACTGGGCGGCGCGGTGTAGGAAAACGCTGCTGTCCTGCAGCGGCGCGGCCTGCCCGGAGAGCAGGAAGTCGCGGAACATCTGATGGAAGCAGTAGCGCCCCTGCTGATTCCGGAAGATGAAGGCGTTGGCTTTGCAGGCGGACTCCACCGCCGCGGAGGCGTTTGGATCGTCCAGCACATAGTTCAGCATCTTCTGGGTAAAGGTGTCCAGTACCGCCACCTGCGTCAGTAGGCGCTTTTCATACTCGGAGTAGTACCGGAACACGGAGCTGACGAACATGTCGTTGATGGAGGCGTTGTCATCCAGCCGCCCGGTGTTCTGATAGCCCTCCACCAGCAGCAGGATGGAGGCAATCCACCCCTGGGAGATGCGGAAGATATGGCGGCGCACCTCCGCCGGCGGATCAAACTGCACCAGCGCGTAGTACTCGTCCGCCTCCTCGGCGGTAAAGGCCAGCTCCTGCGGCCCGATGACGAACAGGGTGCCCTTGAGCTCCATCTCCGCCGTGGGGAAGTTGGGGTAGGTGCGGCTGAGAATCACGATCCGCAGCCAGGGGATGCCGGAGCAGCCCACCTGATAGATGAACTCGTAGACGGCCGCGCTCTCGATGAAGTGCAGGTCGTCGATGACCACCAGCAGGGGGCGCTCTGGCGGCAGGTCGTGAAGCATGTCAATGATGCGGAACACGTCGATGCTGTTCTGGGGAAAGCCCATTCTGGACAGGCGCTGGGCAAAGGCGGCGTCCCGTCTGGTAACGGCGCGGACGAGCAGGAACCAGAAAAGCTCTGTCTCCGACAGATTGGTGGCCCGGGGCATGGTCATCCACAGGCTCTCCAGCTCCGTCCGCTCGATATAGCTGCGGAGGGAGGCTGTCTTGCCGTAGCCCATGGGCGCGATGATCATGGACAGGGGATGTGACGGGATCTGTTCCATCAGGTCGAAGATCCGTTTCCGCGGCAGCAGCTTCAGATTCTTTTTGAAATCCATCTGAGATAGCACCATCCTTACGCAGCGTTGTTGTTACCTATATATTACAGGATGCCCAGGCGGATGAAAAGAGGGAAATGCCTGCTATGCGGTCATGTGCTGCGGCCGGAGAGAAGCTGCTCCGCCCGCTGGCGCAGGAAGTGCCGCCGTTGGCTGTGCTCGTGGAGATAGCCGCCGGCCAGCGCCAGACAGAATCCCACGCAGGCGGCACTCATCCAACTGTGCAGCAGTAGATACAGCAGCACGGAGAGCACCGCGGCAATCCCCAGATACAGAGGGAAGCGGCGGCTGGACTGCATGACGTACTCCAGCACGAAGCACTCGCCGTCCATGCGTGCCAGTGTGAAGCCGCAGCGCCGCAGGCCGTCCACCAACTTCGCGTCCTCGGTGGCGGTGGTGACCACGCGGACGGCGGGGTCGCCCGCCAGCGTGCAGCGGGCTTTCAGCACGGCCTCCAGCAGCGCGTCGGTGTCCTCCGATACGGCGCGGAAGGAGAGGGTGATGTCGTGCAGCGTCTCATTGGCATCGTGGAGCCAGACCCAGCCCAGCGGTTGCCCGTCCTGACGCCGCACATGCCAGAGATGGTGTAGCTCCTTACTCTCTGCCAGCTCCGGCGGCAGAGGGATGTCGTGCTGTCCTGCCGGCGGCAGGGTGATGGGACAGAGTGTGGTGCGCGTGGTGCGCAGAACAGCGGTGTGATCCATGACGGGGGGCTCCTTTCCGTTATCGGGGTGTGCGGGAGAGACGCGGGGCCCTCCCGCAGGTGCGGCAGGTCAGACCAGATCCCACTTGCCCTTGGTCATGCCGAGGGCAATCCAGCAGAAGATGCAGCTGAGGATCAGGCAGGTCATGGCGGCGACGATGCCGTAGAGGTAGGAGCCGCCGTGGCTGTCGAACAGGAAGGCGTAGATGGTGGGAGCAATGGCGTTCAGTGCGGTGCCGATGCCAATGATGAGGCCGAAGATCTTCTCGTAGTCCTTGGGGCCGCAGGCGCGGCGTGTCAGGTTGGGAGAGGACAGGGGGATCATACCGAAGGCGCAGCCGAACAGGAAGCAGGCGATGAAGGTGCAGATGGGGATGGCGGCGACGGTGAGCATCATCACGAAGGCGGCGGTGCCCAGCGCGGCACCGATCGTCCAGAACTTGGCCACACCGAAGCGGTCGATGGCGGCGCCCAGACCGAACTTGCCGCAGAACATACCGATCATCATGATGGAGCCCACGGTAGCGGCCCGCTCGATGGGAAAGCCCACAGACACGGCGTAGTTGGTGATGTGGGGCTGGAAGGAGCTGACGAAGTGGATGCACAGTACGCTCAGCAGAATCACGTAGAACACCGGCGTGCGCAGGGCCTCGGCAAAGGTGAAGCCTTTCTTGGGATCCAGCGTGGGGTCGCCGTGCTTCTTCGCGGCCAGTGCGCTCTCGGCCTTGGCTTTTTCCTCAGCGATGCGATCCATGCCCACGGGCTCCAGTCCCTTGTCGGCGGGCTTGAGGTACAGGAAGCGGCAGGCGATCATGCAGGGTACCCAGGAGACAATGGCCATGATGACATAGGAAGGACGCCAGCCGATGGCGGGGTTGGCCAGCAGGCGGCCCACAATGGGGCCGAACACGGCGCCACCGATGCCGGTCATGGCCATGCAGATGCCCATGGCGGAGCCGGCACCCACGGCAAACCAGTTATTCATGATGACCGGTACCAGAATGTAGCAAGTCACGGATAGGCCCAGACCGTTAAGCACGCCGGAGATCCACCAGCAGTACACATTGGGCCACACGGACATCAGCGCCAGTGCCGCGCAGGACAGCGTGACGGAGGCCATGATGAGGGGACGGAACTTGACCTTGTTGATGAGTCGGCCCACAAAGATCTGGGAGATGGCCAGCGTGCCATTCTGGAAGGTGTAGTACACGGAGAACAGTGTCAGGGATACGCCCAGGCTGGTGTAGGCAGTGGGGGTCCAGGTGCTCAGGGAGTTGGCGAAGATACCGACGCCGAAGAAGGTGATGACGGCGGTGCAGAGGATGATGACCTTTGCGTATGTATTCTTTGTTTTCATGTCTTTCTCTCCTGATTGTTTTTCTGATTTTCCGGCTGCGGCACGTTACAGTACGTTGCCCCAACCGCCGTCCACGGTGATGTTCTGTCCGTTGACGTAGGTGTTCTCGTCCGAGACCAGCATCAGCAGGGCCGCGCTGAGCTCGCCGTAGTGTCCCTTGCGCTTCATGGGGTGGCGGCCCTTCTTGAAGGTGTCTTCATTGGAGGCCAGCGCGGACTGTTTTCCCTGCCCACCGTGGGCCATGGCGCCGGGGGAGATGCAGTTCACCAGAATGCCGTCCTTGGCATAGGCGGTGGCCTGATCTTTGGTCAGCGCGATAACGCCGGCCTTGGAGACGGAGTAGCTGGGGGCGCCGGAGCCGCTGACCAGCGTGGCACTGATGGAGCCAATGTTGACGATCCTGCCGCTGTGCTGGGGCAGCATGGCCTGCCGGATGACCTCGCGGCCCATGAGCCACGCGCCGGTGAGGTTCACGGCGATCACGGCGTTCCAGTCCTCCAACCGGTCGCTGTACCGCAGGATGCCGGCATTGTTTACCAGAATATCAATGTGTCCGAAGTCGCGGAGCACGGCGGAGACGGCGGCGCGGACATCCGCTTCATCCGCCACATTACAGTCGTAGGCGCGGACGGTGCGGCCCGTCTCGGCGGCCAGCTGGGCGGCGCGCTCCTCCGCGGCCGCAGCGCTGACATCGAAGATGGCCACGCTGCAGCCCTGGCTTGCCAGCGTGGTGCAGTACTCCACGCCGATGCCGGAAGCGCCGCCGGTAACAATGGCAACTTTGCCAGTCAGATCAAAGGCAAGCACAAAAAGACCTCCATAAATCATGTTATACAGTGTTGATCGTGCAAAGGACGATTTGAGAGACGGGGGAGAGGCAGTGGTCATGTGCCCGGTGTCTGTTAGGATTTTATCAATAAATCTTTCACAATGTCATCACACAAAAGGGCCATTTTCGCAAAAATTGACTTTTGAAAAATGGCCCACTTGTGCAATTGCAACGATGACGGGACATTGTTATGATCATAACAGACGATTTGAGCGGGGCCGCAGGGCTCCGTGGAGGAGAGGGCCGGTCATCCCTCCCTGCCCCATCAGGGAAAGAAAGGAGAGACATTACGATGAAATATGTAGTAGACGGTAAGATGTGTACCATGCAGGATCTGAAGGATACGTCTCTGGAGAAGCGCCTTCAGCGCATGGAGGATCGGAACGCCATCTGCGAGGCACTGTATCACTACGCACAGAGCACCGACAAGTGCGACCCCGACGGTCAGGCCTCCTGTTTCGCGGAGCAGGGCGTCCTGAAGTGGGGCGACAATTTCAAGGACTGGTACGTGGGACGGGAGACGATCCGTGCCCACCTGAAGGCGCTGATGGGCGCCGCCCTTACCAGCTCCCACTATGTGACCAACGTGCAGATTCTCTTTGAGGATGACGACACCGCGCTGGTGCACGCCTACTTCTATGCGTGGCAGCACTTCAAGGACTACCCCAAAAAGAGCGAGTGCCACACGCTGGGCCGCTACGAGGTTCAGATGGTGCGGGAGTCCGACGGGGAGTGGCGGTTCCAGTCCTTCTATGTGGTGACGGCTGCCCAGCAGGGCGGCTACCGCGGCTGCGAGCAGTTTGACCGGCCTTGGCCGCCCCGGCCCATTCTGGCGGACGGCAGCTACCGCACCTATTGAGAAACACCCCCAGACCAGACTATACATGAATTTGGAGGCAATCACATGGCATCTACGATGAGATTATTCGAGCGCGTCAAGATCGGTAATGTTACCATCCCCAACCGCATCGGTCTGGCGCCTATGGGCGGCCGCGTCGGCACGGACGGCAGCTTCATCGCACGCAACGCCGAGAGCTTTGCCCGCATCGCGCAGGGCGGTACCGGCCTAATCTTTACCGGCGGCACGCTGGCCACCACGGAGTTTGAGCCCCGCTCCAACTCCACCATGGAGAACTATCAGCAGATCAGCGGTCTGGCTCACTGCGCCGACCGCGTCCATCAGGAGGGCGGCAAGTTCTTCGCCCAGATCAGCCCGGGTCTGGGCCGTGTGGGCCATAAGGACCCCACCAATCCGCCCCACGCCCCCAGCGATGTGGAGGCTAAGTTCTTCCCTGGCGTGAAGTGCATCCCCTTCACCATCGAGGAGATTCAGCGGGTCATCAACGCCGTGGCGCAGGCCTGCGCCTGGGCCAAGACCGCTGGGTGCGACGGTGTGGCTCTCCATGCCTACGGCGGCTACCTCACCGACCAGTTCCTGACCCGCGCGTGGAATAAACGTACCGACAAGTATGGCGGCGATCTGAAGGGCCGCATGACCTTCCTGTTCGAGATGATGGACGCCGTCCGTGCCAAGTGCGGCCCCGATTTCCCCATCATCCTGAAGATCACCATCGACCACTGCTACCCCGAAAATCCGGAGTACCGCACGCTGGAGGAGGGCTTGGAGATGTGCCGCCTCTTAAAGGAGCACGGCGGCTTCGACGCCCTGCATCTGGATCGCGGCTGCTACGAGAAGTACTGGTTCCAGATCCCCACCACCTATGAGGAGAAAGGCATCAATCTTGACGCCTACAAGCAGGTCAAGGCCATTATGGGCGATATCCCCATTTTGGGCCACGGCAAGCTCAACGATCCCGCCGTGGCGGAGAAGGCCATCGAGGACGGCTGTCTGGACATCGTGCTGCTGGGCAAGCAGCTGCTGGCGGACTGCGACTGGGCCAACAAGGTCAAGGCGGGCAAGTGGCGGGACATCAACTACTGTCTGGGCTGCAATGAGTGTCTGAACACCGGCTTTGTGGGCAAGCACCGCACCTGCGCTATCAACCCCATGTCCACCCACGAGGTGGATTACCCGCTGGTCAAGACCGCCGATCCCAAGAACATCCTGATCGTGGGCGGCGGCCCCGGCGGCATGAAGGCGGCCCTGATGGCCAACTGGATGGGGCACCGCGCTACCCTGTGGGAGAAGCGCCCCTATCTGGGCGGCGACCTGCGGGCGGCAGGCATGCCCAACTTCAAGCGGGATATGTACGTAAGCATGGAGAACATGATCCACCGTCTGGACGAGGCCCAGAACGTGGACGTGATCCTGAACAAGACCGCCACGGCGCAGGAGATCATCGACGGCAATTGGGATGCGGTGATCCTGGCCACCGGTGCGGACACCGTGAAGCCCCACATCCCGGGACTGGATAACCCCATCGTCAAGGACGCCGTGGAGCTGCTGCGGGAGGACGTGAAGCTCAAGGGCCGGGTGTGCATCATCGGCGGCGGTCTGGTGGGCTGCGAGACGGCGCTGTACTACGAGCACGAGGGCTGCCAGGTATCGCTGGTGGAGTCTATGGACGACGTACTGCTGACCGCCACCCATCTGTTCAACTGCGACCAGAGCCTGCGGCACATGCTGGCGGAGTCCCACATCAACATCAATCTGGCCACCAAGGTGGTCTCCGTGGATGGCGGCGGTGTTACCTGCGAAAAGGGCGGCAAGACCTTCCGCATCGACTGCGACCATGTGGTGGTAGCGGTGGGCTTCCGCAGCGACCACACGCTGGAGGATCAGCTGTGGGGCAGCGTCAAGTGCCTGAAGGTCATCGGCAACGCTGTAAAGCCCCGCAAGGTCTGGGACGCCGAGAACGAAGGATTCCACGCGGTGCGCACCCTGCGCTGACCGCGCTGCCCGACAGGAAAAAACAGATAACAGGAGGATCGAATCATGGAAGGTATGATGAAGGCTTGGTGCGTCTACGACGACGGCAGAGCTGCTGAGATCAAGGAAATCCCCATCCCCACCCCCGGCCCCGGCGAACTGCTGTTGAAGATGGCCTCCGCCGGTGTGTGCCGCACGGACGTTGCCATTGTCCGCGGCAAGTACAAGAAGTTCCCGCTGAACCCCATTACCCCCGGCCACGAGAATGCCGGCTGGGTGGTGGAAAAGGGCCCTGGCACCGAGGACTGCGGCTTTGACATTGGCGAGGCGGTGGTGTCCTCCGCCAACACCAGCTGCGGCCTATGCCCCAACTGCCTAAACGGCAACACCAACTTCTGCGAAGTCCACCGTGTCCGCGGCTTCGCCCAGCAGGGCGGCATGGCCCAGTACATGATCGTCCGGCCCCGTGAGCTGGTGTCTCTGGGCAGTCTGGATCCCCGCGAGTGGTGCAGCCTGGGCGACGCAGGTCTGGCGTCTTACGGCCCCGTCCGCTCCAGTCTCTACAAGCTCAGCGGTAAGTCCACTATTCTGCTGTTCGGCTCCGGCGCGCTGGCCGGCTTCGCCGTGCAGTACTGCAAGCTGCTGACCGCCTGCACCGTCATCGTGGTGGCCACGGCGGACGAGCGTATCGCGATGAGCCGCAAAAAGGGCGCGGACTATGTGGTCAAGACCGGCGACGGCGCCTATGACGAGATCATGGAGATCACCGGCGGCAAGGGCGTGGATCTGGTGCTGGATTACAAGGGCGACCAGTGGACGATGGATCTGTCCCAGCGCGTGGTGAAGATGAACGGCCGCGTCAGCATCACCGGTATGTACGGCGGCACGTTCCCCCTGAGCTGGGCCACCATGGGCACCAAGACCGGCTGCGACGTGCGCCTGTGGCGCGGCGGCACCATGGAGGATCTGCAGTCCGTCGTGAGTCTGGCCAAGCGCGGCAAGCTCATCAACGAGCACACCGATTATCCCTTCGAGGACTTCCTCAAGGCCATTGAGGACATCGAGAACCTGCGTGTTCACGGGCGTGCCATCATTCGTTTTGACGGCCTGAATTATTGATCCCGCTGCCTTACCGATACTTACTACCTCCCACAATCATCAGGACGCAGCGAAAGCAGATGGACAGGCCACAGCCTGTCCATCTGCTTTCCCCGTAAGAGGATATGAATGTGATACAAGACCTGCGCCGGCGGCGGATGGCCAACATCGCCGCGCTGACCGGCATCCTGTTCTCCGCCTACCTCAACGCCGTGGTGCTGACGGCGGCCTCCTCCATGATCGTGGCGCTGCCGGACGGCGCACGCTATTATGCCCTGTCATGGAACCTGTTTTACCTGCTGGGCGCAGTGTCCATGCCGCTGGCCGGACGGCTGGGCGATATTCTGGGGAAGAAATGGGTGTTTTCCACCGGCATCGCCCTGTGTCTGGCTGGCGCGGGTGCCAGCTTCTTCGTGGGTTCCATGGTCCAGTTCGTGGCGGCGCGGAGCGTCATCGGCTTCGGCTACGGTGTTATTCTGGCTAACGGCGTCAGCATACTGGGCGAGGTGAACCCGCCGGAGAGTCGCGGCCGCTATGTGGCGCTGTATTCCGCCATGATCGGCGTGGGCCAGGCAGTGTTTCCCTCCGCCGCCGGATGGATCATCGAGACTTGGGGCTGGCGCTGGGTGTTCCCGCTGGGCGCCATGGTGGGCCTGCCCGCGCTGCTGCTGACTCTGCGGGCCGTACCTGCCCCGCGCCTCACCGGCGGTGTGCGCATCGACTGGACGGGGGTCGCCCTTCTGGTGGGTACCGGGACGTGTCTGGTCATGGCGGTGAACCGGCCGCAGGATCTGCTGCCGGGCCTGCGCTGGTGGCACTGTGTGCTGGCGGCCGCCGTGTTTGCCAGCCTGCTGGTGAAAGCGGAGCAGCGGGCGGCGCTGCCCATTATGCCGCTGTCCCTGTTCAAAAACCGCACCTTTGTGCTGTCCACGGCGGCGGTGTTTGCGCTGTATATGGCGTTTTACCCGCTGAACACCTATAAATCCCTGCTGGGCGCGGGGGTATTGCGGCTGGGCACACTGGAAAACGGTCTACTGATGAGCGTGCAGTTCGTGGCCATGGCTCTGTGCTCCGGCCTGTCCGGCAAGCTGGTGGATCGTACCGGACGGCTGAAGGAGCTGACGTTGCTGGCACTTGCCATCGCAGCCGGGGGCTATGCAGGACTTTGCTTCGTCCGTCCGGATACGCCGGCGGCTGCGGTGGGCCTGTACTACGCCCTGATCGGCGCGAGTACAGGCCATCTGGTCTACGCTTTTCCGCTGTTCGTACAGTTGGCTCTGCCAGACAGCCAGAGGGGGACCGGTGTGGGCGTCAGCGGCTTTGCCCAGAAGATCGGCGGCACCATCGGCAGCTCTGTGGCCAATTTGTGGTTCAGCACCGTATGGGGCGGGGTGCTGGGCGGCTGTGCCGCCGCGGCTCAGGCGGTGCTGGGGGACTACGCCTTCCTGCTGGACGAAACGGCCCGCAGCACTGCGGCGGAGCGGCTGCGGCAGGCGGGGGTCACCGAGATACCGGAGCTGATAGCCGGCCTGCAGGGTGGCCTTGCCGACGGCATCCGCTGTGCGTGGCTGCTGTGTCTGGCGGGGGTAGCCGTCTGCGCCGCCTTTACGCTGTTCCTACCGGGAGCGCGGCGAAAGAGACCGAAGAAAACCACATGACAAGAAAACATAGTTCTCAATCAGCTTCGGCATCCCTTGTGCGGCGTATGCTGCCGCAGCAGCTCGTACACGTCCTCCTGGAACGTAAGAACGTCCTCAAACGCCATACGCCTCCGCTCCGCCGTGTTCCGCTCCGCGCCCGTCCATGCGTCGGTGGCCAGACGCGGCGGTCCACCCCGCGTCAGCCGCTGCTCCTCCAGCAGCCGCCCGTAGACGGGGAACGCTCCCGCGCCGTAATGCTCCTCCGTCAGCCGTAACAGAGAATCCTTTGTCATTGTATGCCATCCTTGTCCGTTGTGGTAAAAACCAGTATAGCAGGCCGGGTGGACAGGGGGTGTCACAGCGCAAAGAAGACTGTGCATTTTGCGCTGCTGGAAACAATAAAAGACAGCGTAAGAATGCCGCTTCAGCCGCTGCGGCAGGCAGCAATATAAGCAAAGCGTAGGGAGCCGGTCATTTGACCGGCTCCCTACGCTTTATGACTCCTTCAGCTGTTGTGGCGCCTTTTGAGCGAACTTTTGGAGCGGCTGGCGCCTTTGCTCCCGCAAGCACAGGCGTTTTAACGAAAATGAGCGTGCCTTACGGCAGATTGGAGGGCACCACATGAGTAACATCTTCCGGGACAACGCCCCGCATCCCGCCGTTCCCACGGGCATCCAGATCGACCACAAACGCCTACAACGTCTGCGGGAAAAGAAGATGGTTCTGGGCCATAAATGGAGCGACCGCGAAAACGAGCAGAGCCACGGCATGGGCGGTATGTAAGAGGTGCAAAACCCATGCCCCAATGAACGAAGAATAGTAGAGACAAAACTGCTATTGTAAATGCCCATCCATAATATCCTTGAGTGCATCAATAATTTTCCCGTAGTGCTTTTTGATTTTTTTATTTTCGGTATATACGGCATCAAAACGCACGAGACGATCTACGATATGTTCTGCGATGATGCTTTTGTAATCTTCTGCATCTTCGTATCTGCGTATTATCAAATTTCCACACGATTCCTCATCAAGAAGACGGGAATAGAGATCATTAACGGCAATCTCACGAACAACAGCAACTTCGTTTTCACTGACAAACTCCGGACTCCACGATGTCACTCCTCGCATAAAGCCCTCATCACTAATCTCATAGATAGAGCATTTTTTGCCTTTGAAAGATAAGCGAAAAACATCTGGATAGCACTCCATAATAACAGGAATGCCATTTTCTTCGCTGATAATAAAGTCAAAATCATCATGCGGCGCACCAAACAGAAGCCCGGTAACCACATTTTCGATGGCGTACACATACGCCTTTTTGTGTGTTGAAACCTGCGGTTTCAATATTTTCAAGCCTGCGATTTTCGATATGTGGTAAAGCATAATTATTTCTCCAATCTAAAGGTCAACCCATTCGTAGTTCTCGTCAATCATCATCAAGTAATAAACTCATGCTGCCATCGGTGAATTTCAATTCCACACAGCAGTTATCGAAGTTATATTCGCAGGAAATCAGCTTTTTCATAGGGCTTGCCTCCCAAATCGTTTTGTTTGGAAGTAATGTAAGCGAGGGCTTTAGTGTGGTATCTTTAACTTTGGGAAACTCCTCTCTGGAATAGGATATCATACACTTCCGGCCTCGACAACAAGAAAGATGAGGCGCGCTGGTGGAAACAATAAAGCGCATCATCAAAAACGTTCTCGGCAAGACGCAGGCGGAGTGCAAGGCAAAGCTGGCCGCTGCTATGGAGGTCGCAAAGGGCGTCGACGTCAGCCGCGCCGACGAATACACCGTGGCCACGTGGCTGCGGAGCTGGTACGACATCTACGCTCGGCCGCTATGACGCCGGATTCACACTCCGCACCTACACCCACGCTACCCGCCAGAAGCAGGACGAGGCCGCACAAACCATGGGCAGCTTCATGACGCAGGTGATGTGAGTCAATCTAAAAGAGGTGAGCGGACGGAATATCCGTCCGCTCATCTTTTGCCCTTTCCGCGCATTTCCGCGTGTGGGTCACGGTGTGGGTCAGGCGGTTGACCCACATTTTGACCCACACCTAAAAGTACATTTTTACAACAAAAAAGCACCGAAAACCGAAGTTTTCGATGCTTTTTGGAGCTGCTGGGCGGATTCGAACCGCCGACCTCATCCTTACCAAGGATGCGCTCTACCTACTGAGCTACAGCAGCATATATGGCGACCAAGAAGGGGCTCGAACCCTCGACCTCCAGCGTGACAGGCTGGCGTTCTAACCAACTGAACTACTTGGCCATGTGCGCTTTCGTCTTGGAACTCAAGCTTGCTTATTATAGCAAGTACCGCGCAGAATGTCAACACCCATTTCCTGTTTTTCCTGCAATTTTTTCAGAGGGCGGCGGGTAATCGCCGCCCTCTGCTCTATTTACAGCTCCCGGGCCTTGAACCACTTCACGGACAGCGCCCAGCTGCCGACGAATATCGCCAGTGTAATGATGATGACCGGCAAAATCGGAAGTACGGTCAGCACCCCTCTTACCGATTCGGATGCCATCAGCACCCCGCAGGTCGCCGACGCGATCATCACCACAGCGATATACACCGCGCGCCCTTTTGTGGCGCCGAATTTGAACATAACCGGAAACATCAGTGCCGGAACGCCCAGCCCCACCGCCAGCAGCAGCGGAATCAGTATCGACAGCGGCACGGCTGTGCCGCCGGCCACAGTAGGCTGCCCGGTAAGCGCGCTGATAAGCAGCACCAACGTGATGATGAGCGCCGTCAGCACAGCGCTGGTAACATACTTCGCCGCTACAAGCTGCCGCCGACCTATCGGCAGCGTATCACAATAGGCCAGCCAGCCGTCCCTCTCGTCGGCACTCAGCAGTGATGCCGGCAGAGATCCCACAAAAAACACCGGATACAGCAGCCATAGCGGGTTCGCACCTCCACCGCCCTTGTTCAGAAAGGTGAGGCCGAAAAATATGACCACCAGCAGGATATATGACTTGCCGTACTGCCATAGGCAGCGGCCCTCCTTATAAAACAATCCCTTCATCTCACGCCTCCTTTGCCATGAACACGAACAGATCCTCGATGTTCACCTGTCCCAGCGCCATACCGGCGGGCACGGCGCTGCGCCGCACCAGATACTCCGTGCCGTAGGGCGTGGTGTGCCTCCCGCACACCGCCGCCGGGTCAATGTCCTCTGCACCGCCCCGCAGGATGCCGTACGCCTCCGTCAGCCGGTCCTTTTCCTCGCACAGCAGCAGCCGCCCCTTGTGCAGGAACGCAATGTAGTCGCAGATCTTCTCCAGATCGCTGACGATGTGGCTGGAGATCAGCACGGCGTGCTCCTCGTCCCGGGTGAAGTCCGCGAAGATGGTCAGTATCTCGTCCCGCACCACCGGGTCAAGGCCGCTGGTGGCCTCGTCCAGCAGCAGCAGCTTCGGCTGATGGCTCAGCGCCGCCGCCAGCCCCAGCTTCATCTTCATGCCCCGTGAAAAGTCCCTGAAGGGCTTATCCTCCGGCAGCGCCAGCCGCCGCAGATAGTCTCTGTACACCTCCGGCTGCCAGCGGGTGAAAATGCCAGCCATCATGCAGCCGATCTGCCGGGCGGTCATGTACTCCGGCAGCCCTACCTCGTCCAGCACCGCGCCGATGTCCTCCCGCTCCAACGGGGTCAGCGCCCGGTTGTCCTTGCCGTAAACGGCGACGGTGCCCCCGTCCCGGCTGAGAGCGTTCAGGATCAGCCGTATGGTGGTGGACTTGCCTGCACCGTTCTCGCCGATCAGTCCCATGATGCAGCCGGCGGGCAGCGTCAGGTCAAGCCCCTGTAAGGCAAAATCGCCCCGCCGCTTCGTCAGGCCGCGTATCTCCAATGCGTTCATTCTGCTTCCTCCTTCTGCAAGCGCCACATCTCGTCCAGCTCCTGCTCCGTCAGGCGGCAGGCGTTGGCCAGCCGCCGTATCTCCTGCATGTGGCTCTCTATTTTCCTGAGATTTTCCTCCCGCAGCAGCTCCGTGCTACGCTCCGCCACGAAGCATCCCTTGCCGGGCAGCGTGTAGATGAACCCCTCGCTCTCCAGCTCGTCATAGGCCCGCTTGGTGGTGATGACGCTGATACGCAGATCCTTGGCCAGCGCCCGTATGCTGGGCAGCGCCTCGCCCTCGGTCACCTGTCCGGACAATATGGCGTCCTTGATCTGACTGTATATCTGGTCGTAAATGGGCGCGCCGCTGCGGTTGTCGATGTATAGCTGCATAAGAGGCCTCCTTGTGCAAACTGTATATTAACAGTATATACAGTTAATTCCGATTGTCAATAGGAAATTTCTGTGGTACAATATCCGGCAGAAACGCAGTACGCACAAAGGAGCCCTTCATGTATATCGGAAACGTAGAGATACACTCCAAACTGTACCTGGCACCCATGGCCGGTGTTACGGATCTGGCCTTTCGCCAGATCTGCCGTGAGCTGGGCGCCGGCATGAGCTGCACAGAGCTGGTCAGTGCCAAGGCTCTGTGCTATCAGGACAAGAAAAGCCGGGGCCTTTTGAAGCTGGCCCCCAACGAAAAGCCCGCCGCTGCCCAAATCTTCGGCAGCGATATCCCCTGCATGGCTGAAGCCGCCGTCATCGCCGCCGAGGTGTCCGGCGCAGATATTATCGACATCAACATGGGCTGCCCGGTGGGCAAGGTAGTGGCCAACGGCGACGGCTCCGCCCTGATGAAGGACCCAGAGAAGGCTGCCCGACTGGCCGAGGCGGTGGTCAAGGCCAGCCCCGTACCCGTGACGGTGAAAATGCGCCGGGGCTGGGACAAAGGCAGTATCAACGCCGTTGAGTTGTCCAAAATGCTGGAGCAGGCAGGCGTCAGCGCCATTGCCGTCCACGGCCGCACCCGCACCCAGATGTACAGCGGTCAGGCTGACTGGACCACCATCCGCCAGGTGAAGGAAGCGGTATCCGTGCCGGTCATCGCCAACGGTGACATCTTTTCGGCAGAGGACGCCGTCCGCATTTTACAGTTCACCGGCGCGGACATGGCCATGATCGGCCGGGGCTGTTTCGGCAACCCGTGGCTGTTTCAACAGGCCCAGGCAGCGCTGGAGGGCCGTCCCATTCCTCCCCTGCCGCCACTGGCGGAGCGCTGGGACACCGCCGTGCGGCAGATCGAGCTGGCTGTGGAGGACAAGGGCGAGCACATCGCCCTGCTGGAGGCCCGCAAGCAGCTGTGCTGGTATCTCAAGGGCGTGAGCCACGCCAACTACTACAAAGAACAGATCGTCCGCCTGACCACACTGGAGGAGCTGTACCGGGTGGCGGCGGGTGTCAGGAGGGATCTGCGATGAACAATGAACAGGACATCCTGCGCCGCGCCCAGCAGGGCGATAGCGAAGCTTTCCGCCTGCTGGTGGAAGCCTATCAGACACAGGTATACCGTCTGGCCCTGCGGATGTGCGGCGAAGCGGCGGCAGACGACGTGACCCAGGAGGCGTTTCTCGCCGCATGGCGGGCACTTCCGGAGTTCCGCGGTACCTGCCGCTTCTCCACATGGCTCTACCGCCTAACCACCAACGCCGCCATCGACTGGCTCCGCCGGGAGAAGCGCCATCGGAGCATGGATGATGTCACCGAGCTGGAGCTGCCGGATGACGGCCCCGGCCCGCAGGACCAGGCAGAGCAGGCGGAAGCACAGCAGGCCGTCCGCCGTGCGCTGTCCCGGCTGTCCGAGGAGCACCGGCAGGTTCTGCTGCTGCGGTATATGCAGGAGCTGGACTATGCCGAGATCGCCGCGGCGCTGGAGATCAGTGAGGGCACCGTGAAGTCCCGCATCAGCCGGGCCAAGATGCGGCTGCGGGAATTACTGGACGGCAGCGGGAACCTTTTTGACGGTGGGGCCGTCTTACAGACAGAGATCAGTGAAAGGAGGGAGCAGCCGTGACACAGCAGCCCTTTGACCCGATGGATAAATTGCTTCGCGAAGCGCTGGCGAGCGACGCCCTGCCGCCCTCCGACCTGACGGACCGCATTATGGCACAGGTGGAGAGAACGCCTCAGGGCGGCAGCGCCGCCTCCAATCCCAAACGCAATTATAAGAAATGGTTGCTGACCGCCGCCGCATGTCTGGTCATCGTGGGCGCGGCGTTTCCCCTGGCGCTGCAAGGCCGCGCCGGCCGGACCGATCACGCTGCAGATGACGCCGCCACCGCCGATACGAATGCCGACAACGACATGGTCAGCAGCTACTACGGTGGACACCGCAGCGATGTGCCAGATGGCGCCGCGCCGTCTGACGGCACCGGCGGAGACACCGAGCAGGCACAAAAGAACAACTCCGCACACGACCAACCCTTTGACCCGATGGACAGCGCTCTGGACCATGCGGCCGAGCTCCTGGAGCAGCAGGGCTGTACGCTGGAGGTCCTGGCCCGTGCGGATGATGCGGTGCAGGTAGCCATTGCCGATGCGGACACCCATCCCTCCGGCAATACGGACCTGCTGAAAAATGCCATGGTGGCCTCCGGTTTCGCGCTGGAGGGCGACTGGTATGTGTTGGAACAGGAGGAAACGACCCCGTGAAGCTACACACCAAGCAACTGACCCTCGCGGCGCTGACCGCCGCCGCCTACGCCGTTCTCAGCTATTTCGGCTCTATCTTCGGCATCACCTACGGTCCTATTCAGTGCCGCTTTTCCGAGGCGCTGTGCGTCCTGCCCTTCTTCCTGCCGGAGACGGCCTGGGGTTTGGGCGTGGGCTGCCTGATCGCCAACCTGCTCAGTCCCTACGGCGTGCTGGACATCGTGGTCGGCTCCGCCGCCACACTGCTGGCCGCCCTGCTGACCGCCCGGTGCCAAAAGAAGTGGCTGGCCCCTCTGCCGCCGGTGATCGCCAACACCGTGCTTATCGGCCTTGTCCTGGCCTATGAGCAGGCGGGCACCTCCGCCGCCTTCTGGCCCACCTACGCCTTCAATGCCCTGACGGTGGGCCTGGGCGAGGCCGTGGCCTGCTATGGCCTGGGCGGCCTGCTGCTGTGGCGGCTGGACAAGAGCAATGCCTTACAGCGCTATTTGCAGAACCGATGAATGAAAAAGCCCTCCGTGAGGAGGGCTTTTTGCCGCAAACGCGCTTCTTCGGACCTGAAATGCGTTCCGGGCCGGTTGCAATCTGCGGCGTCTTGTGTTACCATAACACTTACTACGATGCCCCTCGGGTGCCATTAAAGGACGTATACGTTGTATGAACGAGAGAGATAGAAAAAAACATACCGCCACCTCCCGGCTGGATACCAGTTCTCTGCCTCGGGGCCCACTGAACTGGGTGTTCTTCCCGGCGGCGCTGCTGTACCACGAGCTGCTGCTGCGGGCCTTTGACAGGCAGAGCACCTTCTTTACCGGGACGCTTGTGCTGGTGGTGCTGTTCGCACTGGGCGCAGGGCTGTTCTGGAGTCTGCTCATCAATCTGTTCCGTCACCGCCAGGCGGCTACCATCGTCTCTATCGCCGCCACCGCCCTGTGGACGGTGCTGGTGTGCGTGGAGTACTGCTGCCGCAGTTACTTCAAGTCCTACTTCGCTCTGTCCTTCATCGGCAACATGGCCAGCGATGTAGTGGGCGGTTTCGGCGACACGGTCCTGCCGGATGTCGTGCTTCCCCGCCTGCCCTTCATCCTGCTGGCCTTTGTTCCGCTGGCACTGTGCATTCTGCTGCGCCGGCGCATCGTCACCGAGCAGCGCATGGGCCGCTGGTCCCTGCTGTTCCTGCTGGTCGTATGCCTGCTGTTCGGCGGCATCGGCAGCGGCCTGGCCCGCTGGGGCACCTATCACGACGCCTATACCTACAACTTCACCACCGACACCGGCGTGACCCACTTCGGGCTCAACGCCAGTGTCCGTCTGGAGATCACCTACGCCATTTTCGGGCACCCCAGTCCCCGGCTGCCGGACACTGGCACGAACGCAGATGTACCGGATAACACCCCTGTTGTCACAACGCCGGTGGTCTACGGCGAAAATACCATGAACATCGATTTTGCCGCCCTGGCAGAGAACGCCTCCAGCAGTGCCGTGGCCCGTATGTCCGACTACTTCGGCTCGCTGACGCCCTCCAAGCAGAACGCGTACACCGGTATCTTCCAGGGCAAGAACCTCATTCTTTTCACCGCCGAGTCCTTTTCTCCCTGGTTCATCAGCGAGGAGCTGACGCCTACCCTCTACCGTCTGACCCATGAGGGCTTCGTATTCGACAATTTCTATCAGCCCGGCTGGGGCCAATCTACCACCGGCGGCGAGTACGCAGTGATGACCGGTCTGCTCCCCACGTGGGTCAACGGCAATGTCAGCTTCTACGCCACAGCCAACAACAGTATGCCCTTTGCCCTGGGCAATCAGTTCCGGGCTCTGGGCTACACCACCGCCGCCTACCACAACAATATCTACAACTACTACCGCCGGGACAAGACCCATCCCAACCTTGGTTACGACTATCAGGGTCAGGGCAACGGTCTGCAGCTGACCGAGGACGGCAGCTGGCCCTACTCCGATCTGGAGATGATCCAGAACACCATCACGCAGTATATTGACACCTATGTACAGAACGGCACACCCTTCCATACCTACTACATGACCGTCAGCGGCCACGGCGGCTACGGATGGGGCCACGCCATGGCCGCCAAAAACCGTGCCAAAGCTCAGGCCGCCTATCCCAACGCCTCCCCCCAGGTCCAGGCCTATGTGGCCGCCAACCTGGAGCTGGAGAACGCGCTGGCCTACCTGGTAAACGCGCTGGAGCAGGCCGGTATCGCCGACGACACCGTCATCTGCCTGGCCGCCGACCACTACCCCTACCTGCTGTCAGAGACAGACACGGACTATTATAACGAGCTGCGGGGCTTTACGGACTCGGAGCGTGACACCTCCCGCTACCGCAACGCGCTGATCCTCTGGTGCGGCGGCATGGAGGAAGCTGTTACCGTATCCGAACCGTGCAGTGCCGTGGACATCGTGCCCACGCTGAGCAATCTGTTTGGACTGGAATATGACTCCCGTCTGCTGTCCGGCCGGGACGTACTGGATCAGGACTACGACCCCGCCGATGCCTACGGCAGCATCCCGCTGGTGATCTTGCCCACTGCTGCCGGCAACAGTTGGGCCACCGCCGCCGGCGTGTATGAGTCCTCTACCCGCACCTTCACCGCCAATCCCGGCGTCACGGTACCGGAGGGCTATGTCAACGCCATCAACGACCGTGTGTCCCTGCAATACTACTACGCGGAGCTGCTGGTGACCTATGACTATTACGCCATTGCCCTGGGAGACCGCGCCCCCAACGCGCCGCAGCTCCCCACCCCCACCCCGGCGGAGGATATGACGCCGGAGGAAACGCTGGAGCAGTCGGACTACATAGAGCCGGAGACATAAGCAGCGAGCGCCGTCCTGTCGGACGGCGCTCGTCTTCCTATATACTCAGCGGCTGCCCGCGCCGCCCGCCGTTGTCTCCGCACCGGATCTCGCATCTCCCTCGGATACTGGCTTCGCTGCGGCCGCCGCAGATATGGGACGTCCACCGTCCTCACCACCAACGCCGAACAACTCATACACCATGCGGCGCAGGATATAGCACCTGTGCTCACGCTTATACAGTTCCATTTCCGTTGTTATACCCCCATTCCTCCGCCGCCCGGCTGGCGGTAGGCACTCTGCTGTCTGCTATTATAACACCGCACACGGTCGAAGCGCGGCAGAACACGTCTGCTGCGGCCGCCATCTTCGTCACAACAGGCGAAAGCGCCCCCAACGGGAGCGCTTTCGTTCTTTCTGTACGGCAAATCCGTCAATGCCGGCCCACGCGGTCCCAGTCCGCTTCGTTTTCGTACAGAAGGCGGGTCCCCTCCAGATACTGGGAGTCCATCGGGTTACTGATAGATACCGCCGCCTTATACTTCTCCAGTGCACGGCGGGACTTTTCCGGCGGCTGCACGGTACCGGCGCCGGCAATGCACCCGCCGGGGCAGGCCATGCCCTCCAGCAGATAGCCGTCATACTTGCCCGTCCGGGCGATACGCAGCATCTTCCGGCATTCGTTCAGCCCCTCCGCGGCGGCGGTCTTGACCGCCACCTCCGGGTGCAGGCGGTGGATCACCTCCTCCACCGCCTTGGCCACGCCGCCGCCGGCGGCAAAGCCTACGCCGGGGGCACTGGCCTCGTAGTGGGAGGGCAGATCGGGGATCTGGCTGAAGTCGATGCCCTTGGCCTCGAACATTCCCCTCAGCTCCTCGAAGGTGATGACAAAATCCACATCACTGCGGACACTGCGGCGGCTGGCCTCCAGCTTTTTGGCGGCGCAGGGACCGATAAAGACGACGCGGCACCCAGGCCGGCGGCGCTTCTGCAGCCGCGCCGTCAGCACCATAGGCGTCATGGTCATGGAGATATATGGCGCAAAGCCGGGGAACTCCTTTTTGGCCATCACAGACCATGCCGGGCAGCAGGAGGTCGCCATAAACGGCTGCTTCTCCGGCACCATACGCAAAAACTCCTCGGCCTCCTCCACCGCGCACAGATCGGCGCCCACGGCCACCTCCTCCAACGCGGCAAAGCCCAGCTGCTGCATGGCGGCCTTGATCTGTCCCGGCGTTACATTGTCTCCGAACTGGCCCCAGAATGCCGGTGCGATCACCGCCACCACCTCGTCGCCCCGACGGATGGCGTGGATCAGCTGGAACAGCTGGCCCTTATCCACGATCGCGCCGAAGGGGCAATTCACCAGACACATACCGCAGCTGACGCACTTGTCATAGTCGATCTTGGCGTGGCCGTACTCATCCTGACCAATGGCATTCATGCCGCAGGCCTCCTGGCAGGGCCGGGTAAACTTGATGATGGCGTGGTAGGAACAGGCATCCCGGCATTTGCCGCACTTGATGCACTTATCCTGGTCGATATGCGCCTGTCCGCGTTCGATAGCAATGGCCCCTTTAGGGCAGGCATTCTGGCAATGGCGGGCCAGACAGCCCTGGCAGGCGTTCGTGACCTCATAGTGAGTAGGCGTGCAGCCGTTACAGGCGTACTTTATGATGTTCACCAGTGGAGGATCGTAGTACTTCTCCGCGATGGCACTCTCCTCCACCCCATCGCTGAGCAGGCTGTGCTCCGCCACCGGCCGCAGGGGCAGGCCCATAGCCAGCCGTATGCGCTCGCCTACGATAGCCCGTTCCAGAAAGATGGACTCCCGTTGGTTGCCCACCTCACCGGGAACGATCTTGTAGGGCAGCTTTTCCATGCGGCGGTAGTCTCCGCCCTCATAGGCCAGCCGCGCCACCTCGGCAAACACTTGCTTACGCATATCCGCAATGGAGCATTTAAAGTTTCTCATGGGTACACTTTTCCTCCGAAACGCCCAGTCTTTTGTTACTATTATAACAAATTCATTATAGAAAACAATGTGCAGTTGCGAGAATTTCTATCGCCGCGCGAATGTTTCCTCATGCAACCTGCACAGCCTTCCGCCACAGCCGTTAAGGCGTTGTTAAGATGCCTTTTATCTCCGGTCCCGCAGGGCCTCCTCCAGCTTGTGCAGCGCCTTTTTTTCAATGCGGGACACATAGCTGCGGCTGATACCGTAATGGGCCGCCACCTGCCGCTGTGTCTGGGGCAAATGGCCGTCCAGGCCGTAGCGCCGCCGCAGAACATCCGCCTCCCGAGGGGTCAGCTCCCGGGCCAGCAGCTGATGCAGCAGACGGCGGTCCTCCTTGCTTTGCAGTTCCTCCAGCATGGTGTCCTCTTCTCCCACCACATCGCCCAAATACAATGCGTCACCCTCCGGCCCCGTGTCCAGCGCCTCGTTCAGCGACACCTCCCCCTGCAATTTTTTCTGTCCCCGGAAGTACATTAGTATCTCATTTTCTATACAACGAGCGGCGTAGGTGGCCAGCTTGATTCCCTTGTCAGGGCGGAAGGTATTGACCGCCTTGATAAGCCCGATCGTTCCGATGGAGATCAGGTCCTCTTGGTCAGTGGACTGCGTGTAATACTTCTTGATGATGTGGGCCACCAGGCGCAGATTGTGCTCCACCAGTATATTCCGGGCCTCCAAATCTCCGGCGGCACAGCGCTCCAGGCACTCCCTCTCCCGGGCAGCAGACAGGGGCTTGGGGAATGACCCGGCGCTACCGGTCAGGTGCAGGGACAAAAACAGGCTGTTGCACAGCAGCAACAGTGCAGCAGACAGCATACGCATCGCTCCTTTCACAACACCCTATGCCCTATGGGAATGTCCCTATACAAAAAGAACACGGACGGCAGCGTCGTCCGTGTTACAGTTCCTCCTCCGGAAGGGCCTCACCCTCCTCGCCATTGCCGAAGGCAATGGCCGTCCTGCCGTATTTTTGGCGGATAGCGTCCACGGCCTCCTCCAGCTGCTCCTGCCGCTGACCGCAGGCCTGAGCGGTACTGTCCAGCAGATCCAACTGTTGGAAAGTGCTACACGTCTCGGTGACGTACAGCGCCGTTACGGTCATGGAGCGAAGGCGGGCAGGCGGCTTCCACAGCTGCCGGGCCAGGTCCGCAGCCGCACGGTAAATATCCCGGACCAGATGGGTAGGCGCGTCCAAGCGGGTCTGGCGGCTGAATGTTTTGAACGATACGTCTTTCAGCGTCACGCTGACGCCGCCGGCATACAGGCCGTGGCGGCGCAGGCGGGCGGCCACACTGTCGCACAGAGGCATCAAGCCGGCGCAGATCTGTTCCCAGCGCACCAGGTCATCGGGGAAGGTAGTGCCGTTGCCCACGGACTTGACCGGATCGGCGGCGTGGCGGGGTTTGACGGGACTTTTGTCAAGACCGTTGGCGTATTCCCACAGCTGGCGGCCCATCTTTCCCAGCAGCTGCTCGGGCATGGCGGGATCGCAGGCGGCCAGCTGACCGATGGTTTCTATACCGTATTTTTTCAGGGTCTGGGTGGCGGCCCGGCCGGCGTACAGCAGGTTGCCCAGCGGCTGCGGCCAAACGATATTTTGCCACCCGTCTATCGGAATGACCGTTGTAGCGTCCGGTTTTTTCATATCGCTGCCCAGCTTGGCAAACACTTTATTGAACGAAACTCCCACAGAAATCGTTAATCCAGTCTCATTTTTGACTGTTTTTCGAATTTTATTGGCCAGTTTTTCCGCGTCGCCGCCGAAGAGATGGAGGCTGCCGGTGACATCCAGCCAGCTCTCGTCGATGCCGAAGGGCTCGATCAGGTCGGTGAAGCGCTCGTAGATGTCATTGACGCGGACGGACCACATTTTATACAGGTCGTGATGGGGCGGCAGAAGCACGAGGCCGGGGCACTTCTTTTTGGCCTGCCAGACCGTCTCAGCCGTTTGTATTCCGTACTTTTTGGCGGGTTCGTTCTTGGCCAGAATGATGCCGTGGCGGGTCTTCGGGTCGCCGCAGACGGCCACCGGGACCTCCCACAAAGCGGGCTTGTCCAGCAGCTCCACAGAGGCGTAAAAGCTGTTCAGATCACAGTGCAGTATGATGCGCTCTCCCATGCTTTTCACCTCCCGGCACAGCAAATTTCTTTGGCAGTATATGATACAATGTCTGTACCTTTTCTATATTTTCTTTATACTTTTTATGTGCTCCTCATGCGCCTTTTCATGCACCTTTTATGCGCTGTTGGGTCAGGTTCTCTTTCCCTTCCTTCCAGCCCCCCTTTTCGGGGCCAAAAACGAAGGATTGGACGGTCGTCTTCATGTGCGCCCCCTGCACAGGGGGCGCACACAGGTGGCTGTTCAATAGCCGATCCGACGGTCCACCAGACGCAGGGGCTTCTCACCCCGACCGTAGCGCTCCAGGTCCTCACAGAAAAGCTGCACGTTCCGGTCACGGGTGTAGCCCAGGCTCATCTGACCGGAGATGTGGGGGGTGATGAGCAGGTTCTTCGCCGTCCAGGCCGGGTCGCCGGCGGCGATGGGCTCCTGCTCAAACACATCCAGAGCCGCGCCGGCGAGACGGTCGTGGTTCAGGGCGTCCAGAAGGGCGGCCTGGTCGATGGCGCTGCCGCGGCCCACGTTGACCACATAGGCGGTCTTCGGCAGCAGGGCGAGGCGCGCCGCGGAGAGAAGCCCCTTCGTCTCACCGGTGGCGGGCAGGGCCAGGGCCAGGATATCCGTATCCGGCAGGAGGGCGTCCAGCTCGTCGTTGGTATGGATCTCGTCAAAGGCGGGGTCGGCGGCCTTTTTGGTGCGGCGGACACCGCGGACAGCGGCGGCACCCATGGCCTTGGCGCGGCGGGCGAACTCGGTGCCGATATCGCCGGTGCCCACGATGGTGATGGTGCTGCCCATAATGGAGCGCATGGGAAGCACCCGGCCCCAGCGGCCGGCGGCCTGGTCGGTGCAGTAGACGGGGGCGTGGCGCAGGAGCATCAGCGTGACCATGACCATGTGCTCGGCGATGGTGACACCGTAGGCGCCGGAGGAGTTGGACAGCATGACCTCGGGAGAGGGATACAGGCTGTCGTCCAGATAAGCGTCCACGCCGGCAAAGCTGCCGCAGAACCACTTGAGGTTCACGAAGTCCTTTAATTCACCGGGCTTGGGCATACCGTAGATGACCTCATAGTCACCCCGCTTGTCCGCGGGGACGGCGGCGGGGGCCGCGTAGTAGTCCACAGTGAAGCCGGCGCGGGCCGCTGTCTCGTCGATGAGCCGGCGGTGCTTGGGCTCGGTGAAGCTGTCGTAGATGGCGATCTTTCTCATGTTGTATATACCTCCAGGAGTTTTTCCGCGCAGCGCATTCCGTCGGCGGCAGCGGAGAGGATGCCGCCGGCATAGCCGGCCCCCTCGCCGCAGGGGAATATGCCGCGTATATTGGCTTCATAGTGTGCGTCACGCACCAAGCGCACCGGGGAGGACGAGCGCGTCTCCACGCCGGTGAGCAGGGCGTCCGGGTCGTCGTAGCCCCGGAGCTGACGGCCCAGGACCGGCAGGGACAGGGCCAGCGTCTCGCCGATAAAATCCGGCAGACAGCGGCGCAGGTCGGTATAGACCACGCCGGGGCGGTAGCTGGGGCGCACGGTCCCCGGTCCGGCGGAGGGACGGCTCGTCAGAAAGTCCGCCACCCGCTGGCAGGGGGCGGCAAAGCCGCCGGTGAGGGCGTAGGCCGCCGTCTCCAGCTGCCGCTGGAGGGCAATTCCTGCAAGGGGATGGTCCGAAGGGAAATCTGCCGGCGTGACATTCACCAGCAGCGCGCCGTTGATGTTCTCCCCGTCACGGGCATAGACGCTCATGCCGTTGGTTACGGTGCGCCCCGGCTCGGAGGCGGCGGCCACCACCTGGCCGCCGGGGCAGACGCAGAAGCTGAAGGCGCTACGGCCGTTGGGCAGGTGGCAGGACAGCTTGTAGGTGCTGGGGGGCAGAGCCGGGTGGCCCGCCAGAGAACGGTACTGAGCGGCATCGATAGCCGACTGGCGGTGCTCGATGCGGACACCCATGGCGAAGGGCTTGGGCTCCATGGCAAGCCCCGCCTGATACAGCATTTCAAAGGTATCCCGGGCGCTGTGACCCAGGGCCAGGAGCACATGGCGGGCGGGCAGGTCATAGGTCTGCCCGTTCTGGCAGACGGTGACGGCGCTGACCGCGCCGTCCTGTATCCGTATATGCTCCAGCCGGGCGTTGAAGCGTATGTCCGCCCCGGCCGCCTCCAGCTCCTGCCGCAGGGCTTGCAGGGCGATGTGGAGCTTATCGGTGCCCACATGGGGCTTGGCATCGGTCAAAATGGTATCCGGTGCGCCGCAGCGGACCAGCGTCTCCAGAATGAAGCGGTGGCGCAGATCCTTCGTACCGGTGTTCAGCTTGCCGTCGGAAAAGGCGCCGGCGCCGCCCTCGCCGAACTGGACATTGCTGTCCGGGTCCAGCGGGCCGCCGGACCAGAAGCGCTCAACGTCCGCCTGACGGTGTTCTACCGGCCGGCCGCGCTCCAATAGAATGGGGCGTGCGCCGCAGCGGGCCAGCACCAGGGCGGCGAACAGGCCCGCCGGTCCCGCGCCCACCACGATGGGGCGGACTGCCGGGGCCGTCACCGGCGACGGCAGGAAGTACACTTTCTGTTTGTAGACAGATACGTGCTTATCGCGGCAGCGGCGCAGGACCTGGGCCTCGTTTTTTACAGAGACGGACACCGTGTAGACAAGGGTCAGGTCTTCGCGGGCGTCGATGGCCTTTCGCAGAACGGTACAGGCGGTGATATCCGCCGGAGCCACGCGGAGCAGCTTGGCGCACCGGGCGCGCAGGAGCGTCTCCTGCTGGCCGGGGTGCAGGCGCAGTTGGTCGATACGGAGCATGGGTGCGTCTCCTTTTTATAGGATCGGGTGGGGGTTCGCCGCCGCGGCGGCGAGTTGGCTTTCCCCTGGCGGGGAGGCGGCCTCCGGCGGCCACATTTCTTTCTGCGAAGAAAGAAATGTGGGAAAGAAAGTCGCTTAGACCTACGGTCTAAGGGTCCCTTGGCGCGGGGCGGGCAAGTGCGAATTTGGCGGTGTGTACTCGCGGGCGGGGTGCAGCGGTCATCACTGTCGGTCAAAAGGACTGTGCCTGCGTTCACCGGCGCGGAGGCTTCCGCGACCGCTTGCCCAGCCACGGTAGGGGTATTTGCTTCTACCGGGTTGGCGATTATCAAATCGCGCCTTTGGCGCCGCAAGGCGGCAAAGGTAGGTGTGCCCGTCGGGCACAGGCAGGATATAATTATTTCTTAGCCTGCGACACGGCAGAACGAATAATTTTTGCCGTAGTAGCAGGCAGCGGCAGCGGAAAGCTGTGCTGGCACAGTCGGGGGACCGACAACGATCAGGAAAACGTCGGTTACGTGAGGGAAAGCGCGGGCGGCGGCGAGCAGGTGTTGCGCCTGCGGGCGCGGGATGGGGAGTTTCGTGCCCCCGGCACGAGTAACTTTCTTTTGTTGTCAAAAGAAAGTTACCAAAGAAAACCACTTAGACCTACGGTCTAAGGACCCCTTGGCGCGCTATGGGTCATGCAAAATTGGCGGTGCTGATCTCGCGGAATTGGTACGGCGGGGGACGTTGTCGGTTCGGGGGATCGCTTGTACCTCTTGCGCCGCTGCCGCTGACGCGGTGCGAGGGTAGGATCGGGTGCGCTGATCGAATGGCGATTATCAAATCGCGCCCATTGCGGCACGAAGCACCGCAATGGGTAGGTGGCGGCTGACGCCGCCGGGGAAATTGTAAGTACGCCTGCGGGCGGGATGGGGGACCCCTCATCCGTCAGCTTCGCTGACACCTTCCCCCCAGGGGGAAGGCTAACGGAGGCGTGTCATTCAATACCGCGACCCATCAAGGGGGAAGGCTTGGGGGTGCGGCGGCAGGAGCGAAAAACGCCTACCGTGGCTGGGGCAAGCGGCCGCGTCAGCCTCCGCGCCGGTGAACGTACACGCAGTCCTTTTGACCGACAACGGTGATGAAAGGCTATGTCCGCGAGAATACGCAGCAAATCACTGCCGGGTATAGCGCGCTGAGGAAGTGCAGAAACGCAGTTTCTGCCGGCGTTCTTTCCCCCATTTCTTCCGCTGTTGGAAGAAATGGGGCCGTCGGAGACACGTTCCCGCGCTCGGGAGCGCGAAACTATATCCGTCACGGCTTCGCCGCGCCACCTGTCTCCCTGCGGGTCGGTCCGCGGGTCTGACACGCCACCGGCGTGTCATTCAACACCGCGGGCCCATCAAGGGGAAGGCTTGGCGCCTGCGGGCGGGTGTTCAAAGAAAGTTCACGGTTTTTCTGCAAAACTTAAAGGTAGAATTAAGGAAAGCGAGTATGCTATAAAACAGAAAGAGCGATGAGCCCCTTCGAAGCAGGCACCCTTCTTCATGTCTGCTTTCTCCATCATACCACGCTTTCCCCTCGGCGGCAAGATGGGAGAGTGCTCCTTATACGAAACTGCGACACAGGAGGTCATTACGATGTATAACGACGAATTCAACAACAACGATATGTACCGCTTCACCAACCGGGAGGTGCCCCGCGACGACTACGCGCCCGCACCCCGGCAGGAGAACACGTATACCGCGCCGGTGAAGAAGCAGGGCTTTTTCCACAGGACGTGGGTGAAGGTCACGGCGCTGGTGCTGGCCTGCGCCGTGGTGGGCGGCGCAGCGGGCTACGGCGGCGCGGCGCTGGCAGGCGGCAGCACCTCCGGCGGCAAGACCACCATCAATGAGAGTGACCGCACGGCCACTGCCGTGCAGATCAAGAAGGTGGACGGCAAGACCAAGATGCAGCCCGCCGAGGTGTACGCCTCCACGGTGAACTCCACCGTGTCCATCAACTGCTCCACCACCACCACCAACGTGTTCGGTCAAACCACCCAGTCCGCCTCCAGCGGCAGCGGCTTTATCATCAGCGAGGACGGCTATATCGTCACCAACTACCATGTGATCAACGGCGCTTCCTCCGTGAAGGTGACGCTGTATAACGGCGACACCTACGACGCCACCGTCATCGGCGGCGACAGCGACTACGACGTGGCGGTGCTGAAGATCAACGCCGCCGGCCTGACCCCCGTGACATTGGGCAACAGCGCCGATGTGAACGTGGGTGACTCCGTGCTGGCCATCGGCAATCCCCTGGGCGAGCTGACGTTCTCCATGAGCGGCGGCTATGTGTCCAGCTGCAACCGCGCCATCAACGTGGACGGCACTCCCTTCAACATGATCCAGGTGGACTGCTCCATCAACCCCGGCAACTCCGGCGGCCCCCTGATGAACCTGTACGGCGAGGTGGTGGGCATCGTGTCCGCCAAGTACTCCACCTACTCCTCCACCACGGTGGAGGGTCTGGGCTTCGCCATTCCCATTGACGATGTGAAGTCCATCATAACCGACATCATGGAGAACGGCGCCGTCACCGGCAAGGCATACATGGCCGTGACCGTGGGCACCATGAACTCCCAGATGGCCGCTCAGTACAGCATCGACATCGATCAGGGCGTGTTCGTCTACTCCGTCGTCAAGGGCGGCGCCGGCGACAAGGCCGGCCTGCGCCTGGGCGACGTGATCACCAAGATGGGTGACACTACGCTGACCAGCCGTCAGGATCTGTCCGCGGCGCTGAAGAGCTACCGCGCCGGCGACACCGCCACCCTGACCGTGTTCCGCGACGGCAGCTACATCACCACCGACATCGCCTTCGACCAACAGCCCCAGATCACCGGCACCGACACGGAGGAGGACACCTCCTCTCAGGGCGGTAATAACGGCGGCTACAACGGGCAAATGCCCGAGAACTGGCAGGAGTTTTATAACTACTTCTTCGGCAACCGGGGCTGATATCGGTCCCGCGCGGCGGCGCAGCTGACCACTGCGCCGCCAGGATACCACGATCTTCTTCACATTCTTCATGTTTCCCAGCACACATTCGCTTCCCCTGCACCGTCCCTGCCGGAGCTACCCCGCCGGCGGGGACGGTTTTTTGCGCGGTTGCAAGGCGTTGACAGATATGGTATAATTCTTTATTGGTATACTATGTGGAAAAATGAGGAAACGACTATGGAAGTAACACAGGGCGCACCGTTTGAGAGCTTTGGCCTGTCAGAGGCCACCATGCGCGCCATACGAAATAAGCACTACACCGTCAGCACCCCCGTGCAGGCCGGGTGCATCCCCCCCATGCTGGCGGGGAAGGACGTGATCGCCAAGGCTCCCACCGGCACGGGCAAGACCATGGCCTTCGGCATCCCCATCATCGAGCGCATCGACCGGGAGAGCGAGGAGGTGCAGGCGGTCATTCTGGCACCCACGCGGGAGCTGGCCATGCAGATCACCGACGAGATGCGGGACATCGCCGTGTGCCACGAGGGCGTTCGGCTGGTGTGCCTGTACGGCGGACAGCCCATCGGCAAGCAGATCGACGCGCTGAAGCGGCGGCCCCAGATCGTGGTGGCCACGCCGGGGCGGCTGAGCGACCACATGAAGCGGCGGACCGTAAATTTGAAGAGCGTGCAGACGGTGGTGCTGGACGAGGCGGACCGGATGCTGGACATGGGCTTTATCCACGACGTGACGCGTATTCTGGACAAGATCCCCAGCCGGAAAAACCTGGGGATGTTCTCCGCCACCATCTCGCGGGAGGTGATGGACATCTCGTGGGTATACCAGCGGGACCCGGAGGAGATCACGGTGCAGGCCACCAAGGAGAACAAGCCGGACATTCTGCAGTACCGGCTGGAGGTGCCCTCCGACGGGAAGGTGGACGCCATTGCGAAGATACTGGCGCATGAGAACTATGACCGGGTGATCTGCTTCTGCAACACCAAGGGCAGCACGGAACGGCTGACAAAATTTTTGCAGATGCGGGGCGTGGACGCCCAGTGCATCCACGGGGACATCCCCCAGCGGAAGCGGGAGGAGGTCATGCAGCGGTTCCGGGACGGAAAGCTGCGGGTGTTCGTGGCTACGGACGTGGCCAGCCGGGGCATCGACGTGGACGATGTGGACGCGGTGTTCAACTATGAGGTGCCGGAGGAGAACGAGTATTACATCCACCGCATCGGCCGGACGGGACGGGCCAAGAAGCACGGCGTGGCGTACACGCTGCTCAGCGACTTCCCCAGCCGGCTGCGGCTGGACAACATCGCGCGGAACACGCGGAGCACCATCGTGCCCGCCGTGCTGGGCGAGGACGGCAGCGTGACTGTCGGCGAGAAATGAGAAAAGAGCGCACTTCAGCAGGCGGGTCCTTTTTTACGGAACGGCAGCAGGTGGGCGCCGTTGGGCCGCGCGGGTTGCTATTTCGCGCGGTGTGTGGTACAATATACATATATAACCGCAAAATCCCGAAAAGGAGCGAAGATAATGAACGAAGAGTTGAAGAATATCCTCTCCCGCGTGGACCACACGCTGTTGGCACAAGGTGCCACCTGGAATGAGATCAAGGCCATCTGCGACGACGGCATCAAGTACGGCTGCGCCAGCGTGTGTATCCCCGCCAGCTATGTGAAGCAGGCGGCGGCGTATGTGGACGGAAAGATCGCCGTTTGCACCGTTATCGGCTTTCCCAACGGCTACGACACCACCGCCGCCAAGTGCTTCGAGGCTGCCGACGCGGTGAAAAACGGTGCGTCCGAGGTGGACATGGTCATCAACATCGGTTGGGTGAAGGACGGCCTGTACGACAAGGTGCTGGATGAGATCAAGGCCATCAAGGGTCACTGTGACGGCAGACTGCTGAAGGTCATCATCGAGACTTGCCTGCTGACCGAGGCGGAGAAGATCGAGCTGTGCCGCGTGGTGTCCGAGTCCGGCGCGGACTACATCAAGACATCCACCGGCTTCGGCGGGGGCGGCGCCACCCGTGAGGACGTGGCGCTGTTCAAGGCCCACGTGGCGCCCCATGTGAAGATCAAGGCCGCCGGCGGCATCGCGGATCTGAACGACGCCAAAGATTTCATCGCCCTGGGCGCGGACCGTCTGGGCACCAGCCGTATCGTCAAGGCCGTGAAGGCCATGGAACAGTAAATATAAGGAGGAACCACTATGCCGACTCCCCACAATAACGCCAACAAGGGCGATTTCGCCAAGACCGTTCTCATGCCCGGCGATCCGCTGCGGGCCAAGTTCATTGCCGAGACATTTCTCACCGAGCCGAAGCTGGTGAACAACGTCCGCGGTGTGCAGGGCTATACCGGCACCTACAAGGGCGTGCCGGTGTCCGTGATGGCCAGCGGCATGGGTATCCCGTCCATCGGCATCTATTCCTATGAGCTGTACACCCAGTATGATGTGGAGAACATTATCCGCGTGGGCAGCGCCGGCGCCATGCGTGCCGACCTGGAGCTGGGCAGCGTGGTGGCCGGTCAGGGCGCCTGCACCAATTCCGACTTTGCCAGTCAGTACGAGCTGGGCGGCTCCTTCGCCCCTATCTGCGATTTCGACCTGCTGATGGCCGCCGTAGAGAGCGCCGGGGAGCTGGGCGTGAAAATGCCCGTGGGCAACCTGTACTCCTCCGACACGTTCTATGACGCCGCCGGGCGCAATATGCGCTTCGCCAAGATGGGCGTCATGGCCGTGGAGATGGAGGCCGCCGGTCTGTACTGCACCGCCGCCTATACCGGCAAGCGGGCGCTGGCCATCTGCTCCATCTCCGACAACCTGGTCAACGGCACCGAGCTGTCCGCCGATGAGCGCCAGAGCACCTTCACCAACATGATGAAGATCGCCCTGGAGGTGGCTGTGAAGATGGCCGCCATGAAGTAAACAACGGTCACGACAGCGCGGGAGGATATCTCGCGCTGTCGCTATGTGCGATACATTTGTGCATTTCGCGCAAACAAAATGTAAATTTTTGATGACATTTGTTTACATTTCTACCGCAAAATGCGGTTTTCACTTGCCAAAGGCGAAAAAGTCTGCTATAATGCGCAAGGCACAGAGGGAGGAAGACCCCGTGCCGAAATGATGGTTTTCCCGCCGCAAGGCGCGAAAATAAAAAAATTGAGGAAGGTAGAATAACCATGAAGAAGTTTCTTGCTATGATCCTGGCTCTGGTTATGGCGCTGTCCCTGGTCGCTTGCGGCGACAAGAAGGACGACCCCAAGACCGACGACAACCAGGGCGACAACCCCGAAGTCACCGAGATCACCAACGCCGACGAGATCGCCGACGAGATGACCTCCGAGGATGGCAAGTACGAGATCGCTTTCGTCACCGACGTGGGCCAGCTGAAGGATAAGTCCTTCAACCAGGGCACCTTCGACGGCGTGAAGCTGTACGCTGCCAACAACGGCCTGAGCTACAAGTACTATCAGCCCGCCAACGGCGACCAGGCTACCGATGACGACCGTTACGATGCCATGAAGGCTGCTGCCGAGGGCGGCGCCAAGGTCATCGTGGCTGCCGGCTTTATGCAGGCCACTGCCCTGACCAAGGCCGCTGCTGAGTTCACCGATGTCAAGTTCGTGTTCGTGGACCGCGACAGCGCTGTGACCCTCGAGGACGGCACCGCCCTGAAGAACGTTCTGGGCATCTGCTTCCAGGAAGAGCAGTGCGGCTATCTGGCCGGTTACGCTGTTGTTAAGGAAGGCTACACCAAGCTGGGCTTCACCGGTGGTGGCGGCGGCGACAACCCCGCTTGCTGCCGTTACGGCTACGGCTTCGTGCAGGGCGCTTCCGCTGCTGCTGCTGAGATGGGCGTGAAGGTCGAGATGAACTACTCCTGGCTGTATGGCGCTTCCTTCTCCGCTTCCACCGAGCTGCAGACCATGGCTTCCGGCTGGTATGAGAACGGCACCGAGGTCATCTTCGCCTGCGGCGGTAATATGTTCCAGTCTGTCGCCGCTGCCGCTGCCGCTAATGACGGCGCCGTGGTGGGCGTGGACGTTGACCAGTCCAGCCAGTCCGATACCGTTATCACCTCCGCTATGAAGGGCCTGTCCGCCTCCGTGCAGTGGGCTTGCGGCAAGGTCTATGACGGTTCCTTCGACGAGATCGGCGGCACCTTCGTGACCCTGGGCGCCAAGGACAACGCTGTGGGCCTGCCCACCGCTACCTGGTCCCTGACCAAGTGGACTGTGGACGACTACAACGCCATGCTGGCCAAGATGGCCGATGGTTCTCTGGTCGTCGACAACGACTACTCCAAGCTGGACAGCACCGACAGCCTGACCCTGAACCTGGTCAAGTAATCGGAACGTACTTAACAAAAAAAGAGACGCCTGCGGGCGTCTCTTTTTTTTGCGTCAAGCGCGTGATGCGAGGAGTAAAACGCCGCTGTTTTTCTTGCAATCTGTGCATATATGCTATATAATAAATTTATGCCTTTATCGCCATTAGGCAAAATAATAGAGGAAAGTAGGTGGCGGCATGGATAAGACTCCCACGTATGTGATCGAGATGCTTCACATTACCAAGGAGTTCCCCGGCATCAAGGCCAACGACGATATCACCCTCCAACTGAAAAAGGGAGAGATCCACGCGCTGCTGGGCGAAAACGGCGCCGGCAAATCCACGCTGATGAGCGTGCTGTTCGGCCTGTACCAGCCCGAGGCGGGCGAGATACGCAAGAACGGCCAGACGGTGAAGATCAACGATCCCAACGATGCCACGGCACTGGGTATCGGCATGGTCCACCAGCACTTCAAGCTGGTGGAGGTATTCTCCGTGCTGGACAACATCATTCTGGGCGCCGAAACGACGAAGTGCGGCTTCCTGCAGAAAAAGGAAGCGCGGAGGAAGGTCGAGGAGCTCTCCAAGCGGTACGGCCTGCACGTGGACTTGGACGCCAAGGTGGAGGATATCACTGTGGGTATGCAACAGCGTACCGAGATCCTGAAGATGCTCTACCGCGACAACGAGATCCTCATCTTCGACGAGCCCACCGCCGTGCTGACGCCCCAGGAGATCGACGAGCTGATGGCCATTATGAAGAACCTGACGGCGGAGGGGAAATCCATCCTCTTCATCTCCCACAAGCTCAACGAGATCATGGCGGTGGCGGACCGGGTGACGGTTCTGCGTAAGGGCCGCTATGTGGGTACCGTGAACACCTGCGACACCAACAAGCAGGAGCTGTCCAACATGATGGTGGGCCGCCCGGTGCAGCTGGAGGTCGTAAAGGAGCCGGCCAAGCCCACGGATGTGGTGCTGAAGGTCCGGGATCTGTGTGTGCCCTCTCACACCCACAAGCGCAACGCCGTGGACCACGTCAGCTTTGATGCACGCGCCGGCGAGATACTCTGTATCGCCGGTATCGACGGCAACGGACAGACGGAGTTCATTCACGCGCTCACCGGCCTGGATAAGAGCAATGGCGGCACGGTGACGCTGTGCGGCAAGGATATCTCCCACGCCAGCATCCGCCGCCGTGGAGAGTGTATGAGCCACATCCCCGAGGATCGGCACAAGCACGGCCTGGTGCTGGATTTTACGCTGGAGCAGAACCTGGTGCTGCAGCGGTATAAGGAGCCGGAATTCGAAAAGGGCGGCTTTATCAAAAAGGACGCGGTGCGTGCCTACGCCGAGAGGCTGATCGAGGAATACGATATCCGCAGCGGACAGGGCCCCGTGACCACCGCCCGCAGTATGTCCGGCGGCAACCAGCAGAAGGCGATCATCGCCCGCGAGGTGGACCGCAACAAGCCGCTGATCGTGGCGGTCCAGCCTACCCGCGGCCTGGACGTGGGCGCGATCGAAAACGTACACAAGGAACTGGTGAAGCAGCGTGATGCCGGCAAGGCAGTGCTGCTGGTATCCCTGGAGCTGGACGAGGTCATGAGCCTTTCCGACCGCATCCTGGTCATGTACGAGGGTGAGATCGTGGGTGAGTTCGACCCGAAGCAGATCACCGTGCAGGAGTTGGGCCTCTATATGGCCGGCGCCAAGCGGGCGGACAAGAAAGAGGGTGAGACGGCGTGAAGCAAAAACTGACAGATCTGTATGCCAAGAATGGCACCAAGAAGGTCCTGGCCTCTCTGCTGTCCATCCTGGCCGGCCTGCTGCTGGGCAGCATCGTGGTCATTATTGTGGGCCTGGCGGAGCAGAAGATCACCACTGCCGGTATGTGGGAGGGCGTCCGGCTGATTTTTGCCGGCATCCTCAGCACAGGCCGCGACGCTGCGGGCGCGCTGACCTGGGGCTTTAACGCCCAGAATGTGGGCAATATGCTCTTCCGCGCCATGCCGCTGATCATGACCGGCCTTTCCGTGGCGGTGGCCTTCAAGACGGGCCTGTTCAATATCGGCGCACCCGGCCAGTATCTGATGGGTACGCTTGTCTCGCTGTCCGTCGCGCTGGGCATCCCCTCCGAGTCCGTGCCCGTGGGCATCATCTGGCTGCTGGCCTTTCTGGGCGGTATGCTGGCTGGCGCCCTGTGGGGTGCGATCCCCGGATTGCTGAAGGCGCTGCTGAATATCAACGAGGTGCTGGCCTGCATCATGACCAACTGGATCGCAGCCAATCTTGTCACCTGGATGTTTGATATCAGCAGCTTCAAGAACGTAACAGAAGGCACGAAGTCCGGTTACATCTACAAGACCACCTTCAACGGTGTGGCCACACCCAAGCTGGGACTGGATCAGCTGTTTCCCGGCTCCCAGGTCAATGCCGGTATTCTGGTGGCCATCATTCTGGCCATCGTGGTGTACATCATCATGGAGAAGACGGTGTTCGGCTATGAGCTGAAGGCCTGCGGCGCCAACCGCCATGCGGCCCGCTACGCCGGTATCCCCGATAAGCGCAATATCGTGCTGTCCATGGCCATTGCCGGCGCGCTGGCCGGTGCCGGCGCCGCGCTGTACTGGCTCAGCGGCAACACCGAGTTCTACTGGAACACCTATCAGGCCCTGCCCGGCGTGGGCTTTAACGGAATCCCCGTGGCACTGCTGGCGGTGAACAACCCCATCGCGGTCATTTTCACCGGCATCTTCATGGCCATGCTGGATATCGTCGGTCTGCAGCTGACCAACCTGACCGCCTACAACGAGTACATCACCGACGTGATCATCTCCGTCATCGTGTATCTGTCCGCCTTCTCTCTGCTCATCCAGATGATGCTGACCGGACGGAAAAAGAAGCTCGTCGTGGAGGCCAACAAGACCACCACGGCGGATATACCGGCAGAGGCGGAGACACAGCCACTGGATGTGCCGCCGGAGGACATACCGGACATACCGACGGAGAAAGCGCCGCAGGTACCTGAGCAGCCGGAGGAAGGAGGGGAGCAGGCATGACATTTCTGATCCAACAGACCATGATCTACGCCGTTCCCCTGATGATCGTGGCGCTGGCCGGCGTGTTTGCCGAGCGCAGCGGTATCATCAACCTGGCGTTGGAAGGTATTATGATCCTGGGTGCGTTTATCGGCGTGCTGTTCGTGAACATCATGCAGACCAACCACGTCTACGACGCGGCCAAGGCTGCCGGCGACTGGATGGCTTTGCAGGGCTTTGAGCTGCTGGCTATGCTGGTGGCGGCCATATTCGGCGCCATTTTCTCCCTGCTGCTGAGCTTTGCCTCCGTAAATCTGCGGGCGGACCAGACCATCGGCGGTACGGCGCTGAACCTGATGGCTCCGGCCCTGGTGCTGTTCCTCATCCGTATCATCGCCAACCAGAACACTCTGCAAATGGCCACCGGCGATGCGGCCAGTTGGTTCATGATCAAGAAGACCACTCTGGGCTACGCAAAAACGGACGACCTGGGCTTCCTGGGCAATACCTTCCTGCACAAGGTGTATCTGGCGACCTATGTCTGCATCATCATTTTCGTGGTGCTGTCGATCCTGCTGTACAAGACCCGGTTTGGCCTGCGGCTGCGCTCCTGCGGTGAAAATCCCCAGGCGGCGGACTCCGTGGGTATCAACGTGTACAAGATGCGCTATGCCGGTACGACCATCTCCGGCGCGCTGGCCGGCATGGGCGGCTTTGTCTACGCCCTGACCACGGCCAACTGCACGGCCAACGGCGATGTGGCGGGCTTCGGCTTCCTGGCGCTGGCCGTTATGATCTTCGGTAACTGGAAGCCGCTGAACATCGCCGGGGCGTCGCTGCTGTTCGGCCTGTTCAAGTGTATCGCCGCGGCGTACTCCAGCCTGGATATCAACGGCGACGGCGTGTATTGGCTGGCGGAGATCGGCATCAGCTCCCACGTGTACCGTATGCTGCCGTACCTGATCACGCTGGTGGTGCTGGCCTTCACATCCAAGAAATCCCGCGCACCCAAGGCGGAGGGTATCCCCTACGACAAGGGCCAGCGGTAAAAGAAGCATAAAAGAGAAGCACCCGTACGGGTGCTTCTTTTTGCGCTGTTTTACATGGATTTTACAAAAGATGGCCTGCGAACTTGACATTTATACCGTACAATGTAGATGGACAATAAGGTGACATCTGAGAAAATGTAAAGTTGAGGGAAAGAAAATGGATATTTTTCATGCGCTGACCATGCTGGGCGGGCTGTGCCTGTTTCTGTTCGGCATGAATTTCATGGGCCAGGCGCTGGAGCGCCGGGCCGGCGGCAAGCTGCGGACGCTGCTGGATAAAATGACCGGCAGCGTGGGTGCCGGTTTCCTGACCGGACTGGGCATCACCGCCATCATTCAGAGCTCGTCGGCCACCACCGTCATGGTGGTGGGCTTCGTGAACTCCGGGCTGATGACCCTGCGGCAGGCTATCAATGTCATCATGGGCGCCAACGTGGGCACCACGGTGACGGCCTGGCTGCTGAGCCTGGCGGGGATCGACGGCGGCAGCGTGTGGCTGCAGCTGCTGAAGCCCACCGCCTTTACGCCGGTGCTGGCGCTGATCGGCATTATTTTCTATATGTTCTGCAAGGACAGCCGGAAAAAGGAGACCGGCTCCATTCTGCTTGGCTTTGCCACGCTGATGTTCGGCATGGACACCATGAGCGCCGCGGTGGCGGGGCTGAAGGACGTGCCGGGGTTTGCAGAGCTGTTTTTGGCCTTTACAAACCCGCTGCTGGGCGTGCTGGTGGGCGCGGTGCTGACGGCGATCATCCAGTCGTCCTCCGCCTCGGTGGGTATTTTGCAGGCGCTGGCCTCTACCGGCCAGGTCAGCTACGCCGCCGCGGTGCCCATTATCATGGGCCAGAACATCGGTACCTGCGTCACGGCGCTGATCTCCTGCGTCGGCACCAACAAAAACGCCAAGCGGGCGGCCGTGGTGCATCTGATGTTCAATGTGATCGGCGTGGCGGTGCTGCTGACGGTGTTCTGCATCGTCAAGGCCATCTTTGCCCCGGTACTGCTGAACAAGGCGGCGTCTATGGCGGGTATCGCTGTGGCCCACTCGGTGTTCAATATCCTGTGTACGGCCATACTGCTGCCCTGCGGCGACCTGCTGGAGAAGTTGGCTATCCGCCTGGTGCCGGATAAGGCCCACGCGGCCGATAAAACGGTGGAGCTGGACCAGCGCCTGCTGACCACACCGGCCGTGGCGCTGGAGCGCTGCCGGGTCGTCACCTGCGAGATGGCGGAGGTTGCCGTGCGGGCGCTGCAAAACGCCCTGCGGAGCTTTGACCACTACACCGAAGCGCTGGCCTCCGCCATCCGGGAGGATGAGAGCCGCTGCGACCACTACGAGGACGTGCTGGGCACCTATCTGGTAAAGCTCAGCGCCCAGAAGCTGGGTGAGCAGGAGAGCGAGGAGTCCGCGGAGCTGCTGAAGGCCATCGGCGATTTTGAGCGTATCTCCGACCATGCGGTGAACGTGCTGGAGTCGGCGGAGGAGCTGCGGGAGAAGGGGCTGGCCTTCAGCGACGAGGCGAAGCGGGAGCTGAGCGTGCTGTCCGCCGCGGTCAACGATATCCTCATGCGGGCGCTGGACGCCTTCCGGCAGCAGGATATGACCGCCGCCCGGCAGGTGGAGCCGCTGGAGCAGGTCATCGACGATCTGAAGGAGCAGCTGCGTACCCGACATATCCTGCGGATGCAGCAAGGCCAGTGCAGCATCGAGGCAGGCTTTGTCTGGTCCGACCTGCTGACGGATCTGGAGCGTACCTCGGACCACTGCTCCAATATCGCCGGGTGCGTGATCGACGCCGCCCACCACGACCTGAATATGCACGCCACGCTGGATGCGGCGCGGCGCCGGGACCCGGACTTCCGGGAGCAGTACCAACGCTGCGCGGCGAAATATCAGGTGTAAACAAACGAAGTCCCTCCCGGCGGGAGGGACTTCTTCTTATGCACTTACAGCCCGCGGGAGGCGCGCTCCCGCGCCTCGGCCTCCGCCCGCTGGCGGCAGACCTCCACCCAGTCGGGCAGCTTGTCCAGCTCGGCGGCAAAGGCTGCCAGTTCGTCGGGAATGACGATCTTCTGGGGACAGACAGCGGCGCAGGCACCGCAGCCCAGACAGGCGTGAGGCCACTTGTTCGTGGGCACCGCGTCCAGCTGCATCTTGATGGTGCTGCCGCTGCCGGTGCGGAGCTGGTTGTACTTGTGCAGCAGATCCGGGATATCCAACTGCTGGGGACAGCCGTCACAGCAGTAGCGGCAGGCGGTGCAGGGGATGGAATTCTTCATCTTATCCGCCGCAGCAAAGAGGATCGCCTCCTCGGCGGGGGAGAGGGGGTCAAGGCGCTCAAAGGTGGCCACGTTATCCGCCATCTGCGCCATGTCGGACATACCGGAGAGGACCATGTGGACGTTATCCAGTCCCTGGAGCCAGCGGAAGCCGAAGGAGGCGATGCTGGCGTTGGGGCGAAGGGCGTGGAGCTGCTGTTCACTGTCGGCATCCAGGGCGGCCAGCTTGCCGCCGCGGACCGGCTCCATGACCCAGACGGGGATATGATGCTTTTCCAGCAGCTCGTATTTCTCCCTGGCCCGCTGGATGGTCCAGTCCAGATAGTTCAGCTGGATCTGACAGAACTCCATCTCCTTGCCATAGCGCTCCAGAAAAGCGGTGAGGCAGGGAAGGTCCGCGTGGGTGGAGAAGCCCAGGTGCTTGATACGGCCCAGGCGCTTCTGTTCCACAAAGTAGTCGATGATGCCCCACTGGGGGTCGGTGTAGATATCCACGTCGTTTTCATAGACGTTGTGCAGCAGGTAGAAATCGAAGTAGTCCACCTGACACTTCTCCAGCTGCTGGGCAAAGGTGTCCGCCGGGTCCGGGTCGCAGGTGAGCGTATGGCCGGGGTATTTGGTGGCCAGGTAAAAGCTGTCCCGGGGATGCTTTTTCAGGCAGCGGCCTACCACCGTCTCGGACAGATTTTGCATATAGGCCCAGGCGGTGTCGAAATAATTGACGCCGTGGGCCAGCGCATAGTCCACCATCGCCTGGGTGGTGTCCTCGTCGATGGCGCCGTCCACCGTGGTGGGCAGACGCATGGTGCCGAAGCCCAGCAGGGACAGGTGCAGGTCCTGAAAATCACGATAGATCATATCGTTGCCCTCCTTTTTTGTGGTGCTATTTTACCGCGAAAAATGGCAGAGCGCAAGAGTGAAATTGGCCGTGCGGTACGCCTGCGCCGCCGCTGCACCCGGGAGAGGGCCTGCGGCATGATGAAGACGGTCCTGGGCGACAGGCTGCATCAGCTGAAATGCAGGCTGGAGATGACCTTCTGAAAAACAGACCACCCCCGGCTCCTCGCCGGGGGTGGTTTTGCTTGCTCAGGGCAGCAGTGTTTTCTCCAGGAAGTCGTAAACGGCCTCGGCGGTCTGGTGGACGGAGTCCAGCAGGACGTATTCGTCGCTGCTGTGGTAGTTCTCGCCGTCGGCGCCAAAGATGATGGCCGGCGCGCCCAGCCGTGTGCCCAGGTAGTTGAAGTCGCCGATGCTGGCGAAGTAGGAGATGGTGGGTTCCTTGCCGGTGACCTTGCGGATGGACTCCAGCAGGGAGACGGTCATGGGTTCGTCCTGGGGGACGGTGTAGGGCATGAAGCCCCGGGAGCCCTCAGACGGCGCTTCGCGGAAGCAGATCTCATACCGGCCGGTGATACCGGCGCGCTGCACGGCCTTTTCGATCTCGCGGACGATGGTGTCCGGGCTTTCGCCCACCACGATGTGCCAGAACAGGCGGAGCACGGCGAAGTCCGGCACGCTGCACGCGCCGCCGTCGGCGCTGATGCCTACCACGCAGCAGGTGCCCTTGCCCAGGTACGGGTCCTCAACATAGTCCACCTGCTCCAGTGCCTGCGCCACCTTGGCCGCGTCCAGCAGGGCGCTGTGGCCCTTTCCCGGGTTGGCTGCGTGGGCGGACTTTCCGTAGAAGCGGATCTCCAGACCATAGCCGCCCCGGGCACCCAGGCAGACATCGGGGAAGGGCTTGCCGTCAAAGCCGGCGCTTGGCTCGGTGATGATGGAGAAGTCCACGTCAGAGAGATAGCCGTCCTCGATGAGGGCATTGGTGCCCAGGCCGTAGGGGCCCTCTTCGTCAGAGACCAGCGCCAGCTTGATCTTCCCGGCGAAGGTCTTGTGGGCGGCGGCGAAGCGGGCAGCCGTGACCATCAGCGCGGCGCAGCCGGATTTCATGTCCAGCGCTCCCACACCATAGAGCCTGTCGCCGTCCAGCTCGCCGTAGGGATCGCGGGTCCAACCGCCGCACAGCTGCACGGTGTCCAGATGGCCGTTCAGGCAGATGACCGGGCCGGGCTTGCCGCCGTCGATAACGGCGATGACATTTTTTCCATGGAAATCTGTGACCTTGGCATCGTGGTATTCGTGCAGCTGTGCGGGCAGTTCCTGCCGGCACAGCCAGTCTCTGGCAAAGGCCATGATCTCGTCCTCGTGGAAATATTCGCTTTTGATGGCCGTGAGCTGCTGCAAAAGTGCTGTGACCTCAGCTTTTTCTATCATCTGTATGATCGCTCCTCTCTGCTGCGGGGCCGGAAATATGCGCTTTCTCTGTACAGTATAGCGGGCAGGCGTTTAACGCCTGTTGGTCCGGGCGTTTTTCACTTATTGCTCCACGCGCCACAGTGCGCCGAAGTACCACGCACCCATGCCGTCGGACACCACGCCGGTCACGTCGCCGCGCAGGGCGTAGGCCTGCTCCTTCTCATACAGCGGTATCACGTTTGCCGTGTCCAGCAGCAGCCACTCCGCATCCTTCAAATAGGCGTCCCGCGCCTCGGCGGAGGTGCTGGCCGCCGCCACCCGCATCAGAATGTTATAGGCGTTCATGTAGATCAGCGCGTAGTTCCGCGTGTCGCCGCTGCGCCACAGGTCCAGATAGGCTGATGCATCGTTGTACAGCGCGTCCAGCTCCGTCAGGGCCAGGGTGAACGCGCCGCTGCTGAGCAGCTGCTGATACGTCTCCGCATCCTCACCCTGCAGGGTCACGCTCAGTCCCAGTTTTTCCTGCCACACCTTCTGCAGCCGCTGGGCCAGCGCCGTCTGCGCCGGCGTATTCCGGTACAGCAGCGTCACCGTCCCCAGGCTTATCAGCGCCTCCGGCCGCCGCAGGCCCGCCTGCGTCATCAGCTCCAGCGCCTGACTGCACCGGTCCGTGTAGGTATCCGCCTCGCAGTCGATCACCGCGCCGTTGACCGCCCGGAACTCCTCGCCCCCGGCGGTGCGTATGCCGTGAGGCACCAGCCCCTCCGCGGCGGCATAGTCCGCGCCCAGAGCGCCGGCCGCCGCATCCCGGTCGATGACCAGACTCATGGCCTGCCGCAGCTCCGTCCGGTCCATGTTGGTGGCCATCTGGTTGATGAGCAGCACGCCCACGGTGCTGCTGCCGCCGTAGGTGCCGTCCTCTCCTGCCGCACCGATGACCGCGTCCGCGGTGCCCGCGTCCTTGGCGGCCTCCGCCGCGCTCTTGAACCGGATCTCGATCCGGTCCGCGCGCACCTGCCGCGCGTTATAGTGGTCCTCCTGCTTCACCAGCGTGGCGAAGAGACTGTCGCTCCAATCGCCGGTGCGGCGGTACGGCCCGTTGCCCACGAACCACGTCCGGCTGGCGCTCCAGCCCTCGCCGCCTTCCACAGCCTTCTGCTGCACCGGCATGGTGGCCGCCGCTGTGCACACCGCGTCCACAAAGTACGGGCACATCGTGCTCAGCGTCACCACGAAGGTGTGCTCGTCCTCGGCGTATACACCCAGCGCCTCCGGGTCGCCCGCGTGGGCGTCCTCATAGCCCGCCACCATGGACAGGATCTCCGCCTCCTGGCTGTCCGTCTCCGGCGATACCAGCCGCCGCCAGGCGTACACGAAATCCTCTGCCGTCACGTCGCTGCCGTCGGACCACTTGCCGTCGCGCCGCAGGTGGAACGTGTACGTCTGCGTGCCGTCCTCGTTGTCCGTGCAGTCGTAGGCGTGGGCCGCTGCGGGCACCGCGCCCTCCGCCGTCCAGCGGTACAGGTTGTCGAACAGGTGCAGCACCAGGGTGCGCTCCGCCGGTGTGGCGGCATAGGCCGGGTCCACCGTGGACACGCTGCCGGTCATCACCACCGACGCGGTGCTCTCGCCGCTGCGGCCGCGGCCGCAACCGGCCAGCAGCGCCGTCATCATACACAGGCACAGCAGCATGGCCGCGCCCCGCTTCCATCGTTTCATAGGACTTCCTCCGGGAATAGACTTTTCCCCATTATATATGGTTTTGCGCCAAAAGTAAAGCCGCCCTCCGGGCGGCCTCACTTTGTTTACAATTACTCCGCGATCAGCAGCTGGGCGATCTGCACGGCGTTGGTGGCCGCGCCTTTGCGTACCTGGTCGCCGCAGCACCAGATGTTCAGCCCGTTGTCGCTGGTCAGGTCGTCCCGGATACGGCCCACGAACACCAGGTCCTGGTCGCTGGTCTCCAGCGGCATGGGATAGCGCTTGTTGGCCAGGTCATCCACCAGCCGGCAGCCGGGGGCGGCGGCGATCAGCTCCCGGGCGCGCTCCACGCTGATTTTCTCCTTGGTCCGCACCACGATGGACACGCTGTGGCTCCGCACCACGGGAACGCGGACGCAGGTGCAGCTGACCTTCAGCTCCGGCAGGTGCATGATCTTCCGGCCCTCGTTCTGCATCTTCATCTCCTCGGAGGTGTAGCCCTCAAAGGCTTCGCCGCCGATCTGGGGGATGACGTTGTAGGCGATCTGGTACTGGAACACCTTGGGCTCCACCGGCTTACCCTCCCGCAGCAGCTCCACCTCGTCCATCAGCTCGATGGGGCCGCCGGCGCCGGCGCCGGACACCGCTTGGTAGCTGCTGGCCACAATGCTCTCGATGGGGCTGTCGTGGTTCAGGGCGTTGATGGCCACCAGCGAGACGATGGTGGTGCAGTTGGGGTTGGAGATGATGCCCTTGTGCTTCTTCACGTCCTCCGGATTGATCTCCGGCACGATCAGGGGCACATCCGGGTCCATGCGGAAGGCGCTGGAGTTATCCACGAACACCGCGCCCGCCTTGACGATGGCCGGGGCGAACTGCTTGGCGATGTCGTTCTCCGCCGCGCCCAGCACGATGTCCATGCCCTTGAAGGCCTCGTCACAGGCCAGCTCCACGGGGAGGTCGTGGCCCTTCCAGTGGATGGCCTGTCCCACGGACCGGGCCGACGCCAGCAGGTGCAGCTCCTCGATGGGGAAATCGCGCTCGGCCAGTACCTTCATCATCTCGCGGCCCACCGCGCCGGTGGCGCCCAGAATAGCAACTTTATACTTTTTCATATGATGTACTCCTTTTCTCGATCTCGAATAAGCGGTGTATCCTGCGTTCAGATATGGCGCATCGACTTTGTGTACGGCAAGCCGCTGCGGTGAAGTATGGGCGCAGGAGACGCACTTTATTTTACAAAACTGTTGTACAGCACCCGGATAGCCTTCTCGAAGTCGGCGCTGTCCACGCCCACGATGATGTTCAGCTCCTCCGGTCCCTGGGTGATCATGCGGATATTGATGCCGTTTTCGCCCAGCTTGGCGAAGATCTTGCCGGAGGAGCCGGGCTGGAAGGCCATCTTCCGGCCCACGGCCGCCACCACGGCCATACCGTCGGTAACGTGCAGGCTGTCGGGCTTGATCTCCTTCTCCATGTCGCCCAGTGCCTGATACAGATACGGCGCGGCCTTGCCTGTCTCCACCACCAGCGATACCGAGTCGATACCGGAGGGGATGTACTCCACGTTGATGTGATAGCGCTCCAATATCTCCAGCACCCGGCGGATAACGCCCAGCTCCGAGGACATTCCGTTCTTGGTCATGGTGATGACGGAAAAGCCCTTCTTTCCGGCGATGCCGGTGATCATGCTGCTCTCCTGCAGCTCCGCCGCCGTGTCGTCGAAGGCCTCCCGTATCATGGTGCCCGGGTGCTCCGGCTGGTTGGTGTTGCGGATGTTCAGGGGGATGTTTTTCTCCCGCACCGGGGAGACGGTGCCTTCATGCAGCACCTGCGCGCCGATATAGCTCAGCTCACGCAGCTCGGCGTATGTAATGCGCTCGATGGGCCGCGGGTCGGGCACGATCTTGGGGTCGGCCATCAGGAAGCCGGACACGTCCGTCCAGTTCTCATACACGTCGGCGTCCAGCGCCGCCGCCGCCAGCGCACCGGTGATGTCGCTGCCACCCCGGCTGAAGGTGTGGATGCTGCCGTCCGGCAGCACGCCGTAGAAGCCGGGAATGACCACCTTCCTCCCGCTGGCCGCATGGACCAGAGCCTGATAGCTGGCCTCCTGGTCCACCGTGCCGTCCATGCGGAAGTGCAGCCACAGGCTGCTGTCCAGAAAGTCAAAGCCCAGGCAGTCGGCCATGATCCGGGCGGCGAAATACTCGCCCCGGCTCACCAGCTCATCGGCGGAGATGCCCTTGTCCATCTTGGCGCGCAGGGCGTCGAATTCCGCCTCCAGCGGCGTGGACAGTCCCAGCTCGTCCCGAATCTCCAGATACCGGCTGCGTACCATATCGAATATACCGTCGCAGCTGACGCCGTACTGCAGGTGGGCGTGGCACAGATACAGCAGGTCCGTGATCTTGTGATCGTCCTTGAACCGTTTTCCGGCGGCGCTGACCACCACCACCCGGCGAGCAGGGTCTGCCTCCACGATGGAGCGTACTTTTTCCAGCTGGTGGGCATCCGCCATGGACGACCCGCCGAATTTCAACACTTTCAACATAGTCCTTGCCTCTTTCGCTTTGGTTATTGTGTGCAGGGTTTTTCATGCGTGACAAAAAAATATTTTCTGTCCATGAGAGAAAAACACTTGCTTTTTTGATGGGGACAGTGTATCATAGCCATATCAGAAATGCAAGACCCAATTTCAAAAGTTTTTTCGGAGGCTTTTTTACCATGATCTACCACAGCACAAGAAACGAGCAGCTCACCGCTTCCTCCACCCACGCGGTGCTCCAGGGCATCGCCCCGGACGGCGGCCTGTACATCTGCGACCCGGCGGCCCTGCGCTTCGACTGGCGCGCTGCCCTGGAAAAGGACACCCTCTCCATGGCGGCGGATATCCTCCACGCCCTGCTGCCGGACTTTCAGGACATGGACCGGCTGGTCCGCGACAGCTACGCCGGCAAGTTCCCCACGTCCGACCTGACGCCCCTGACCCCCGTGGCGGATAAATACGTGCTGGAGCTGTACCATGGCCCCACCTCCGCCTTCAAGGATGTGGCCCTCAGCGTCCTGCCCCGCCTCATCGTGGCGGCGGCCAAGGCTGAGGGCATGAAGGGCGACGTGGTCATCCTGACGGCCACCTCCGGTGACACCGGCAAGGCGGCCATGGAGGGCTTCCACGATGTGCCCGGCACCCGCATCACCGTGTTCTACCCCTACGGCGGCGTCTCCGCTGTCCAGCAGGCCCAGATGGCCACCCAGGAGGGCGCCAACGTCCGCGTCTGCGCCGTCCGCGGCAACTTCGACGACGCCCAGACCGGCGTGAAGGAGATCTTCGCCGCCTGCAAGGACAAGGACCTCCACGGCGCCATGCTCTCCTCCGCCAACTCCATCAATATCGGCCGTCTGGCCCCCCAGGTGGTCTATTACTTCCGCGCCTACGGCGATCTGGTGAAGTCCGGCCGCATCCGGCTGGGCGACGTGGTGGACTACACCGTCCCCACCGGCAACTTCGGCGACATTCTGGCCGGCTATTTTGCCAGACAGATGGGCCTGCCTGTGGGCCGCCTGATCTGCGCCAGCAACGCCAACGACGTGCTCACCGAGTTCCTGACCACCGGCCGCTACGACAAGCGCCGCCCCTTCTACAAAACCACCTCCCCCTCCATGGATATCCTGGTGTCCAGCAATCTGGAGCGCCTGCTCTATCTGGTCAGCCAGGATGCCAGCTGCGTGGAGCGCCTGATGCGGGAGCTGAACACCCAGGGCTGGTATCAGGTCAGCGGCTGGATGCTGGAGCAGCTGCGCGCCGTTTTCGGCTGCGGCTGCTGCGACGATGCCGGCGCGGCGGAGGTCATCGGCCGGGTGTGGCGCGAGCACAAATACCTCTGCGACCCCCACACCGCCGTGGCCTGGGCCGTGGCGGAGAAGCACACCCGCGAGGGCGTTCCCATGGTGGTCCTGTCCACCGCCTCGCCCTACAAGTTCCCCGCCGCCGTGCTGCACGCCCTGGGCGAGGCATCCGGTGACGATGAGTTCGCCATGATGGAGCAGCTCCACGCCCTCACCGGCATGGACATCCCCAAAAATCTCCGCGGCCTGGAGGGCCGCCCTGTCCTCCATACCGACGTCATCGACAAGGACGCCATGCTGGACTATGTGCTGTCCGACGTGCTGAAATAAAAGAAAGGAACTGTTCCCTATGAATATCGTTTGTTTGGACATGGAGGGCGTCCTCGTCCCCGAGATCTGGATCGCCTTTGCCGAGGAAAGCGGCATTCCCGAGCTGCGCCGCACCACTCGCGATGAGCCGGATTATGACAAACTCATGCGCTGGCGCATCGATCTGCTGCGGCAGCGCGGCCTGAAGCTCAGCGCTATTCAGGAGACCATCTCCCGCATCGACCCCCTGCCCGGCGCCAAGGACTTCCTGGACGCGCTGCGTAAGGACACTCAGGTGGTCATCCTCAGCGATACCTTCGACCAGTTCGCCATGCCCCTCATGGCCAAGCTGGGCTATCCCACCCTGCTGTGCAACACCCTCGAGGTGGACGGCGAGGGCTACATCACCCGCCACCTCATGCGCTGTGAACACTCCAAGCTCACCACCGTCAAGGCCCTCCAGTCCATCGGCTACGACACCATCGCCAGCGGCGACAGCTATAACGATTTGGAGATGATCCTCCACAGCAAGGCCGGCTTTCTCTTCCGCGGTCCCGACAAGATCAAGCAGGACTACCCCGACCTGCCCGCCTTCGAGGACTACGGCGACCTGCTGGCCGCTATCCGCGCCGCCCTGTAACAGCAATGCTGCGGTGAAAGACAAAGACAAAGCAAAAACCGGCGCCCCCCGGCGCCGGTTTTTGCTTTGTGAAAGGAGGGGTTAAGATCACATCTGGACGCGGTTCTCGCGGGTCCAGCTGGTGATGTCCAGGTTGGGATAGCGGCGGCGCAGCTCGTCCAGCTTGCCTTCGGTGTCGCCCAGTGCGGCGATGCTGTTGATGGCCGCCACATCGGCGGCGTTCATGGCGTGTGCCTCATCGGCGCCGCAGGACGCGCAGTGATAGCGCTTGGTCGCCTCGGAAAACGTAACATCGGTGCTGCCGCAAACGGCGCAGCGGGTGGTCTTGGATACGATAGCCATAATGTATTACCTCCATATTCTTGTTTCGTTTCGTTGTCCTTATACTACCACAAAAGTTTTCAGTTGTAAAACGCATAATTGTATTTGCAAGTATGAGAAAAAGTATGATATAATAGCGACAGCGACTGTACAGGAGGTCCCGCCATGAGCGTATCCAAATACCAGATGTTCCTCAAGACCGTGGAGTGCGGCAGCTTCTCCCGGGCGGCGGAGGAGCTGAACTTCACCCAGTCCGGCGTCAGCCACGCCGTCCAGGCGCTGGAGGACGAGCTGGGAATCACGCTGCTCAGCCGCAACCGCGGCGGCGTGGTGCTGACGGCTGACGGCCGCGCGCTGCTGCCCCGGGTCGAGGCCCTCTGCGCCGCCCACCATGCCCTCATGCAGTCCGCGGCGGACCTGAAGGGCCTGGACGCCGGCCTGGTCAAGGTGGCCACCTTCTCCAGCGTCTCCGCCCAGTGGCTCCCCTCCATCCTCAAAAGCTTCGGCGACGTCTACCCCAACATCGAGTTCGAGGTGGTGGACGCCGATTTCTACGGCCAGACCGAGGAGTGGATCCTCCAGGGCAAGGTGGACTGCGGCTTTCTGCGCCTGCCCTCAGCAAAATCCCTCTGCGCCCACCCCCTGTATCGGGATGAGCTGCTGGTGGTCGTCCCCTGCGGCCACCCGCTGGCGGATGCGGCGGCTTTTCCCCTGTCGGCCCTGTCCGCCGAGCCCTTCATCCGTCTGGAGGAGGGCCGCGACTACGAGCTCACCGCCGCCCTGGACGCCATGGGCGTTCACCCCAATGTAAAATACACCGCCCGCGAAGACCGCACCATCCTGGCCATGGTGTCCAAGGGCCTGGGCATCAGTCTCCTGCCGGAGCTGATGGTCCGCCGCAGTCCCTATCCTGTGGCCGCCTGCCATGCCCCCGAGCGCTTCTACCGCAATATCGGCATCGCCGTCAAGGATGAAAAGGCCCAGTCCGCCTCCACCCGCCGCTTCGTGGACTACGTCCGCCGCTGGGTGGCCGAAAACGGCGAGGACTGACCCCAGCCTTCCCCCTGGGAGCGGATGAGGCGTCCCCGCGCAGCGGCGTAAAACTCCCTCGTCCCCGCCGCAGCAGAGGGCGTGCTGAAATTCGAGATCATGGCCGGCCGACACGAGGCCGGAGCAGCAAAAGCAGAGAGCGAAACGCTCCCTGCTTTTCTATCTTATCACACTTGCTTACTTGCCGAAGTAGCGGTTCAGCAGACCCTCGAAGGCGAGTTACTGCGCCTTCAAATACTTGCAGCAGAGATTGATCTCCTGAAGGCCATACCCCTCACGGCGATAAAACCTTACCGCCCTCGGGTTCGTATTCTCCGCAAGCAGCTGCACTCTCAAAAGGCCTTCACGCTGTATCAGCTTCTCCAACTCTGCAAGAGCAGCTGCCCCATAGCCTTTTCCCCGAAATGGTTCTCTAATAAAGAAATCATCCAGAAACAGCACCTTTCCATGTGCCCAGACGCTATAAAAAACGACTGTGTTCATAAAACCAATGGGCTGTCCATTTTCTTCCAGCATAAACAGCAGATTGGCGCCGTCCGGCTCTGCCATGATGCGCCGGAATATCACAGCAGGATCTCCTTTGTCCAGCGGAGACTCCCACACGTTTTCATCCGCGTATTCATAAGCCATGAATTCTCTGTTCAATTCGACCCAGATTTTTTCATCCTCGGGGCAGCATTTTCTGATCATCTGTTCAAGCTCCCTGTATTTTCTATTTACAAATGAAAGGGTGCGGATAAATCCGCGCCCTCTCATTCATTTGCTTACTTGCCGAAGTAGCGGTTCAGCAGACCCTCAAAGGCCTTGCCGTGGCGGGCTTCGTCGCGGGCCATTTCATGGACGGTGTCGTGGATGGCGTCCAGATTGTACTTCTTGGCCAGCTTCGCCAGCTCGAACTTGCCGGCGGTAGCGCCGTTCTCAGCGTCCACGCGCATCTGCAGGTTCTTCTTGGTGCTGTCGGTGATGACCTCGCCCAGCAGCTCGGCGAACTTGGCGGCGTGCTCGGCCTCCTCCAGGCCGGCCTTCTCCCAGTACAGGCCGATCTCGGGATAGCCCTCGCGGTGCGCCACGCGCGCCATGGCCAGATACATACCCACCTCGGAGCACTCGCCCTCGAAGTTGGCGCGCAGACCGTCGATGATCTCCTTGCGGACATCCTCGGGGACATCGTCGCCAAAGACCTTGCCTACGCCCACAACGTGCTCGGCGGCCCAGGACTTCTCCTCAGACTGCAGCAGGAACTTGTCGCCGCTGACGTGGCAGACCGGGCACTCGGCGGGGGGAACATCACCCTCGTGAACATAACCGCAAACAGGACAGACCCACTTCTTCATAATCGTTACCTCCATAAATGTATTCATGTCGTTGTGTTTGTTATTTTGACGCCGCCGCAGCGGCATTTGTCAACTGGTTTTCTTCTCGGCCAGGCAGCCGTTGCAGCGGCCGTAGAACACGACGCCGCAGCTGTCCGCCTCGCCCACCGCTGTCATATCCGGCAGCTCCACCGGGATCGGCGGCAGGTCGATGACCGCGCCGCAGGCGCGGCAGACGAAGTGCCCGTGGGGGGCGGTGTTGCCGTCGTAGCGATCCTCGCCGTCCACACAGCCGATGACCTGCACCGCGCCCTCCGCCCGGAACCGCGCCAGATTGCGGTAGACAGTGGCCAGAGAGAGGTCGGGTATGCGGGGCTTCAGCTGGCTGTACACCCACTCCGCCGATGGGTGGCAGGTGGTGGAGCGCAGGCATTGCAGTATGGCGTCCCGCTTGGGGCTGTACCGTGTGTTATCCATCTGCGGCGCTCCTCTCTTATTGCTAACAATTATCGTTTGCATTATTATAGTAGCACACCCGTTTGGATTTGTAAAGAGGTTTTTTGCATTTTTCCAAAAAAATTTTCCAGTGCCTGTTAGCCTCCCCTATCGGTGCGGAAAATATGCAAAGGAGCCCAGTACGCACAGCGTACCGGGCTCCTCATTTCAATTTACTCGGCCTCGGCCAGCGCCTTAGCCTCGGCAATAGCCTTCTCCTGCGCCGCGGCGGGGCAATCCTCGTAGCGGACGAAGTTGAAGGTGAACGTACCACGGGACTGGGTCATGGATCGCAGATCGATGGCGTAGCTCATCATCTCGGCCATGGGGACCTCAGCCTCCAGTACCTGCTCGCCGTCACCGGTGGGGTTCATACCCATCACGCGGCCGCGGCGCTTATTCAGATCGCCCATCACATCGCCCAGATAGCTGTCGGGGATGGTGACCTTCAGCTCACCAATGGGCTCCATCAGCACGGGCTTGGCCTCGGGCAGCGCGGCCTTGAAGGCCAGGTTGGCAGCCAGCTTGAACGCGATTTCGGAGGAGTCAACGGGGTGGTAGGAACCATCCACCAGGGTGGCCTTCAGGAACACCACGGGATAGCCGGCCAGCACGCCGTGCAGGCAGCTCTCGCGCAGGCCCTTTTCCA
>ERZ825896.384-NODE-384-length-59396-cov-6.043511_pt1 | contig 59396 bp, 56 predicted proteins | sample MGYA00519858_ERZ825896 | MGnify/ENA primary metagenome ERZ825896 (study PRJEB31778, sample SAMEA3449214) | human gut metagenome | biome: human gut; feature: human-associated habitat; material: faeces | place: United Kingdom | collected 2010/2012 ... | reverse complement strand
AAGATGAGCAAAAAGCCTTTGATGTTCCTAATGGATGGGAAGGAATGTACTATCCATCCTATATCCCGGCTGAATTTGAGATTGAAAGCGTTGATAGTTCGTTCGGACGTGAGTTTTCTGTGTATATGCGCGATAAAAACAATTCGGACGTTCGCTTGATTTTTGAAGAAATGTCTGAAAACAACGAAATGAATGTGGATACCGAAAATGCGCGGGTATACCATACGGAAATTTATGGAAGGGACGCAATCGTCTCGATTAAAGAAAAAACATCTTCTATTATATGGAGCGAAAACAATAGGATTCTTTCGGTTATGATGGACGGAGACAACGAGGAACAAATTCTTAAAGTTGCGAAGAGCGTAAAACAAATAAAAAAATGAAAAACGGAGATAAAAACACCGAAAGATGCGACCATATAATCTTCGTGGCCAAGCGGATAAAGAAATCACTTGCAGTGGACGTTGGAATCCGTAAAACATATTTCAATATGCCACGAGAAGTATATGCCTCTCGTGGCATATCTATTATAGCAATAAATACATGCGGTGACTGTCAAATGAAAGGGAGCGTCTGATATGAGCAGAGATAAAAAGAGAAAGAAGAAACTGGTTGCGTTTTCGCTTATCGTTTTGAGTTGCGTTGCTTCGGCTTCTATTTATCATAAAACGCTGGATTCCAATGAATCACAAACGTCGATTGAAGAAAATAATATATCTTCTGTTCTTTACAATGAACAATATACTGCCAGTTCCAGTGGTAATGAAAAAAACGACAGATTTGAAAGCTGTACGGATGAAGATCAATACGACAATTTAAGCATAACCGATCATATCAAGATTGAATTGATGAACCGCCCGACATCGGCTTTTGATGAGATGCCCTCTTTTACGGTGAAATATATGTCCATTCCGGAGCAAAGCCTGTGTTCCCTGTTTTCCTGCACTCATCGGGAAGAAAGCCCCATACCGATGTATGTTTCGGATCGCGGAGATAAACTGACGGTTTCCGCGGCGGAAGCGATTTATTATGAGACGAATGATTATGACAAATATTCATATTTTTTGCCTATTGATGATGAAATCAACGATATGTCAAACTATTTTGTCCATGAATCCGAGTTGGATTTTTGCAGTTCGGAAGACGCCCTGGCACAGATCGACAGCATTTTGTCCTCCGTTGGAATATCGACTGCAAACAGCCGTATCATAGCGATGGATCAATCTTCGCTCAACGATGCGCAAAAACTGATAGAAAGAAGCCTGTTTTGGCAATCTGAGCCGAAAACACGCCAGAAGAAATATTCTCGCACATGGAGCAAAAGAGATGAGTGTTATGTAGTCGTTGCAGAGCAATCGCTCAACGGTTATCCGGTTGACGCGACTTTTTGCAGAAGTGCAACCGATAAAACACGATTTCCAGCGCGTATTGTTGCGATGGTTGATTCGTCTGGCGTGATTGGAATGAAAATTACGGGTATGTATGCGGTGGTTTCAAAAGAAGCGAATCAACCGGTCATTGATTATAAAACGGCGGTTCAAGCGTTGACGAACTACTATACTCAGAGCATTTCGGAAAAGAAACTTTGTTTTGTTCGAGCTGAATTAAAGCTGGTTGCAATGGAACGGAAAAAAGAAATCGTTTTAAGCCCGATGTGGATTTTCAGTTCGACAGATGAAGGGGCTTCGCCTGATGAAATACAAGCGCGAAACATTGATGAACATCTGTTTATAACCAGAGTTTATGTGGATGCTTATACAGGAGAAGTGATTTCGAGATGAAAAGAACATATTTTTTTAATCTTCTAAAGATGAAAATGCTTTCGATTAGGCTGATCATTTCTGTTTTTTGCATGGTATTTATGAATTTCCTTGTGGTTATGCCAGATATTCGTGCGAATTATGATACGCTTGATATTGTTTATTTGTTTCGATTTACATACGATATTGGTTCTTTTTCACGCCTCTTACCTCTCTTAGCTGCGTTTGTTATGGCAGACGCAGTAGCGCAAGACTTTTGTGACCATACTATGCCGTTTCTTCTGGCAAGAATGGATGATAACACATATGTAAATTGTAATTACATAGTCTGCGCCGTTTCGGGATTCGTCACAATCGCCGCCGGATGGGGAGCTTTTGTGCTTCTTTTACGCATTCGATACCCATTTTTGGCGGCTGGCAGCGACAACCTTGAAAACTTTATTTTGCAGCCGTTTGGACAATGGCTGCAAAATAAAAATCCGTGTGTATATATAGCTTCTTATATCTTTAGCTCTGCTTTGTGCGGTTCGCTTTGGTCGTGTGTAGGATTGGCGGTATCTGCGTTCTATCCTGATAGAAAAGTGGCTTTGGCTTCTCCGTTTATTATAAATATATTATTGTATAATATTGCTTACATTTCAACTGGGCCATGGCATTCGCCCAGCGACGTCGCAAAATATATATCTCAGGCAAATGACGCCATGACTTTTTTATGTATGGCCGGTTACTTTGTTTTGTTACATGTCGTTGTCCATAGAATATTTCGTTTCAAAATGAGATGGAGGTTCATACATGCTTAACTTTCATGGAATATGGGCATGTTTTCTTTTCGACATAAAGAAGCTTTTGAGATCGTCAAGATTTTATATGACGATATTGGTTGTGTGTTTTGTTATATGGGATCATCTTGCGCCTATCAGTACATGGCTGGCGGCGCAGCATTACAAGATTACACCGTGGGTGTATCCTTTTATTTCAAACTCGGTGTTTTTACAAATGGTCATTGTAGGAGGAACGCTGTTTTTATTTAGCGATGCTCCTTTTTTCGACGAAACACAGCTCCTTCTCATTATTCGAATGAATCGGGTTCAGTGGTGCATGGCTCAAATGATCTATATTTGTGTTTCTACGATGGTTTATTTTGCGGCGATAGCGTTTGTTTCAATTTTTCTATTCATTCCTAATATTACATTTAGTTCACGGTGGGGAGCGGTTATACTGGCGCTTTCGCGAGGAGAAACCAATTTGGAAAATGTGATGAGTTTTAGCAAATATATCACCGAAAGCATGTCGCCGATCGGCGCGAATGTGCTATGCCTGCTTTTTTCGTGGATGGCAAGCGTTTGTCTGGCAGAAATTCAGTTTTTCTTTAATTTAGATGAGAAAAAACAAATCGGAAGTATAATTGCTGGTTTCTTAATTTTACAAGATCTTTTTTCACTCATGATATTATCGGAAAATTCAGAAAAGTATTCAATCGTTGCGTTAACCCGACTGAGTGTCCTTATAAGAAATGGAACGATATTTGGAATCAACTCGTTTGAGTACAGTTTTTTTGTTCAGCTGTTTTTTATGCTTTTGCTTTTTGTACTTTGTCTTATGAGAATCAATAAGACTGATATATATATAGCTAATCGTTCTCAATAGGCAAAAAATGTGTTTCTGTTTGCCTTAGAAGGAGGAAGAAAAGTCGTGCCTATTATTGAAATAAGAAAGCTCACAAAAAAATATAACGACACCGTTGTGCTGAATGATATCAATGCTTCCTTTGAAAAAGGATTGATATATGGGCTGATCGGAAGAAATGGTTCAGGAAAGACGATGCTTTTACGCTGTATTTGCGGGCTCGTTCCCACTTATGAAGGACAGATTTGGATTGAAGGTTTATTGGCAACAAGCACCGGACGAACGAATACGGATATGGGCGTTATTATTGAAACCCCCGGTTTTCTTCATAACCAGACAGGCTTTCAAAATTTGAAATTGTTGGCAAGCATAAAAAATAGGATAACGGATGCTGAAATACGCCGCGCGATTGAAACGGTTGGGCTTGATGCTGATATGAAGAAAAAGTTGGAAAATATTCCTTGGGTATGAGACAAAGGTTGGCTATTGCACAAGCCATTATGGAGAATCCGCCGATTCTTTTGTTAGATGAACCTTTTAATGGATTGGATAACGACGGCGTAGAAAAAATGAGAGAATTGTTTCTTGTTCTGAAGGCTCAAGGAAAAACGATTATATTGGCCAGTCATAACCAAACTGACATCAATACGTTGTGTGATGAGGTGTTTGAAATTGATGCGGGTAAACTGCAATGCGTAACGTGACGGATTGCCTCCGGGGGTTTCCAAAGGGGCCGCAGCCCCTTGGCACACTGACCTTGCTCGCAAGGTCTAGTGTGTTATACCTTTGTGAAGGGGATGGCGTTGACCGCCGCTTCCGCATCCTCTCGCCGCGCTGCTTTCCTGCTTGCCCATCCCCGCAGCAAAGGGATACCCGTCACTTTTTCCCCTGCGCTTTTCCGTTATCGTGAAGCGACATCATAAACGCACGTTTGTATGCCTTTCTCGTTTCCGCGCTCATCGTAATCTGTTTGGCAAGCTGCGAAATCGTCCAATCCACCGCTTTCTCCGGCGACGGCGGATTTTTAGGGAGAGACAGTTCCCGAATTGCGCCCATCAGCTTTTTCAAAAATTCCATCTGAACCGGCGGCGACGTCGGTTCTTTTTCGTCCATGTCTTTCTTGATATCCTTGAGGATAGAGAGAAAGACATTTTTAATGCGCTCGAAATCCGCTTCATGCGGCGCGAATTTCTGCGCCCTGAACAGCATCACATCTTCACGCTTGGCTTTTTCGGCCTCTTCGCTGGTCGTTGGAAATTCCATGATGGTGTCGCTTAACACGTCCAGCATCATGTTTCGGCTCTGAATCCCGTATTCCAGCTCATCGGCAAAATAGATGCGAATCATCTTGGTCAGCTGCGGAAAGTGCTTGTGTTCAATCAATCGGTTCAAAACGTCCATATCCATTTCGCCGTTCACCATCCGATTGAACGCAACTTCGGAAAGCCCCGTCATCGTCACGTCAACGTTGCGCGACTTTTGAAATGTGGACAGCCCCAGCAGATAATCCGTCGATACGTCAAATTCCGTGGCGATGGCGATCAGAATATCGCTGCTGATGGTTTTGGTTTCACCGCTTTCGATGCGGCTGAGCTGGGAAGGGGCTACGCCGATCCGTTCTGCAAAGTCCTTCTGTGTGATAAACGCGGCCTCGCGCAGATTCCTGATGCGCTGCCCCGGCGTTTCTCTTTCTGCCAATGCGAATTCCTCCAGATTTCTGATTTGGTTTGATTATACATCACTGGAAGCCACATTGCAAATTCACAATTTTGAAACGGAAAACCTCCAAAATTGTAATTATGCGTGATTTTCTGACAGTCTATACGTTTTCCGTTACAATGTCGCCGTGACCTTTGAAAACTCCATGACCGTCCAATCAGCTACCTTTCCGGGGATGCAGGCCGTGAACACATTCGTGCAGCCTGCCAAGGAAGGAGAAAACGACACCGCGCCACACAAGGTCGCCTGTCTGGAACTGAGCGGAACAATCGGCTGACCGCCTTTAACCATCTTTTTATTTGTTAGGAGGAATGTATTGAACATCTTTCAATTCGTCAAATCCCAAATCACGACCCGCCAAGCAGCTGAATACTACGGCTTGAATGTTCAGCGCAACGGCATGACACTCTGTCCCTTTCACAACGACCACGCCCCGTCTTTGAAGGTCGATACACGATTCTACTGCTTTGGCTGTCAGGTAAAGGGAGACGTAATCGACTTCGTGAGTAAACTTTTCGGGCTTTCTCTGATTCAGGCGGCGCAAAAACTCGCTGCCGATTTCGGGCTTGACCCGAACACACCGCAGTCGGCTGCGGTTGTGCCCGCTCAGCCGCCCGTGGTGCAGCAGCGCAGACTTGTGCTGGAATGTACGAAAGCTCTGACGGACTATGAACGGCTTTTGAACCACTGGAAAACCGCATACGCGCCTGCGGATATGAACGCACCGTGGGACGGACGTTTTGCGCAAGCACTGCATGAACTGCCCGCCATCGGGCATGTGCTCGACCTGCTGTATTCTGCGGATGCAAAACTCCGCGAAGATACGGCAAAAGCACTCGTCAACACGGGTGCACTTCAACGCATCCAAACCAATCTGGAACATTACACAGAGGAGGAACAGTTTGAACCTGAAAAAGAAGAAAACCGTCCTGCCGCTTGACGGCTGGCCTGCATGGTTCGACGGGAAATCCATCAATGAAGCCCTGTTTTGCCAGCATTTTCTGAAAACACACGCCATCATCTACACGGAAAATGCCTTCTTTACGCCGGAAGGCTGTATGATGGACGACGCGCCGCTCAAAGCCGATATTTACGCGATGCTGGAAGACTACGCTTCCACCAGCGTCACCAAGAAAATCAGCAGCATCATCGAACTGCTTAAAATCACGGCGCACGTGGACGAGCTTGCCCCACAGACGGATCGAATTCATCTTGCAAACGGAACACTCTTTCTGGATGGTCGGTTTACACATGAAAAGAACGAGATTGTGAGAAGCCGCTTTCCCGTTCGATATACCCCTGACGCTGCGCCGCCTGCCGTCTGGCTGCGTTTCCTCGACGAGCTGCTGTATGCCGAGGATATCCCCTGCTTGCAGGAATATATCGGATACTGCCTGATTCCCAGCAACAAGGGACAGCGGATGATGCTCATCAAGGGCAGCGGCGGAGAAGGAAAAAGCCAGATTGGGACGGTGCTTTCGCGCTTGTTCGGGTGCAATGCGAAGAACGGAAGCGTCGGAAAGGTGTCCGAGAATCGGTTTGCCCGCGCCGATCTGGAACACATTCACCTGATGATTGACGACGATATGCGCATGGAAGCGTTGAAACAGACCAACTATGTCAAGTCCATCGTTACCGCGCAGGACAAGATGGATTTGGAAAAGAAGGGCAAACAGAGCTATCAGGGCTGGATGTATGCGCGTCTGCTGGCGTTTTCTAATGGCGATCTGCAATCCTTGTACGATCGAAGCGACGAATTTTATCGCCGTCAGCTCATCCTGACAACGAAGGAAAAGCCCGCTGCACGCAAAGACGACCCCGACATTGCCGAAAAGATGTGCCGCGAGCTGGAAGGTATCTTCCTTTGGGCGTTTGGGGGCTTGCAGCGTCTTGTCCGCAATCAGTTTCGGTTTTCGGAGAGCGAACGTGCCAAAGGCAACCGCGATGTGGTCAAGCAGGATGCAAACAACGTCATCCTCTTTATGGAATCAACTCAATATGTCGAATTGAATCCGAACAAATCCATCAGCTCAAAGGAACTGTACGCCATTTACACGATCTGGTGTGAAGAAAATGCCTTTTCGCCGCTTAAATCCAGAACTGTCAGTGATTTTCTGGTTGGCAGCGCGAAAAAATACGGCATAGAACACAGCAACAACATGGTCAATGCGGCAGGTCGGCGCGTTTGGGGCTTCAAAGGAATCGGCGCTGTACTGCATTTGAATGTGGAAACCCATGACGGATGGAAAACGACATGGGCGGATACGCCGTTCGATTATGCAGCATCTCAGTAAAAACGCATATATGAGTTTTTCGCCCGAAATCTGCGTACATACGTACAAGCGTACCGAAACTCTGTACGGATGTACGTATGTACGCAGAAAAACGCGAAAATCTCCACAATATAGAATTAGGAGGTACACATGGCGAAAGCGCAATACGCCATCTTGAGATTTTCAAAATATAAAGGGCCTGAAATCGGCAGGATTGAAGCCCATGACGAACGTACCAAAGAAAAATACGCCAGCAATCCAGACGTGGATACGAACCGGAGCGCGCTCAACTTCCACCTGATTCAGCCGGAACATTCCTATCGAGAGGAAGCCGAACGGCAGATTGCCGAAGCGGGATGCCGCGTGAGATCGGACAGCGTGAAGCTGGTCGAAGTTCTGATTGCCGGTACACCCCGTTTCTTCAAGGACAAGACGCAAGATGAAATCAAGGAGTATTTTGAACACGCGCTTGAATTTCTGAAACAGAAACAACGAGCGGAAACCTTTGTGTCCGCCGTCGTGCATCTCGACGAGAAAACCCCGCACATGCACGTCACGTTCGTTCCTTTGACAGAGGATAACCGTTTGAGTGCCAAAGAGATCATTGGCAACAAGGCTAAACTGAGCCAGTGGCAGAGCGATTATTGGACGCACATGGTCAGCAAGTACCCTGATCTTGAACGCGGAGAAAGCGCCGATAAGACCGACCGCAAGCATATTCCGCCGCGTGTTTTCAAAGAAATGACCCATCTTGCCAAGCAAAGCAGGAAAATCGAAGCGGTTATGGATGATGCAAATGTATTCAACGCCAAGGGCAAGTTACAGGAAGTTGAAGCCCTGCTGAAACGGTTTATCCCCAGCGTGGAGCGGATGCAGACCCAGCTTGACCAGTACAAGGTCGCCTTTACGGACACAACCGCCGAAAACGCTTCCTTGAAGAAGGAAATTGCGGAACTTCAAAGTAAGCTGGATACCGCTAAACGCGGAAGCGTTCAGAAGAAACTGGATGACGCGCAACTTTTGAGCGATTATCGGGAACTCCGCAGGATTGTAAAGCGGATTCCGCCTGAAATTCTGGAACGCGCCAAACGTCAGGAACGCAGCACCGCCGCGTCGAGGTGCACGCGATGAGGACGGTGAGCGGATGGCACGGAAAAAGAAAATCATCAACAACACGCCTTATCCGCAGCATGCCATTGACGCCGTTGCGCGTTGCCTCTGGCCGGATATCGTGGCTTTCTTTGAAAGCGAAGAAGGACAAAAGGAGTTTGAAACATGGAAACGTCAGCAGGACAAGGAGCGCGTGGAACAGGAAAATCAGTTAAAGGCCGCATAAGAAAAATTCCGTCAGAGACAGTGATAAGACTCTGGCGGAATTTTTTCGTTATGGCGGATGATCTTGTTCGGCGCTTCATTTCGTCGGCATAAAAGCAACGAACGGCAACGAATGTTGCGAGCACCGGATACGGGCTTAATCATCACGGTAATTGGCGGCATAAACGATTCTCCCTTGGCATGTGAAATGGTACGGCTCTATTATGGCATATCCCTCAAGAACGATAAAACGAAAAAGCAGCCGAAGAAGAATGATACAGTTTATGATACGTGAAATTGTGCATATAAACGGGTGCGTGTTCAGAAAAACGGACAAATAAGCAGAAAAAACGGTTGAAAAATCATGCAACACGCATATATAATAAAACTAGCAAACGCCGAACGGAATCATCGGCGGAAAAAAACAGGAGGTAAACTGATATGAAGAGGATCTTTGCTATGCTGTTGTGCGCGCTGCTCGTGTGCGGTATGGCTGCCGCGGTGGCTGAAGAGCCTGCGGCGACCGGCAAGCTGGTTCTGTACAGCCCGCTGACCACGTCCATGATCGAAAACATGCTGGCGATGTTTGAGGCGGATACCGGCATCAAGACCGAGTGCCTGGCGATGGGCACGGGCGACGCGCTCAAGCGCATCGCGGCTGAAAGCGAGAAGCCGCAGTGCGACATTCTCTGGTCCGGCACGATCGGCACCGTCAAGAACAGCAGCCAGTATTTCCAGGATTATACCTGCGTGAACGAGGATGCGTTCTACGACGAATACAAGAACGTGGAAGGCAACCTGACCCGCTTTGACTGCGTGCCTTCTGTCATCATGATCAACACCGATCTGATCGGCGACATCGAGATCAACGGCTATGCGGATCTGCTCAATCCGGCGCTGAAGGGCAAGATTGTTTTCGCTGATCCGCAGGCGTCGTCCTCGTCCTTCGAGCATCTGGTCAATATGCTCTACGCGATGGGCACCGACGGACAGCCGAACGGCTGGGATTATGTGAAGGAATTCTGCAAGCAGCTGCCCAACGGCTGCGTGAACAGCTCTTCCGCCGTGTACAAGGGCGTTGCGGACGGCGAATACACCGTCGGCCTGACCTTCGAGCAGGGTGCCGCGACGTATGTGTCTCAGGGCAACATCAAGGTCGTTTACATGAATGAAGGCGTTATCATCCGCGGCGACGGCGTGTACATCGTCAAGGATTGCCCGAACGTTGTCAGCGCCCGCGCGTTCCTGGATTGGCTGACCGGATACGACGCGCAGGTTTACATGAATGAAACGCAGTTCCGCCGCACCATCCGCAAGGACGTGCCGGAAACCAACGCGATGCAGAGCATGTCTTCCATCAACGTCATCAAGGATGATGAGACGGTTGCCTCCGAGCACAAGCGGGAATGGATCGAAATGTTCCAGGAAGCGCTCGTGGACGCCGCTGAGTAATCCGCCGAACGGATTGAATACGGCATAAACTTTGGAGAAGCTGTCGTGCGGCAGCCCGATCGGGCAAGCTGTCCGGCAGCTTCCTTTTTAGAAAAATGAAGGGGCAGGCTTTCAGAAAGAACGATATAAACCCTGCCCGAACCATGAAATGAGGGGTGCGAACGATGAGCGTTGCAATAAAGGTCGACCATGTGTGCAAAAAATATGGCGATAATATCATCATTCCGGATTTGACGGCCAATATCAAGAACGGCGAGTTTTTTACGCTGCTCGGCCCGAGTGGCTGCGGCAAGACGACGCTGCTGCGCATGATCGCAGGCTTTAACAGCATTGAGGCGGGCACGATTTCCTTTGGCGATCAGGTCATCAACGAGCTTCCGACCCACCAGCGCAATATCGGCATGGTGTTTCAGAGCTATGCGATTTTCCCGCATCTGACCGTGCGCCAGAACGTTGAATACGGCCTGAAGATTCGAAAGCTGCCCAGGGATGAGATGAAAAAGCGCGTGGATGAGATGCTGAAGCTCGTTCGCATCGACGAGTATCAGGATCGCCTGCCGGAGCGCCTTTCCGGCGGCCAGCAGCAGCGCGTCGCGCTTGCGCGCGCCATCGTGATCCATCCGCAGGTTTTGCTGATGGATGAGCCGCTTTCCAACCTGGACGCCAAGCTGCGCATCGAAATGCGCACCGTCATTCGCGATATTCAGCGGCAGGTCGGCATTACGACCGTATATGTCACCCATGACCAGGAAGAGGCGCTGGCGATTTCCGATCGCATCGCCGTTATCAACCATGGCGTGATTCAGCAGATCGGAACGCCGCACCACATTTACAGCCGCCCGGCCAATGTGTTTGTCGCCACGTTTATCGGGCATTCCAATTTGTTCTACGCGACGCTCAGCAAGAAAAACGGAAAGACGGAGATTGTCTTCCGCGACGGCTGCCGGCTGGAGATGAACAACCTGATCGACGACTGCAAGGACGGGCAGGAAGTGATCGTCGGCGTTCGCCCGGAGGAATTCTATGTCAGCGACAAGGGCTTGTCTTGTAAGGTGGAAAACACGACGTTCCTTGGCCGATACAGCAACTACTTCCTCAAGTTTGCGGACGGAATCTGTGTGCCGGATCAGCCGAGCCTGGAATTTTCGCAGGATCTGGGGCACACGCAGGAGCTGTATCGTATGGGCGATACGCTCAAGCTGATGCCGGACGCCCAAAAGATCAACGTTTTTACCGCCGATATGGAGCATAGCCTGATCAAGGATGTGATTTGCTATGAAGAAGCGTAAACTGCAATTTGATTTCTGGACGGTGGTCACGATCGGTATCATCGCGGTGTTTGCGCTGTTTCTGATCTATCCGCTGATTTCGCTGTTCATCGACGGCTTTCTCAAGGAGGGAACGGGCGAATTTACGATGGCCAATTTCCAGAAATTCTTTGGAAAGAAGTTTTATTATCGCTCGCTGCTCAATTCCCTGAAGCTGACGGTTTGCGTCACGATTTGCTCGCTGGTGATCGGCGTGCCGCTGGCGTATTTTATGTCCTTCTATAAGATTCGGGGAAAGGGTATCGTTGAAATCCTGATTATCATCTCGATGATGAGCCCGAACTTCATCGGCGCGTATTCGTGGATTCTTTTGCTGGGACGCAGCGGCGTCATCACCACGTTCCTTTCCAATGTGTTTGGAATCAAGATGCCGTCGATTTACGGCTTCGGCGGGATGCTGCTGGTGTTCACCCTCAAACTCTATCCGTTTATTTACATGTATGTCAGCGGCGCGCTCAAGAAGATCGACGTGGCGGTTTGCGAGGCGGCCGAGAGCCTTGGCTGCTACGGCATTCGCAAGGTGTTTACGGTTGTGATGCCGCTGGTGATGCCGACGGCCATCGCATCCGCGCTGCTGGTGTTCATGAATTGTATGGCGGATTTTGGCACGCCTGCATTAATCGGTGAAGGATTTGACGTTTTGCCGACGAAAATCTATATTGAGTTTGTCGGCGAATCCGGCGGCTCGGCCTACTTTGCCTCGGCGATGGCGTCCATCATGGTGGTCATCACAGCGGTGCTGTTCCTGATGCAGAAATGGTATGTGAACAAAAAGAGCTTTACAATGAGCGCCATGCGGCCCATTCAGCCCGAACGGGCGCGCGGCGTCAAGAATGTGCTGATGCACGTGTTCACATACATCCTCGTCGTGTTCTCCGTGCTGCCGCATCTGGTGATTGTCTGGACGTCGTTCCGAAAGACGGAGATCCAGTATTTCGTGGACGGCTATTCGCTTGAAAGCTACACCAAGGTTTTCGGCACGGCGTGGTCGGCCATTCGCAACACCTACTTGTACTGCATCATTGCGCTGGCGATTATTGTGGTGCTGGGCATGTTCATCGCGTATCTCTCCGTGAGAAGGAAGAGCCCGCTGACCAGCTTGATCGATACCATAGCGATGTTCCCGTACATCGTTCCGGGTTCCGTTCTGGGTATTACGCTGCTGCTGGCGTTCAACGGCAAGGGCGACCCGATGATTCTATCCGGAACGGCGACGATCATGATCATTTCGCTGGTCATTCGCCGCCTCGCCTACACGCTGCGCTCCAGCTCTGCGATTCTCTACCAGATCAGTCCGAGCGTGGAAGAGGCCGCGATTTCGCTGGGCGATTCGCCGATGAAGGCGTTCTTCAAGGTGACGGCTAAAATGATGCTGCCGGGCGTTGTTTCCGGCGCGATTCTGAGCTGGATTACGCTGATTAACGAACTGAGTTCGTCCGTCATGCTCTATACCAGCAGAACCAGAACGATGTCCGTCGCGATTTATAACGAGGTCATCCGCGCGAGCTACGGCACGGCGGCGGCGCTGGCGACCATTCTGACCTGTACGACGGTCATTTCGCTGCTCGTCTTCTTCAAGATCAGCGGCAGCAGAGACGTTACGATGTAATGCGAATAAAGGGGCAGGGACATGAACGTGCAGAAGAAGCAAACGCGCTTTCGCGATGATTTGAGGCGGCTTCTGCTGATTTATGCCCTGCTCCCGCTTTTTTGCGCGCTGCTGGTGGTGTTCGCCGTGATGGGCGGGCTATTCATCAGCAACATCATCCATCGCACGGATGAAGATCGAATACAGGCGGCCGAGGCTTTTTCCTCGGAGCTGGAGACGATCGAGGATATCCTCTTAAACATGCAGGACGCGCTGAGCCCCGAAGCCTATGAGCAGAGCGTCAGCGAGCGCGCGGAGATCAACGGGCGCTTGTATCGCCGGATCAACGGCATGGCGTCAAGGCCGCAGGCGTTGATTTATGACGAGAGCGAGCAGGCGGTCTTTACATCCGGCGGCGACGCGTCTTTGACGGATACCGTCCGCTGGCAGTTCCTGCACAATATTCCGGATAGACGCGGCGAAACCGCCTCTCAGGTGCTGCGCGGCGGCGAGCCCTGCTTGCTGATGGGCGCGCGGCTGTTTGACGAGGCAGGGGAGCCGAGCGGCTATCTGTGCATGGCGATGACGGAGAACGGTTTCCGCAAAACCGTTGCCAGCAACGTGGACGATGTGCTGATTACCGATCGGTTTGACACGGTTTTTGTCGGCGGTACGCATGTTTTTACGGGCAAATTCAACAAGCTGGAGGCGGACGTTCGGCAGGCGAACGGCGTCAAGGATACGCCGTGGGGGCTGTATTACATCAGTTCGGAAGCCTGTGGAACATACAGGGTGTACGCGGCGCTTCCCTGCGGGGACGTTTTGCGCACGGCACGGTTTTTGCTGCTCATGGTGCTGCTGTTCTTTGCGGCGATGATTGCCGCGATTCAGATCAGCACCAAACGGGTTGCGCAGGAAAAAACGCGGGTGATCGACGAAATTGCGACGGCGTGCGATCTCGTCAGCCACGGCAACCTGAATACAGAGTTGACCATCAGCAGCCACGACGAATTTCAGATCATCGCACAGGCCTACAACACCATGCTTGAAAACGTCCGGAAATCCATGGAAAAGAGCGTTAAACTGGGGCGGGATACGGCAGTGGCGCAGATTCGGCAGATGGAAAGCCAGTTCAACCCGCATTTCCTGTTTAACACGCTGGAAAACATCCGCTTTATGGTTCGGCTCGATCCGAATGCGGCGGATGCGGCGATGGTTCAGCTTGCGCAGCTTATGCGCTATTCGATCAAGCAGGAAGGCATGACCGTCTCTTTGAAGGAAGATCTCCGATACATTGAGAGCTACATGAGCATCCTCAAAATGCGCTTTGGCAGTCGGCTTTCGTATGAAACGCGGATTCCGGATGAATTGATGCGGCGGCGCATCCCGAAGCTTATCGTTCAGCCAATTTTGGAAAACGCCGTCAAATACGGCATGGAGAAAAAGCGCGAACTGAAAATCGAGATTGAGGCGCGATGCGTCGGCGAACGGCTGGAGATTTCCATTCGGGATAATGGGCCGGGCATCGAGCCGGAAGTGATGGAAACGCTGACGCGGTATATGGAAAACCCGGATATGGAACGCAAAACGAGCTTCGGTCTGATGAACGTACACGACCGGCTTCGGTTGATGTATGGCGAGCGCTACGGCATACGTATCCGAACGCAACAAGGCCGGACGACGGAAGTGGTTTTGAGTCTTCCGGGAGGAGAGGGTGAGACGGAATGATTCTGCGGGTGATGATCGTCGAGGATGAGGATATGATCCGTAACGGGCTGGTCAAGACGCTGCCGTGGGCCGATATGGGCTGCACGGTCATCGGCAGCGCGGGCGATGGAAAAAGCGGGCTGGAACAGATCATCGAAAGACGCCCGGACGTCGTCATCACGGATATACGCATGCCGGAGATGGACGGATTTGAAATGCTGGAACGCGCACTGGCCGTCTATCGTTTTCACATCATCATCTTTACAAGCTATGCTGAATTTGATTATGCGCAGAAGGCGATTTCCATACATGCGTATGACTATCTGCTCAAGCCGCTGGATGAAAAGCGGCTGGCGGAGCTGCTGACGCGCATTCGGGAAACGGAGGAACCCGAGGAACAGCTTGAAACGCCCGGCTCGTTTTCGGCGGAAGAATTGCTCAAGCGACTTGCGTATACGGATGAATACGTCGAAACGGCGCTGCGCAGGATTGTGGCTGCCAGCGATACGAAGCTCTCCATCGAGGAATTGGCTGACGAGATGATGATTTCCGCCAGTTACCTGAGCCGCCGGTTTAAGCAAAGTACGGGGCAAACCTTTTTGGATACGCTCAATACGCAGCGCGTCAAACGCGCGGCCGCTCTGCTCAAAAACGGCGGAAGAACGTCGGAAGTCGCGGAAAAGACCGGATTCAGCGATTATAAGCATTTTTGCGCCGTATTCAAGCGCTATACGGGCATGACGCCGCGGGATTTTGGAAAGCGGAAGTGACGGAAACGGGAAACAGATGGAAGAGGATGACGAGTCGATGACTCGGACATCCTTTTTTCAACGTATCTGCATAAGAAGCGTAGAAAAACAGAATTTGATTATGAAAAAATCCGAACCCATTTCCAATTTGGAAAATCGAACAGATTCGCTCTCTGGAAGCGTCCGTAGACGTTTTCGATACCGAAATTGACCGCCTGCTGTCCGGTTTTGATACGCAGCTTACAACTATTACCGGCATCGACCCAACCCTTGCTGCCGTCATCCTCTCTGAAATTGGCGGTGACATCAGGCGTTTCTCTTCATCTGCCAAACTTGCTGCTTATACAGGCGTCGATCCGACTGTAAAGCAATCCGGCGACTTCTCCGGCACCAGAATGAAGATGTCCAAGCGTGGTTCGCCCTACTTGCGCCGGGCAATCTGGCTCGCTTCTACAGTTGCAGCCTTCAAAGACTCGGCAATTCATGCGCTTTATGAGCGCAAACGCGCTGAGGGTATAGACCACATGACTGTAATCGGTCATAAGAGCTGATCGACAGTGAGAAAGGTAAAGCGGTTACGATGGTATTCGATCAGGCCATCCTTCTGCATTCTGGACAGCTCGGCACACATGGCGGCACGCTGTACGCCGAGATAATCGGCCAGCTGCTGACGATTGAACGGCACGGTGAATGTGCAGCTCCTTTGTCTGCGCGCCTCTGCGGAGAGGTAGGAAAGCAGCTTGTCCCGCGTGGTGCGATGATTCATGTGCGCCGGATGTACACACCCCGGCAGGATGGCGAACGTGTACAGACCAGCAATCTGTCGGACAAGACGGCACAGATTGCGCTGGATTATCAGGAGCGCCGGGAGCGGATCAACCGGGAGTGGTATGAACAGATGGAGAAGGAGCTGCAGATGGTTAGCGATGAGGTGACGTTCTTTGAGGCGGCTGTTCATGCGCTACCCATCAAGATTCGCGGTGCAGTATCTGCTTTGTTCATCGGTCAGGACACATGGGATACCGTGCAGGCTGATTTTCACATTGGACGTGCGACCCTGAGCGCTTACCGCCGTCAGGCGTTGCGTATATTGGAAATGCTCCATGCAGTTTACCAGTCCAGAGCTATTTACAATCCTAGACAGAAGGCGATTTATAGTGAAGAAACTGGACCGAACCTCACGGAAATGAATGAAAAATGGGATCACTGGGGCTGGTCAAAGTATGTTAAGCATTAACAGTTCTTGGCGATAAAGCAGATCAAGATAGCTTAGATTAATAGGAGCGGCTATGAGTTCATGTCATAGCCGCTCCTATACACTCATGGAGTTAAATAAAAACACTCCGTGGTTTCCCCTTGTGCATTTGTCTTGCTACCATAAAAATAGAGACCGTACCCCTGCTGCTGATTCCAAGTCCCGGCATAATGGAAAGCATAGGGATCGTCTTCATCCGGGTACATCCAGACGCGCCACTCTGGCGGGTTGGTATCATCGACAATGTTCAAATCAAAATTGGCGAGCAAGATTATGTCAGGCAGGTTTCCTCCGTAATCCTGCGAGTAATCATATTCTTTTGAAAAGCGGAGGTTAACAAGCATAAATTCATCATCAAGGATCAGAAACGAACCGGATTCCACCAACATGGGTTCGTCGCCCCAATAGTCGGTTTCTATGCGGTAGTTGTTTTCGAGGTCAATTTTGAATGTGACATCGTGTTCGCTTCTGGACAGGAAAGGGGACAGTTCGGAATCACATGGAAAACTGAGTGGGGATTCCGCAACAGCTGCCAGGGTCAGTAACGATAACATACAGAACAGAATCAAACACCGTTTCAAGAACATATTCCAGTCATCTCCTTTGATTGCTTTATAAAATTATTATACCCCTAAACCTCATTCACAGCAATAGTTTTTCAAGTTTACTTGTTTTCCGGATTCCAGTTTTTGGAGTACTATACACTTCATATTATATAACGAGTTAACCCGCGAGTAAATTCCATTACGTTGCGTAAATGCAATTATTCAGAAGGAGCGATTTGTATAGCGCTGACATATAAGCAGGGCAAGCAGATTCAGGCGCTGCGGGGCAGGAATCTGGGCTATCGGGCGATTGCGGCACAGCTGGGAATCAGTCGCGATACGGTTCGAAATTACTGTGTCGCGCACCAGCTGTCCGGAGTACGTGCCGGGACGGATTCCAAACCCCTGAAAGCCTGCCTGTGCTGCGGCGCGAAGCTGGTACAGCCCAGCCGTGGACGCAAGCGAAAATTCTGCTCGGACGCGTGCTGCCGGAAATGGTGGTCGGAAAACCCGCAGGCGATTCGGCAAAGCCCGGAGGCGCTCTACGAAAGCACCTGCCTGAATTGCGGGAAGGTGTTCACGGCCTACGGAAACAGTCACCGGCGCTACTGCTGCCACCCATGCTATATCGAGCACCGATTTAGAAGCTGTACCCCGGAATGATAAATATGCCTGCATCCGCTTGACTTTTTGCGCCTTCAGAGTGATGAATGGCATACCGAATGAAAAGGAGGCGTGAACATGAAATTCATCACGACCGCACCCGACCGGCGCACGCTGGTCAAGGCCATTGCAGAGCACACCGGCATGGAGCCGAGCTACATTGGCCTGCCCACATTCAACTACACGGTGGGCACGATTACCATTGACCGCGAAGGCTATGTTGACGTGCCGGACGAACAGGCTGCCGATTTGAAAGCCTTCCTGATCGCCAAGGGCTGGATGGAGCCGGAACCCGAACCGGAACAGCCGCGCGTTCAGATTGGCGTACCGGCGAAAGATCTGACGGTAGCGAACGTCACAAACCTGATTTACATGCGCTACCTACAATATTGGCAAACGACCAGCCGGTTACAGTTTTTTCGACAGAGCTTTGGAACGCGACGATCGACAGGATGACGGTCAATCTGGACGGCAGCGTGAAGATGGCATTCCGAAATGGGATGGAGATTACGGTTTGAGAATGGATGTCGGATTGCGTTTGCTGTAAGATGTTCGGAGGTTCCATAACTCATTCCACTTGGAATTCCTTATGAAAATAATTCCTTGAGTGCCGTTTTTTCTGCACTCTGTTTTCGATTGCCCAAAAATGTTGCGGAAAAAGGTGCTGCCTCTCATGGCCTGCTTTAGCCATTTTGAGACAGCACCTTTTTGTCTACAGTTTGAAAACCCAGCAAACGTTGGTTTTTTCTTTTTTCCTTGTATAATCAGGAAAAAACGATCTCCACAGGCGGATCGTCCACATTGGATATTTTCGTCCTATCCGCTTATTTTTATGACACGAATTATGACACGCCGTGCCTCTTCGTTTTTCTGCGTTCACAACCGCTTCCCCTTACAGGGTCTCCGGATCGATAATGCCTACAATGGTGATATCACTGGGCGGTGGATCATCCCGATCCAGCATGAGCGCGGCCTCCTTGCGCCCGATCATGTAAACGACATCGCCGATTCCTGCCTGACGGGTTCCGTCGCAGGCGACCAACAGCCCTTTTTCCTGCCCGTTGACGATCTGCCGAACGACGAGCAGCTTGATTCCGCTCAAAGAAGGCGTCTTGACCGTACACACCACGGAGCCGACAACTTTGCCGATATTCACGCCTATACCTCCTAATGACAGTGGACGGTTTGCCCCTGCCAGCTATAGGAATCAATCACGCCGCAGATGGTAACGCTGGCGATGAGCTTGGTATCGCCCATAATCATCTGCGCCGCGCCGCCGTCGTTGTTGACCAACACAATGTCGCCAATACCAGCATCGGCAGCATCCAGCGCAATCAGTTCTTCCCCCGTGGGCTGCCCGTCAAGCGTCAAATGGCGAACCCGCAGCAGCTTCATCCCCACATATTTCTCGTATTTGATGGTGGATACCACCGTTCCTGTGACCCGTGCAATCTTCATCGCTCATCGCCTTTTCTGTATTTGCGTTCGCCGAGGATATCCACAAAATCCACAATGCCGATGATGGAGCTGTCTACCGGTTTATTGGTGGTCAAATCCGTCTGTCGGGATGAGCTTCCGCCCGCCCACATGACGATTTCGCCTTCTCCCGCGCCTACGGTATCGACCGTGATGAAGGGTGCACCCTTCTCTTCAAACGTATCCATATCAATCGGCACAGCTACCAGCAACTTCAGCCCCTGAAGGCGTTCGCATTTGCGGGTACTGACCATGCTTCCGATTACTTTTGCCAACTGCATGCTACGATCTCCTTTGCCTTGTCGTAGGTGCGCGCGCCGCGCATATCGATGGAATCCACAATGCCATAGATGCTGAAATCGGACGCAACCTTTTTGGTGGTGTCGGATTGGCGCGCTGAGCTTCCGTATGCGCAGAACACCAGATCGCCTTCGCCCGCGCCGACGTCGTCTACACAGATCACGTAATCGTCCTTCATTTGCAGCGTTTCAAGATCGACCGGCTGCACGATGAGCAGCTTGGCCCCCCGTAGCGAATCGCACTTGTTCGTGCTGACGACATTGCCTGTCACACGGCCTACCAGCATGTTGATTCCTCCGCTCAGTCGTCCACCGCGCGGGTGCTGTTGCGAACGATCAGCTTGCCGCCGATGTGCATGTGCATGCCCGGCCAATCCAGATTCTTGATGCGTTTGCGGATCAGATCCACCGCCAGTGTGCCCATCTGGGATCGGGAAATGCGCATTGTGGTCAGCGCGGGCATGGTCACCGCGCTGAAGGGAATATCGTCAAAGCCGACGATGGAAATATCCTCGGGAATGGAATACCCGGCCTCCCGAATGGCCTTGATCGCGCCGATGGCAACGGTATCGTTGTCGGCAATTGCCGCGCCGTGCGGCACATATTCTCCGCTTTTAATCAGCCGCTTCATATCCTCAAACGCGCCGTCCACGGTGGGCTTGAGCATGATGGGTTCAGACGGCTCCAGCCCCAGACGGTGAAGCTCCTGCAAATAACCCTCGTAGCGCTCGTCGCAGTTGTTGACCGGCTGGGTGAACTTGTAATACTGGATTTCGCGGTGCCCCAAACTGTACAGATACCGCACGAGCTGCGCGGTCAACTCCCGGTTCGCCATCACCACGCTGTCCACGTTCTCCAGGAGGATGTTGTTATCCAGCACCACGAATGGCACGGTGAACAGCTTAAAGAGCTCGTAATCCGCCTCGCGCAGTTCTGTGCCGATAAGGATCACGCCGTCGGGCGGGTTTTCCATCAGGCTCCGGATGGTCGTCGCGGCCGTGGCCGGTTCGCAGTTGCACATGACGAGGTCGAAGGCGAACCGTCTGCATTCGCTCTCGATCCGGTCGATGATGGACGCGGTAAAGCCCTGATTTTCCTCCAAGGCGATGCCGTGCGCACGGAATTTGAGGATCATCAGGCGGAAGCGGTCGGCCTTGCGCCGAACGGGTGCAGGCACGTAGCCGCATTCCTCCATGATGCTCTGAATATGGCGGCGCGTCTCCGCGCTAACCCCTTTTTTATTATTGATAACCAGAGACACCGCCGCCGGCGATACGCCGGCGATGGCCGCAATCTCTCGGATGGTCATGGCAATCACTCGCTGTCTGCTTTAAAATCAGCGTATCCCCTCATCAGCAGAGCGGCAACAGCTGCGCCGGGATCGAGCAGCTCACGCGACTGTTCGCCGCGAATGGCCATTCGTCCATGCTTGGCAAGCATGCCTTTTGTGTTTTCAAAGGCAGTCCATGCCGCCTGCGCCGCAAGGCGCGCAGCCTCTGCCTCCTCTATACCGCTGTTGATGGCGTTGTCCAGTGCTTCGATGGCGGGATACAATCCGTCCAGGAAGGTTTTGTCGCCCAATTCGGCCTTGCCGCGGCTCTTAACCCCGTCAAAGTATGCCCGGAAAAACTCGACATCCTGTTTGGCATTACACTGTTCGACGCCCTTGAACGTTTTTCCTGCATTCATTAGACCACTGGCCATCAAAGTTCCCATCGTGGAAGGAACCGCACTCGCCATCGCCTTTCCGGCAAGATACGCCGTCTTTCCGACATCGGCGGCGGGCGTTCCATTCACGGCATCTGCGGCAGCGCGGAAGCCGTCGCTCATGGTCAGCCCCAAGTCGCTGTCGCCCACCACGCTGTCCAACTGGATGAGCCAATCGCGGTGATCGGCCATCACAACGGCCCAGCGTTCCATCAACGCGCGGAAATCGGCTGCATTCATGTCAACCCCTCCCTTCTCACAGTTGGAACTGCTTGAAGAACGGGGTATCGGCCGACGCGGAGAGATAGGTCTTCAGCTCGTCGTCCAGCCGGAGCAGCGAGATGGACGCACCCGCCATTTCCATGGAGGTTGCATATTCGCCCACATAGGTGTGGAACACTCTGATGCCCTTCTCGTCGAGAACCTGCTTTACGCGGCGGAACATAACATACTGTTCCTCCAGCGGTGTCGCGCCGAGGCCGTTGACAAGCACCGCCACCTCGTCGCCCGCGGCGTAAGGGATATCAGCCAGAATGGGTTTCATCATCTCGTCTACGATTTCGTCGGCAGGGCGCAGTTTGCCGCGGCGGATGCCTGGCTCGCCGTGAATACCCATGCCGATTTCCATTTCGTCCTCACCGATGTCAAAGCTGGGATGACCCACGCGCGGCACGGTGCAGGAGGTCAGCGCCACACCCATCGTGCGGACGTTGGCACAAGCCTTGAGCGCAACGCGCTTGACCTCGTCGAGCGTCAGTCCTGCCGCGGCAGCAGCGCCCGCGCATTTATACACGAAGAAGATGCCCGCCACGCCGCGGCGGTGATTCGGCTCGCCCTCGGCGGAAGGCGCGGCGGAGGCGACGTCCTCACCTGCGACGACGCTTTCCACGCGGATATCCTCTTCCATATCCGCCATTTCGGCTGCCATATCGAAGTTGAAAATATCGCCGTTATAGTTTCCGTAGATGTAGAGCACGCCCGCGCCTTGGTCGATCGCTTTGGTCACGGCAAGCATCTGCTCGGCGCTGGGAGACTGGAACACATCGCCGATGGAACAACCGTCGAGCATGCCTTCACCCACGTAGCCAAGGAACAGCGGGAGATGTCCGGAGCCGCCTCCGGTTGCAATGCCCACCTTGCCCGCGTGTTTGCGCTTGGAGACAAGGCAGTGAAGATCACCCTCAACGCACATCAATTCGTCAGGGTGAGCGGCATAAATGCCTTCCAGCATTTCGGGAATGAATGTTTCCGGTGCGTTGATGATTTTTTTCATCGCCTTGTCTCTCCTTCTATACGATAATGCTCTGATTTTTAGGGAAATAGTGGGAATATCCGTTTTGCGATACGCCGCCGCATGCAAGGTCTGACTTCGCTTCGCGGCGGTTTAAAGAAGTGTTTTAAGGGAAATCCGTATCAGATGATGCAGCCTTTTTTTATGATGATACAAGCGTAAAGTGCATTTTCACCCGTTGCCACGGTTGCATAGGCATTCTTAGCGCGGTCATAGAAAGCAAAGCGATCAATCGCTGCGCTCTTCGTGCCGGGCTGATGCTTTTCAACGATTTCGGCAAACTCCGCCCAAATCGGCGGGTTTCCATCCATCGCGCCGGGCGCGGGCGCCATCACCGTGACGGGCGCCTCCACGAACTGATCCAGCGGGAACAGGGCAAGAATCGCGTCAAGCAGCTCCGTGCCGCGGTGCCCGTCGCAACGCACACAGCGCCTGCCCATGGATTGCGCAGGAAAATTGCAGTCGCCGATAACCAGCTCATCGCCATGCCCCATTTCGGCAAGGATTTTGAGCAGTTCCGGTGTGAGAATTGGAGAAATACCTTTCAGCATGGCGTTTTTCCCTCCCGTTGCTTACAGCTTGGGCAAAATGGCTTCCACGTCCTCATGCGGGCGCGGAATGACGTGCACGCTGACCAATTCGCCTACGCGCTTGGCCGCCGCGCCGCCCGCTTCCACAGCGGCCTTCACCGCGCCGACGTCGCCGCGAACCATCACCGTCACCAGACCGCCGCCCACGTGCTCCTTGCCGATCAGATGCACGTTCGCCGCTTTGACCATCGCGTCGGCTGCCTCAATCGAACCGACCAAACCCTTGGTTTCAATCATGCCCAGCGCTTCCATCATGGTGAATATCTCCTTTTTCTTTGCTTTTTGATCTTATTTTCTGGATTTTGCTTTCTTGTTTTTTGATGCGCTTCTCCGCGCCGCCGTCACATCAGGGCGCGGACGATATCCATATGCGGCGAGGGGATCACGACGCTGGAACTGATGAGCCCCTGCGTCTGCTCGCTTCCTTCCGCCGCCTGAACGGCAGCTTCTACCGCGGCGACCTCGCCGGTTACGATGACAAACGACTTACCACCCATGCCGCGCCCCAGACGAACCTCGATCAATTCCACGTCCGCCGCTTTCACGGCGGTATCCGCCGCACTGATCGAACTGGCCAGCGAGAAGGTTTCCATCACGCCCACGGCCTGCACCTGCTCGGTGGGACACGCGCCCGCCATAGCCGCCACGACGCGCTCGTCCACGTTGGCGATGACAAGACTGTCCACCAGTGCGCTTGCCGCGCTTTCTATGCCTGCCGCAACAGCAGAGCGTACCGCCGCAACCTCGCCGCTGACGACGATGATGTACTTGCCCGCACAAACCGTCTGCGCCGTCACAAGCTCCACCTGTGCTGTTTTGACCATCTGATCACCCGCCAGCACACCCAACGGGATGCTGACCGTCTCCACCACGCCAATGGCGGTCATGCGCTTTCACCTCCTGCGACCTGTATCGCTTTTGCATCGACACGGGTGACGACGCCGTCAATCGGCGCGTGAATCCTTGCGCCCAGTGACTTTTCTGGAATCTCGGCGACCACGTCGCCCGCATGCACACGGTCGCCCGTGCGCACGACCGGCACGGCAGGCTTCCCCACATGCTGACGGAGCAGCAGCGTCACCGAGTCGGGCTGATAGCCCGTTTCGGTATAGGGAGCAGGCACGTCATAAGCGCTCAAACCCATTCGGGCAACGAGGCGGCTGACCGGCACCCGCTTGTATGTGATAAAGGGGTCGGGGGTGATATCCATTTCCGGCTCGGGACGAAGACCGTTTTTGCTCAGCTCGCTTTTGTACAGCGCCATCACCTCGGAGGGGACAAGCCCCATGTGACAGGCATAATTCGTACAAACGCCGCAGCTGGAACATGCCAAAATGGTCTTGGGATCACCCAGCAGCGCACCGTTTCCGGTGATGAGTGCCCGCATCGCCTTATGCGGCTGCACATTCAGCCCCAGCGCATTGCGCGGGCACATCTGCGTGCATTGGCTGCACTGGCAGCACACGGCGCGAGCCACCTTCAGCATCCTCTCCGGGCTTTGGGTGCGGCGGACGATCAACGGATGCGTCCGCCTGAGCAGAAGCAGTCCGCCCGTGATCTTGGTGATGGGCGCATCCCAGTCTTCCTCCAGTCTGCCCATGCAGGGACCGCCGACGATCAGAGCGAAGTTCTCTCGGCTTCCACTGAAACCGGAAAGCGCGATGACCTCGCGAATCGGAGAACCGATGGGCACCGTAACCGTGATGGGATGAGGAACCTCGCCGCCCACAGTCACATCCTTGCGGATGACGGGCGTTCCCTCTACGGCAGCGCTGATGTTGACCAGTGTTGCCACATTGCTGACCACACAACCCACATCGAGCGGCAGCTTTCCGCTGGGAACCACGCGCCCTGAGACCTCGAAGATGATGGATTTTTCGTCCCCGGAGGGATAATAGCTGTCCATCAGGTGCAGCGTGATATCGTTTCTGCCGCCGAGCGCCTGTTCCAGCGCATGTACAGCGTCGTGATAATGCGCCTTGGTGGCGATGACACCGCGTGCTGCGCCTGTGGCTTCCATGGCCAGCGCCACGCCGCGCACGACGCGCTTTGCCTCGCGCTGCATCAGCAGCTGATCCACGCGCAGCAGCGGCTCACATTCAGCGCCATTGGCGATTACATACTCAGCCTTACCGTTGAGCTTGACGTGAGCGGGAAAACCCGCGCCGCCCGCACCGACGACACCGGCAGCGCGGATGGATTCAACAATGTTCATAACCAACGCATCCTCTCGTGATCAGCAGATGCGGAAGTCTCCGTACAGCACGCAGCGGCGCAGGCGCGTGAAGGAACGCGCACTGGTCACGCCTTCGCCGGTCGGGGTGGCGATGGTCATCGTCGTATAGCCCTCTCCGTCGAAGCCCAAGCCGGAAAAGCTGGAGGAGTTCTTCACAAAAATCGTGGTATTGAGCTTACGCGCCGCCTTGCTCATGTTGTGCACGTTGCTCGAATGAATCATCGCGGAATGCTTGCAGCCCCGCTCGGCGCGGAAGGCTTCTTCTATCGCTTCGTCGATATCGCGCACGCGCACGATTGCCAGCACCGGCATGAGCATTTCGGTGGTCACAAACGGGTGATTGCGATCGACCTCGGCGATGACCAGCCTCGGGTCGCCGGTGAAGCGAACGCCCGCGTCGCGCAGGATCACCGCCGCGTCGCGCCCGACGTACTTGCGGTTGATGACGTAGTGTCCGTCCTTATTGATGAGCGTGGTGCGCATCACCTTGTCGATGTCCTCGCCGGAAATGCGGAAGGCGCCGACCCGTTCCATTTCGCTCATCAGCCTGTCGGTGATGTTCGAGAAGGCGAAAACTTCCTTCTCCGCAATGCACAGCACATTGTTGTCAAACGCTGCGCCATCGACGATGCGTTTGGCCGCTTCGGGGATGGCGGCGGTGTCGTCCACGATGACGGGGGGATTGCCGGGACCCGCGGCGATGACCTTTTTGCTGGTCTTCATCGCAACCGCCACGACCGCCTCGCCGCCGGTAATGCTCAGCAGCGGAATGTCCTTATGGTTCATGATGACGTTGCCGCTTTCCAGCGTCGGCTCTTTCACCGTAGTGATGAGCGTCGCCGGACCGCCGACGGATATAATCGCCTCTACCATCAGGCGCATCGCTTCCTGCGAGGCGCGTTTCGCCGCGGGATGGGGATTGAAGACCACCGCGTTGCCCGCCGCAATCATACTGATGGAGTTATTGATGACGGTAGATGTGGGGTTTGTCGAGGGGGTGATGGAGCCGATGACGCCGAAGGGCGCCTGCTCGATGAGCATCATGCCCTTGTCGCCCGTTTCGCATCGGGTCACCAGATCCTCTATGCCGGGGGTGCGCCGGCTGACGAGCAGGTTCTTCTGCACCTTGTCGGCAACACGTCCGTATCCGGTTTCTTCATGGGCGAGCCGCGCGAGGTATTCGGCGTTGTCGATGCCCGCCTTGCGCATGGCGGCAATCAGCTCGCCGCGCTTTTCCAGTGTTATTTCGGCAAGCTGCGCTTGCGCGGCCTTGGCGTTGGCCACCGCTTCCTCCGCAGTGTCGCACAGCCAGCGGCCGGTGCAGCCGTCCGTTTGCGGCGGTGCGGCGGGCGCTTCCTCCTTCATGGATTTCGTAAGGCTTCGCACGATTTCATCCGTGATCTGCCTGATTTGCTGTTCTGTCAATGCCATGGCTGTTTTTCCTTTCCTGAAAGCGGGTCTTCCCGCGCGCGGGATCAGTGAACCGCCGAAGCCAGCTCGATGCGCTTTTCTGCGGCGATATCCCGCGCCAGCGGCGTGAGAATCGCATCCGGCGCATAGCGGATGATCCGGTAGCCGCGCTGCGCCGCGCGGCGCACATCGTCCTCGGTAATCAGCCTGCGCGCCTCGCCCGATAGGTCGAGCATCGCGTCCCTGCCAATCGGCTCACTCTGAGCAGGGCGGGGTATTGGAGACTGTGCAGCAGCTTGGATTGGTGTGCCGCCCAGCAGCATACCGCCCAGCGCAGCCGCCAATCCGGTGTTGCCGGGTGCGCAGACATCTGCGCCTTTGCGCCGAATCACGCGGCAAAGCTGACCGTCCCGCAGGGCGCAGGCATTCGCCTCGTCCGTATCAATATGCGCCTCCAGTCGATGCGCCGCGCCGCTTCGCACGATGAAGCCATCCAGTGTCGCCGGGCGCGGTCCCTCCACGCGAAGGCTGACCACGTCGCCATCCCGAAGGTCAAAGGCTTGCGCCTCCTCCGGAGACATATGCAGGTGGCGTGCCGCCACGATGACGCCGCTTGAAAGGGTGATTCGGGCATTGCCGCTGGACAGCACACACCCCGGGCTCCCCTCCAGCTCGCCGCTCATGCGGATGGGCGGCCGCAGCCCCAGCTTGATAGCATCGGTCAGCGACAGCTCCACCTGCGTCCGGTCGCGGGCAGGGCCGACCACGCGCAGCGTCAGCTTTCCTTTCTCGGTTTCGATGGTGACGCGCTCGTTACAGGCGAACTGCCCCGGCTGCACCAAATCGCGCAGCTTCGTCAGCCGATATCCCGCGCCGAAGAGCCGTTCCACATCCGCCTGACACAGGTGGCAATGGCGGTTAGAGGACATCACCGGCACATAGGGCTCACCGATTTTAGCCAGCTCCGACAGAATCACCCGCTCCACAGCAGCGCGCAATTCTTTCTCGTTCATAGCTCTCCTTTATGGAACGCCCGCCCGTCCCTAAATGGGGCGGGCTTCGGCGTTCCGCTCTCACTTCTTTTTGGCGGCCTCGGCTTCGGCCTTCTTCTTGAAGATTTCCTTGAGGCTCTCGGTGTATGGCGGGCGGGCGATGCCGTATTCGGTGACGATACCGGCAATCAGCTCGTTATCCGCAAAGTCGAACGCGGGGTTGTAGACCTTCACGCCCTCGGGCGCCATGCGCTTCTTATACCACATCTCGGTGACTTCCTCGGCAGGACGCTGCTCAATGTGGATATCCTCGCCCTTTTCGATGGACATGTCGATCGTCGAGGTCGGGCCCAGCACATAGAAGGGGATGCCGTAATACTTGGCGAGAATCGCCACACCGGAAGTGCCGATCTTGTTGCAGGCGTCGCCGTTGGCCGCCACGCGGTCGCAGCCGACGAACACCGCGTTGACCCAGCCGTTCTTCATGACCTGGGACGCCATGTTGTCGCAGATGACGGTCGTATCTACACCGTCGGCCTGCAATTCGAAGGAGGACAGGCGGGCACCCTGAAGCAGCGGGCGGGTTTCATCGGTGAACACGCGGAAATTCATGCCGCGTTCACGTCCCAGATGAATGGGTGCCAGCGCCGTGCCGTACTTGGAGGTTGCGAGCTGACCGGCGTTGCAGTGGGTCAGAATGCCGTCGCCGTCCTTGATGAGGCTCAGGCCGTATTCGCCGATCTGGCGGCACATCCACACGTCCTCATCCTTGATGGCGACACATTCTTTATGCAGCAGCTCCTTGATTTCGGGGATGGGCTTGTCCTTGTTGTCCGTGACGACCTTCTCCATGCGGTTGAGCGCCCAGGAGAGGTTCACCGCCGTCGGGCGGGAGGAATCGAGATATTCCTTCGCCTTCTTGAACTGGGCGTAGAACTCGTCATAGTTGTCCGCCTGAATCCGCTTGGCGGCCAGATACACGCCGAAGCCGCCAGCCACGCCGATGGCGGGCGCGCCGCGCACCTTGAGCAGGTAAATTGCGTCCCAGATATCCTTCTGTTCGGTCAGGTGCAGCACCTCGACCTCGTAGGGCAGCTTGGTCTGATCCAAAATCACCAGCGCGCTCTGCTCGTCATCCAGCGCGACGGTTTCATAACTCATAATGTTCTTTTGCTCAGCCATGGTGTTCTCCTCCTTTTCCTCGGCGTTACTTGGCAGCCTCGTCGGCGCGCGTGACAGCGGCGATGAAGTCCGCACCGTTCTTGAACGCCGTGCGGTTCATAATGTAATCCTTGGCGCAGAGAATGTTGACCTTCTCGGCGTGGGCGCGCTTGGCCACATCGGCGATGGTGGTCACGTCCTTGACGTTCGCCATGCCCACGGTACGGCGGATCAGCTCGGTACCGGCGTAAGCGGCGGTGTCGGAAAGTACGCTTTCCAGATAGAACTCCTTGAAGCCGGGGGTCTTGGCCATCAGGTCGGTCACGCAGGCGTCAAAGCACACGAGGAACTTCTCGCAGAACAGGTCGATGGTGTCGGCAATGGCCTTGAGGCACCAGTCGCAGAAAGCGTCCGCGCCCGCGGCACGACCGTTGTCCCACGCAAAAATCATGTTCGCCACGACGTTGCCGATGTCATAGCCCATCGGGCCGTAGAAGGCAAACTCCGGATCGAACACGCGGGTGGAATCCTGCTTGACGAAGATGGAACCGGTGTGCAGGTCGCCGTGGATGAGCGCCTGCGCGTTGTTCATAAACTCAAACTTGATCTTGGCGACGGCCAGCTTGAGCGCCTCGTCCTCGTAGAGCTCCTTCTTCACGAAGTCGGCAATGGGCGGGAAGACGTTGTTGCGGTGGTTGCAGTCGTTATACGGCTCGGTCAACACCAGATCCTCGGTGATTTCGCACAGCTCGGGGTTGATAAAGCTCTTGACCATGGCCTTCTTTTCCTTGTGCTCCATGGCCACGTCGGTGGTCTTGAGCAGGGTGTTGACCATGTAGGTCGAAATATCCTCCGCAAAGCGCGGGAAGGTTTCATGGCGCATGAGCGCATAGCGCATCAGGGCGTGGTCGGAAAGATCTTCCATCGCGCAGGCGCACATCACGGTATCATAGCCATAGATTTTGGGCACCAGACCGGGCGCGTACTTATCCTGAATCTGGAGAATTTCGCTCTCGATGCGGTTCCGGTCGGTAGATACCTTCATCTCTGCGGAAATGCGAAGCGACACGCCGGCCTGCTTAACGATGATGGACTTGCCGGTGGCTTTCTCGATGACGCGGAAGACGTAGTTCAGGTTGCCGTCGCCGATTTCCTTGACGGTCAGCACGGCTTCAGGCGCGAAGAAATCGGGGTACTTGGCCTTGACGTATTCGATGACGTCGGCTTCCTTCATCAGAAAATAGGTGTCGAAACGAGACATAATGCTGGACTTCCTTTCTATCTTGTTTTTTATCGTTTCCAAAGGAGCAATCATCGGAACTCGATGCTCCGGTAATCCATGGGGTCGATCTCGCGCAGGGCGCGCAGCTCCTCCGACGTGGGGGGCGGCGTCTGCTCGATGGAGAAATAGCGGATGGGGAAGCCGGTGTTAGCCGCCACTTCCTCAATCGAGGAGGTCGGGTGAACGGATTTCAGAATCAGCTCGCCTTCGTGCATGGTGAACACGCACAGCGGGGTGACAATGTCGGATACGTTGCCCCGCGCGGTGACGAAATCCACCTTTCCGGTGAAGGTGCGCTTATCGTGCTTGGTGCGCCAGATGATCGCACGCCGCGCCGTCGGAATCAGCACCGCGCTGCCCGCGCCGCCAGGAAGGCGAACCTTGGGTTTGTGGTAATCGCCGATGACGGAGGCATTGACATGACCGCGGGAATCGAACTGCACGCCGCTGAGAAAAGCGACATCCAGCCCGCCGCGCATGCTCAGATCAAAAACCTCCATCAGCGGGAACTTTGCGCAGGCGCTTTCCCACAGCTCGCCGCCCGCGCTGGTGTATTCCCGCAGGGCAGGCTTCACGGGATCAACGCCGCCGGGAATGTTCAGATGCACGGCGTTAGGCGCGTGCGTCTTTTTTGCCAGCAGCGTGGCGATCATGGGCATGTGGGAGGATACGCCATGGAATACCGTGTCGCCGTCGCCGACCAGTCGGGACATCGCGACGACCATCATGTCGCAGGGTCTGATCATGGCTCTTTCCTCCCCTGAACAAAATCGAGAAGCGCTTCCCTGCTGTCAAGAGCAAGGAACGCGCGGATGAGCGAATCATTCGGTTCGTAATAACCGTAGCAGGCGCAGGGGGACGCGCCGCGCGGGACATGCACGACAGCCGCAGTCATAAAGTGCGGGATATCCGCCTTTTGTTCGCTTGCCGAAAACCAGCCGTCGCCCACGATGCGCTCGGCGGTGACGATCACCCTTTTGGCCGCGCGGGAAAGGAGCACGTCCTCATACGGCGGCCCTTCAAAACAGGCGTTGCCGTTCGCGTCGGCCGTCTGCGCATGAACGATGGCGAAGTCCGGCCGAATGGCCTGCACCGCCGCCAGCGTTTCGCCCGTAAAGGGGTCCGTCACATCGGCAAAGTAATCGTTGACTTGCCGAAGGTCGCTGACCTTCAGCCCGCGCACCGGCATGAACGGGATGCCGTAGCTGGCGGCGCGCAGGGCGGAAATGACAGTGTAGCAGGCGTGCTCATTGGCGCGAACCAGCCCCTTTTGCACCGAGGCGCGGTAGCGCTGCGCCAGCCCGTATTGGCTTTCGTAGCTGACAAAACCCGCGTCCACAACGCCGGCGCAGCCGCCCAGACACAGCGCATCCACATCCATCGCGCCCGCCGTCTTGACGACGCGCAGGTTTTTCCGCCCCTGACGGATCAGCTCGAAGACGGCCGCCATGGGTGCGCGGTTGAGCGTGTTGCCGCCCAGCCCCACGCAGTCTCCGTCGTGAACGAGGGAAATCGCTTCGGCGAGCGTACAGAGTTTGTTCATATGCACCTCACTTGGCGGCGTTTGCGGCGATGTGAACCGCGTCCCATACGCCTGAAAAGGGCGGCGCGTAGGCGAGGTCCACCATGCCCAGCTCGTCCGTCGTCATGCCCGCATGAATCGCCACGGCGAAGATATCGGCGCGCATCACCGCGCCCTTTTCGCCTGCCACGCAGGCACCCAGAAGACGGCGAGTGCGGGTATCATAGATGAGTTTGATGACTAGTTTGGTGGGGGCGGGGTAATACGCGGGATGATCGTTGGCCGTGACGAGCTTCGTGCAGTAGTCGATGCCCAACCGCGCCGCGTCCTTTTCGCTCATGCCGGTGCGCCCCATTTCAAGCCCGCAGACCTTGATGACGGCGGTGCCCAGCGCGCCGACGAATTTCTCGTGCGCCCCGGCCATGTTGCCGCCGGCGATGCGCCCGCATTTGTTGGCGTAAGTGCCCAGCGGAATGAAGTAATCCTCCTCCATCAGCCGGTGATAGACAACGGCACAGTCGCCCGCGGCGTAGATATGTTCCAGCGACGTGCGCATCTCTCGATCCACGAGTATCGCGCCGTTGCGCGCCATGCGGATGCCCGTATCGCGCAGAAAATCCGTCGCCGGAACTACGCCCACGGACATGAGGATCATATCGCAGGGGAAGTCTCCCTGACTGGTGCGCACGATGCGCTCGCTGCCGGCATCGGCAATTTCCTGCACACGGCAGCCCACGCGCACGCGCACGCCGTTTTTCTCCAGCTCCTGCGCCGCCAGCTCGGAAAACTCCGGCTCAAAGGAGGCGAGCAGGCGCGGCCCAGCCTCGATGAGCGTGACCTCCTTGCCTAAATGCAGCAGCGCCTCGGCCATCTCCAGCCCGATGTATCCGCCGCCGACCACGGCCACGCGGGTGACGTCGCGCAGGCGGAGAATCTCGTGCAGGAGCAGGCCGTCCTCCATCGTCTTGAGGTAGAAGACGGCGGGCGAATCCGCGCCGGGGATTTTGGGGTTGACGCTGTTGCAGCCGGTCGCAACCATGAGCACGTCATAAGCGTCTTCAAAGACGGCGCCCGTATCCAGATTTCGAACTGTTACGGTCTTCCTTTCGGGATCGACCCGCGTGACCTCGTGGAACAGATGCGTCTCGATGCGCATCTCTTTGTAGACGGCCTGCGTCCGGGCGATCAGCTTCGCGGGATCGTCGTTGAAGCCGCCCACATAATAAGGAAGGCCGCATGCGCCGTAGGATAGGAAGCCGCCGCGCTCATACACCACAATCTGCGCGTCCGGCTTGACGCGCCGGAGCTTGGAGGCAGCGGACATTCCGGCCGCCACGCCGCCGATGACGATGGCTTTCATATCGCATGCACCTCGGTTTCACGTTTTTATGCGGGGTTCGCCGGTCTTTCACGTCAGCGAATCCCCTTCAGGCGTTCGAGCACCGCGCGCGTAATCGCTTCCAGCTCGGCCTCATCGTTGGCGGCGCTTCCGCCCGCGCAGCCACAGGAGGAAGGCGCGGCTTCCTGCGCGCCGTAGGTCTTCAGCGTGCGGGGCTCGCTCTGCACGGGGTTGTGCCCCGCGACCACGTCTGTGGTGTTGGTGGGGCGCGCGGTGCAGGCCGGAATGCCGCCGCTGCTGATGCCCATGCGGCGGCGGATCTCCACCAGTTCGCCGACCTGATCGCAGCTCAGCACGTTGGCCTTGCCGATGATGTTGCCGGTATACATGATGACCATGGCGTAATGCTCGGTTGATTCCAGCCGATACCAAGCCTCCATCAGGTCCTTGCCCCACGCCAGCGCGCCGTGGTTGGCGAGCAGCAGCGCGTTGTAATCCTTGCAATAGGGCGCGACGCTGTCGGGGATGCCCTGAGAGCCGGGGGTTTCGTAGTGAACGCAGGGCACTGTGCCCAGATTGACCAGCGCCTCGGGGTAGATGGCGCGATCCAGACTCATGCCGGCGATGGCGAAGGATGTGCTGATGGGCGGATGGGCGTGGCACACGCCGCCAACCTCGGGATTTTCATTGTAGACGCGCAAATGCATCTTGACCTCGCTGGAAGGGCCGCGCTCACCCTGAGAGATCACCGTGCCGTCCAGCCGGAGCTTGACGAGCATGTCCTCCGTCATAAAGCCCTTGGATACGCCGGTGGGCGTGGTCCAGATGGTGTTTTCATCCACCTTGCAGCTGATATTGCCGTCGTTGGCGGCAACGAAGTTCTTTGCATACATTCTGCGGCCGATTTCAACGATCAGTTTTTTTGCCTCGGCGTCCGTGGGGTAGCGTCTGTTTTCCATAAATTTGTCACCTGCTCCTTGCGTTCTGCGCCGCTAATTTGTTTAGTTTTTGTTTAATGAACGGTTCAGTTGTTTACCACTTACTATTATATGGCCATTGTTTAGCAATGTCAACAGGAACGGCGATGATTTTTAGCACATTTGACAGGGTACACTTGAGGCCGACTAAACATCTGACGATCTGACCATTTAAAAAGCCTTGACACATCTTAAAAAATCCGTTTTTGTTCACAGCTAAACAACTAAACTTAATACAGCATAATTTTATTTGAACAATGCTTGACAAATCAGTGTACAAGGATTATACTAAATGCAACAAAAGGGCACGGAGATTGCCCTGAAAAATTGAACAGGAGGGTTACCATGAAAAAGATCCTCGCTATCGTTCTGGCTCTGATGCTGGCGCTGACCATGTGCGCGGGCGCCGTCGCGGAGACCGAGAACCCTGTCGCCGGCAAGAAGGTCGCTTACGTGATGCTGCTGCCTTCCGCCACCATCTTCCAGATGTGGAAGGATTCCTGCGCCGACCTGTGCAAGGCGCTGGACGTCGATTTCGACTTCTTCTTCTGCAATGGCGATTTCAACGCCTGGATGGACACCATCAACAGCTGCGCAGCCGCAGGGTATGACGGCCTGCTCATCTCCCACGGCAATCAGGACGGCTCCTACGTCTTCCTGAAGGAAGTGGCCGAGAAGTACCCGGAAATGAAGATCGTGTGCTTCGATACCCAGTTCTACACGGACGGCGAATACCAGAAGATCCCGGGCATCACGCAGATGTTCCAGCAGGATAAGAGTCTGGTCACCGTTCTGCTCGACGACATGATCGCCAAGTTCGGCGAAGGCGCCCGCCTGATTAAGGTCTGGCGCGGCCCCAACTACAACAGCCCGTTTGACCGCCGCGAGGTCGGCTGGCAGGAATACGAGGCTGCCGGCAAGATCAAGACCGTCGGCGAAATCCAGCCGCTGCAGGACAGCGTTGACTCCGCCAACGCCGTGACCGCCGCGTATCTGCAATCCATCAACCGTGAAGACGTGGACGGCATCATCGCTTACTACGATCTCTACGGCCAGGGCGTTTACAAGGCGATCGAAGAGAACGCCATGTTTAACGGCACCGAGGGCGCCGCGCTGCCGATGGGCTCCGTCGACATCGATCAGGTTGACGTGACCAACATGCAGAACCGCCCCGACCTGTGGGCTGCGGCCGGCACCACCGACTGGACCATGAACGGCGAAATCGGCATGCGTATCCTCATGCTCGAAATGGCCGGCGAATATGATAAGATCTATGATCCTGCCACCAAGACCTACGGCGTGGACGTGGTCGAAGTTCCGGGCACCGCCATCAAGGCTGAGGCGCTGCGCGAAGATCACACCGTCGAGAATCTGGCCGACGTGGCCGGCGAGACCTACGGCAACCTCGGCTATCTGTCCGTGGCTGACTGGATGCCCGCCGAACTGATTCACTAAGTTCCGGTAAGCACGTCAAAAAACCATTCTGAGCAATGTTTCTTGACAAAGAAGCGTCGGAGTCTTTGCTCCGGCGCTTCTTCTTCGAAAAGAACCCCTGAAAAATCTTCGAACCCGTCTTTTGAAATCAATCTTTTGAAATCAATCTTCGAAAAGAAACTGCCTCGGGCAGAAATAGAGAAGAGGGAAATCCATGGACAAGCTGACTCTTGGAACCCGGAATGTTTCCATCGAATTTCCCGGTGTGAAGGCGTTGACCGATGTAAACTTCGAAGTCAGCACCGGCGAAATCCGGGCGCTCGTGGGCGCGAACGGAGCGGGCAAATCCACTCTGATGAAGGTCTTTGCGGGCGCAAACCCCGACTATACCGGCGAGGTCTATCTCAACGACAAGGTTGTGGAGCTGCGAACGCCCATGGCCGCGAAAAAGCTGGGCATCCAGATTGTGTATCAGGAAGTGGATATGGCGCTGGTGCCGACGCTCTCCGTCGCTGAAAACGTGATGCTCAACGATATGGTCATGTCCGCAAAGAGCAAGCCCCTGATGAACTGGGCTCAACTGCGCACCGACGCCAAACGGGTGCTGGAGAAGCTCCATATCGACGTCAACGTTCGCACGCTGGTGCAGGACCTCTCCCTCGCGCAGAAGCAGATGGTTCTCATCGCCCGCGCCATAGCCAACGAATGTAATTTCCTGATTTTGGACGAGCCAACCGCGCCCCTGAGCGACACGGAAACCGCGGAGCTCTTCCGGCTGGTCAAGCACCTTCAGGAAACCGAGAATATCGCCATCATCTTCATTTCCCACCGAATCCATGAAATTCTCCAAATCTGCGAGAAATATACCGTCATGCGCAACGGCGTGATCGTGGATACCTCCCCGGTGACCAAAGAGACCACCTCGCGTGAAATCGTCGAAAAAATGCTGGGACGCACCTTTGAAGAGCAATTCCACAAAGAAAAGGTGCAGATCGGCGAAAAGGTCTTTGAGGTCAAGAACCTCTGCGGCGCAGACGGCAAGGTCGAAGACGTATCCTTCTATGTGCGCAAGGGCGAGATTGTCGGTATCGCTGGTTTGGTCGGCGCAGGCAAATCCGAGCTGTGCAAAACCATCTTCGGCGCGTACGAGCGCACCTCTGGCAGCGTGCTGCTGGGCGGTCGCGAGCTGAAGATCAACAACCCCTCTCAGGCGGTGAAAAACGGAATCGCGCTGGTTCCTGAAGAGCGCCGCAAAGAGGGCGTGCTGGTCAACGAAAACGTCACCCTCAACCTGTCTGCTGCTGCACTGAGCAAGTTCTGCAACGGCTCTTTCGTCAGCAAAGCCAAAACGGAAAAGAACGCGCATGAATACGTGGAGGGGCTGGATATCAAAACGCCTTCCATCAAGCAGCATGTCAAAAATCTTTCCGGCGGCAATCAGCAGAAGGTCGCCGTAGGCAAATGGCTGGCGGCAGACTGCGACGTTTACATCTTCGACGAGCCCACCAAGGGCGTTGACGTGGGCGCCAAGCAGGATATCTTCCGCCTGATTAACGACATTACCCTGCGCGGCAACAGCGTAATTTACGCATCCTGCGAAAACGCCGAGCTGCTTTCCATCACCGACCGCATCTACGTGCTCTTTGACGGGCGCGTGATGGCCGAATTGGAGACAGCCAAGACCGACGAGGATGAAATCATGCATTACGCTGTCGGCAGCACAACCAAGTACGCCCGCTAAGGGCGATCACAGGAGGGTGTTACTATGCAAACGACCCCAAAACCGATCTCGACGAAATCCCCGCGGAAGACCAAGAACGCCGCGCGCTTCTTGCTGGATTGGGCAGCCGTCATCGCGCTGGCGCTGTGCTTCATCGTCTTCACGCTCATCAAGGGTAGCCGCTTCATGTCGTTCAACAACATGATCAACATCCTGCGCGCCATGTCCATCACCACCGTGTTCGCCATCGCTGCTACGGTTACCATGGCGCCGGACGGCTTTGATATGTCTGCCTGTACGCTGGCAAGCTGCTCGGCCTATGTGTTCGTGAGCATGTATCTGTGGTACGGCCTGCCGCTGTTCGCGTGCGTGCTGATTACCATCGCCGTGACGCTGATTATGTATCAGTTGACCATGTTCCTCATTCTCGTCTGCAAGATTCCGGATATGCTGGCGACCTGCGCGCTGATGTTCGTGCATCAGGGTCTGGGGCAGTGGTATATCGGCGGCGGCGCGGTCTCCACCGGCATGCGCACGCCCGCAGGCGCACAGCCCGCGCGCATCAAGCTGGAGCCCTCTTTCAGCGCCATCGGCAAAGAGCCTTGGCTGATCATCATCATGCTGGTCTGCGTGCTCATCGCGCACATCTTCCTCGAATATACTAAACACGGCCGCTTCATCTACGCCATGGGCGGCAACAAGCAGGCGGCCAAGCTGAGCGGCATCAACGTCAAGGCTTACCGCTATCTGGCCGGCATGATTACCGCGGTGTTCGTCGCCATCGGCGGCATCCTCGTTGCCTCCCGCGGCAGCTCCGCGCAGGTCATGTGCTGCGATAACTACCTGATGCAGTCGCTGGCAGCCGTGTTCGTCGGCCGCTCGGTCGGCGGCGCGGAAAGACCCAACGCGCTGGGCACTCTGATCGGCGCGATGATGGTTTCCACGCTGGAAAACGGCCTGACCATCTGCGCGGTACCGTTCTATGTGCTGCCCGCCGTCAAGGGCGCGGTGCTCGCGCTGGCGCTGGTTGCAGCCTACGCCACCAAGAAGGAACAGTGATGGACGGCTTGAACCGTTATCACCGGTTCGAGATGATCCAGCTGCTGTTTCAAACAGAACAGACACAGGACCGGAACGGGAAGTAAAGCCCGGACTGGTTCTGTTTCATCTATGCCGCAACCCCCAGATCGCATCTGCCACAGAGAACCCTGTCACAATTCCGGTCACTATATATTCAGGAGGAATGCCTGCATGAAGATTCTCAACTACGGTTCCATGAATATAGACAACGTCTATCAGGTTGAGCACATGATTCATCCGGGCGAAACGCAAATGGCAATCGCCAAGAACGTGTTCGCCGGTGGAAAAGGGCTCAACCAGTCCATCGCCATCGCCAAAGCGGGCGGCACGGTGTATCACGCCGGCGTAGTCGGTGAAGACGGCGCCATCCTGATGGATACGCTGGCAAAGCACGGCGTGGATACGCGCTATGTTAAGCACGCAGCCGGTCCTTCCGGGCACACCGTCATTCAGGTAGACTCAAGCGGACAAAACAGCATCATCGTCTTTGCCGGAGAAAACATGCGCGTTCTGGATGAAGATATTGAGCGTGTGCTTTCCGAATTCAATAAAGGCGATTTGCTCATCCTGCAAAATGAGCTGGATCATTCGCCTGCCATCATGCGCATGGCTTCCGAGCGCGGCATGACAATCATCTTCAACCCCTCTCCCGTAAACAGCACGCTGAACAGCTATCCGCTCGCATGCGTCGATTGGTTTCTGCTCAACGAAATCGAGGGCAAAGCACTCACACAGGAGACCGAACCCAAGCGGATTCTCGCAGTGCTGAAAGCACTTTATCCCAACGCAGGCATCGTGCTGACGCTGGGCGAAGACGGCGCATACTGCATGCGCGGAGACGAGATTCTCTATCAACCCGCCTTTCCGGTTCAGCCGGTCGATACCACCGCCGCAGGCGATACATTTACGGGTTATTTCGTCACAGGGCTTTCCCACGACGAAGATTTATCCAAGGTGATGGAGCGAGCCGCCAAGGCTGCCGCTATCGCTGTAAGCCGCGCCGGTGCCGCAGAGAGCATTCCCTACGCTAATGAGGTGTAACCCCCCAAAGGCTTCAAGCGCCGTCTCATGCGACGAATTTGCGCCATTCCCTATACATCAAAAAGGCTCAGCTAAGAAAGAGACTTTGAGAAATCAGAGTCTCTTTTGTTATGCAAGGGAAATAGGACGAGAAGGGATTTGAACCGACCGGGGGTGAATAAGGCCGCAGCGCGGCCTTACAGACTGTAGACAAAAAGCTATTCTCCCCCCGAAGGGGGAGAATAGCCCTTTCCGCAAATGAAAGAATAGCTGAATTTCTTGGTTTTGCTCTTCAAGCCAAGTTTGCTTATGTCAATAAGCTGTGCGGTGAGAGCTGCTTAAAGCATAAGAAAGCGAGGAGAGATACCCATGAAAAAATTCTTCGAGGATTTCAAGGCGTTCGCCATGCGCGGCAATGTGATCGACATGGCCGTCGGCGTCATCATCGGCGCGGCGTTCGGCTCGATCACCACGTCGCTGGTCAACGACATCTTCATGCCGCTGATCGGCGTGCTGACCGGCGGCATCAACTTCGGCGGCCTGTTCGTCGCGCTCGACGGCGGCAGCTACGTTTCCGCCGAGGCGGCCGCGGCGGCCGGTGTCGGCACGATCAACTACGGCCTGTTCATCCAGAACGTCATCAACTTCATCCTGACCGCGTTCTGCATGTTCCTCGTCATCCGCGCGATGAACAAGATCCACAAGAAGCCGGAAGCTGCCCCGGCCAAGCCCAAGCGCATCTGCCCGTTCTGCAAGGGCGAGATTGCCGACGACGCGACCCGCTGCCCGCACTGCACGTCGATGCTGGAATAATACTAATTCTTGTTAAAATGGCTTAATCCGCGCACCATCTTTTTCGCTCTGACTTTGCCTCGTTCCGTTCAACGTACCTCCAGTACGCCTCACTTCACTTGGCTTCGTCAGAACAAAAAATCTGATGCGCTCTGTTAAGCATTTTAACTGCGAATTAGTATAAGCAAAAAAGAGTACGCCTCCAAGCCCCAAAGCCGCCAAAGCCCAACCGGGTTTGTCGGTTTTTTTGTTGCCCCAAAAGGGCGCGGAGCATGAAAACGGCAAGCGCCCGCATATCATCGCCGGGAGGGATGAACATGCGATTGATTGCCTTTGGCGGGGACGAGAGGATGCGCGGGGCGCTGCTGGCCGCCGGGCGCGCGGGCTGGGAGACGCTGCATATCGAAGACGCGGCGGATGTTCCCGACGAAATGCCGCCTGTGCAGGCGGTCATGCTGCCGTGGCCGAGGAGCTTCCGGGAGGAACGGCTGATTTCGGCGAAGGGCGGGCTGGAGCGGGAGCGCGTGCTCGCGCTGATCCCGGCCTGCCGCGTGGTGCTGGCGGGCGGCGACGTGAAGGAGGAGGAGCTGGCGCAGACGGCGCTGGTGGTTCGCCCGGAGAAGGACGAGACGTTTCTGCGCAAGAACGCGCGGCTGACGGCCGAGGGCGCGCTGGCAACGGTGATGCGGGTCAAAAAGCGGGCGCTGATGCGCGAGACGGCGCTGGTGACGGGCTACGGGCGCATCGGACAGGAGATGACGGCGCGGCTCTGCGCGCTGGGGATGTTCGTCATCGTCTGCGCGCGCAGCGAGGAGCAGATGCGTATGGCGCACGCGGCGGGGGCGCATCCCGTGCCGCTGGCGCAGATCGCGGCCGCATGCAGACAGGCGGATGTGATTATCAACACGATTCCGGCGCATGTGCTCGGCGACGCGGCGCTGGCGGAGACGGCGCGCGATACGCCGATCATCGAGCTGGCCAGCGCGCCCTATGGGCTGGAAATGCAGAAGGCGGTCAAACTGGGGCTGCAGGTCTGCGTGGAGAGCGGCCTGCCGGGGCGGTATGCGCCGCTGGACGCGGGGGAAGCGCTGTTTGACGCGCTGACGCGGGCGATGGGGACGCGGAAGGAGGATGCGCAATGCGCGACTTGACCATCGGGTTTGCGATTACGGGATCATTCTGCACGTTCAAGGCGGTCTTTCCGCAGATGAATCTGCTGGTGGAGCACGGCTATCGGGTGCTGCCGATTATGAGCGAAAACGCCTACGCGACGGATACGCGCTTCGGGCGCGCGGCGGACTGGGCGGCGCAGGCGGAGGAAATCTGCGGGGAAAAGGTGATTCACACGATTGCGCAGGCCGAACCCATCGGCCCGAAAAAGCTGCTGGATCTGCTGATTCTCGCGCCATGCACGGGCAATACGCTGGGCAAGCTGGCCTGCGGCATATACGATACCGCGCCGACGCTGGCGGTCAAGAGCCACAGGCGAAACGGGCGGCCGGTGCTCATCGCCGTATCGACAAACGACGCGCTGGCGGGCGCGGCGGCGGGAATCGGGCTGCTGATGAACCGCAAGGGGACGTATTTCGTGCCGCTGCAGCAGGATGATTTTCGCGCGAAGCCGACGAGCTGCGTGGCGGATTTCGCGCAGATTCTCCCGGCGGCGGAGGCGGCGCTCGCGGGGCGGCAGCTCCAGCCGATGATTTTTTGAAAAAATAGATCCGTCGGGGGGGAAGAAAAAGGCGGGGGCGTTCGTCTCTTTACAAAGCGATTTCTTTTCGTGTACAATAGAGGGCAAGAGGTGATACGCCATGAAACGCTTGACAGCGATCCTGATGGCGCTGAGCTTGGCCTTTCCCGCGTGGGCGGCGGCCGAGCTTGACGTGAATATGGAGCAAAAGGAAGAAAACGGGCAGACGCTGACCGTCTTTTCGGCGGAGGCGGGGACGGCAGAAACGACCGCCGCGCCGGAGGAAACGCCCGACCCGGCGATAGCGACGGCAAACGGGCTGATTGAAGCGCGCTTTGAGCAGGCGAAGGCGGCGCAGCTGACCCAGCGCGCGGGCGCGGAGATTATCCAGAGCGGCGAAACGCACACGCTGGGGAACGTCGCGTCGCTCGTGCTGCGATGGAACGGCACACAGCCGGACGGCACGGCGGGAAGCGCCGTGCGCGCGCTGGTGCTCGACCGGACGACCGGCGAGGAAATCCGCCTGGAGCAGCTTTTTGACGATGCGGACACGGCGATAGGCGCGATGGAGCGGATCATCGAGGACGATGTGCTGCCCGAATTGAGCGACTATATGGAGTACAGCGAGCTGCTGCCGATGCCGCGCGACGCATACGCCGTGGACGAATACGGGCTGACGGTGTTCTATCCCGACGACAGCTATCGCTATTTTGACGAGCAGAGCGGCGCGGTGCAGTTCGCGTGGCACGAGCTGGCGGCATATATCGGCGAAAGCAGCCCGGTATACGAGGCGGCGCATGCGCAGGGCGACATGAACGCGCTGGCCGACGCAGCGGGGGACGGCAGGCTGCCGGGGCCGATGACGCGGGCGGCGGTGGGGCAGAAGCTCGGCGAAGTGCTCTCCGCCTATACGCTGCTGACCGACCCGGATTACACGAAGGATTCCCGCGTGTATCTGTTCGAGGAGGCGAGCCTGCGCGGCTGGGCGGTGGAGATTCCCAAATACGCCGAAACGGACGAGGCGGAGACGCCGATTTCCGCAATCCGCACTACACGCGCGGACGTTTGCGGGCTGACCGTCGGCAAGACGACGAAGGCCGAGCTGACCGCGCTGCTCGGGGAGCCGCTGGAAACGAGGGCCTACGACGCGGACGAAGCTGCCGACCGCATGCTGGAGGCGGGCGAGAGCCTGTTCTTCGCGCTTTCCGGGCGCATTTTGCAGGCGCATGTGGATGAAAACAATGTGTTACAGTGTCTGATTCTGCGCGACGCGATTCCCGAAGCGCTTTACTGATGGAAATAAACGTGGTATAATAATCTGCCTGACTATGCGCGGGCAGATTGTTTTTTTCATATTTTGAATGATTTGGGATTATAGATTATCATTATAAAAGAAAGCGGTCGGGCTTGGAGCTTCGGGCTTTGAGTCGGTTTGGGCGGAAAGCCCGAAAAGACCCCTTGGAGGCAAGAAGATGGCGAAAAAAGCGGCTAAGGGCGCGGCGGCGAAGAAAAAGCGCACGGTTTCCGGCAAGCGGGGAAAGCCGGGGAAAAAGACCAATCAGGGCGTTGACCCGCGCGGCGTTGCGGGCATTGCGGTGCTCTGCCTCGGGCTGCTGGCGCTGTTTTGCCAGTTCATCCCGTCAAACGGCGGTTTCCTCAACCGGTGCATGCTGATTGTGCGCGGGCTGGGCGGCATGCTCTGCCTGCTGCTGCCGGTGGTGGTCTGCTGGGCGGGCGTGGTGCTCGTGTTCTTCGGCGAAAGAAAGCTGAGCGCCAGAACGCTGATCCTCAGCTCGCTGATTTTTCTGTTTGTGGAGGCCATGTTCCAGCTTTTCCGCATTTCCGGCGTGAACGCGGCGCTGGCGGCGGACGGCGCGCAGGCGAGCTACGGCGCGTTTCTGGCGCGCTCGTTCACGATGAGCTCGCTGGATTGCAAGGGCGGCGGACTCATCGGCGCGCTGCTGGCGTGGCCGCTGTATAAGGGGCTGGACATTTGGGGCGGCATGATCGTGCTCATCTTCGCGACGGCGATTGCGCTGATGACGCTCACGGGATTCTCGTTCGGCGGCATCGGCATGCGGATATCCGAATGGGCGGATGATTTCCGCGTGGAGATGCGGGAGCGCCGGGAGGAGAAGGACGCGCTGCGCGACGCGCGGCAGGAGGAAGAACTGGAGCGCGAAAACGCGCTGGCCATCGAGCGGCAGAAGCGCAGGCAGGAGCGCCTGCAAAAGCAGAAGGAAGAGCAGGAGGCCGCCGCGCGCGAGGCCGATGAAAGAGAAAAACAGCGCAGGCGGGACGAAGAGATCCGTCAGGCACTTGAAGCGGAGACAACGGAGGACGCGCCGCAGACGGACAAGACGCCTCGGCGGAAGGACAAGCCGACGCTGACCGTGATGCGGCGGCAGGACGACGAGCCGCCGGACGAACAACCGGCGATCACGAGCATGCCGCCGAGAAAAGCCGCCGCGCCGCGAAAGCGCAGGACGATTTCCGACAGCGCGCAGCTCTACATCGAGCGGGACGACGAATTTACCCGCGCGCCGGTGGACGAGCATACGCCCACCATGCCGAGCCGCCGCAACAGCTTCACCATGCAGGAGGCGGAAAACGCCTTCCTCTACGGGATGAACGGCGGCCAGCCAACCGGCGGGTATGCGCCCCGGCGCGACGCTTACAGCCGACCGACGGCGGAAAACGCGCCGTCTGGTTCGAGCGTGCCGAACGCGCCGGGTTATCCGAGTGAACCGGGCTATCCGAACGAACCCAATGAATTAAGCGAATCGAGCGAACCGAACGCATGGGGCGAGCCGACTGATTTGAACGCGCCGATCGAGCCGAACATGCCGAACGACCCCTATACGGAGGACGACGAGGACGACGAGACGGCGGCCATCACCAACGTGCGGGCGGACGGCGCGGACAGACCCATCGACGAGTGCTACTTCCGGCAGGCAGACGCATCCGAGGACGAAGCGGAGGATTCCCCCGCAGGACAGGCGGCGAACGTCGAATACGACGACGGCGACGCGCAGGTGACGGCGGACGAATCCCACGACGAGCCGGAGGAAGCGCCTGCGCCGCCGACGAGCGGCTCGTTCGGCGGCTGGCCGGGACAGGGCGCGCAGACGGCGGGCGGAAGCACCCCGTCGAGCTACTCGGCGGCGGCCATCGACGCGGCCAGAGCGCGGGTGGAACGCAACGCGGGCTATCAGCCGCCGGTTCAGCCGCAGGGGCAGGACGTTTTGAAGGCGCAGCGGATCAACGAGCAGCAGACGGTCGTGCAGCTCCGCGGCAACCGGCTCGACGGAACGCCCATCGTCATGCCGGCCAAGGACGTGCACGAAGCGCCGCAGACGGCGAAGGAGGAATACGTCTTCCCGCCGATCGACCTGCTCAACCAGAGCAGCACGACGGCAGACCCGGATCAGCGCGCCAAGGACGAGGCGGGCGCGCGCAAGCTGCTCGGCACGCTGGAGAGCTTCGGCGTACAGGCCAAGCTGCTGAACGTGACCCACGGCCCGGCCATCACGCGCTACGAGCTTGCGCCCGCGCCGGGGGTGAAGGTATCGCGCATCGTCGGTCTGGTGGACGACATCGCGCTGAACATGGCCTCCGACGGCGTGCGCATCGAAGCGCCGATTCCCGGAAAACCGGCGGTCGGCATTGAAATCCCGAATCAGAAAATCGCGACGGTCTCCCTGCGCGACGTGCTGGAAAGCCCGGAGATGATGCGGGAGAAATCGCCGACGGCGGTGGCGCTGGGCAAGGGCATTTCCGGCGCGCCGGTCATCGCGGATATGGCGAAGATGCCCCACGTGCTGATTGCGGGCGCGACGGGCTCAGGCAAATCCGTCTGCATCAACACGATCATCAACTCCATCATCTTCCGCGCCAAGCCGGAAGAAGTGCGGCTCATCCTCATCGACCCGAAGGTTGTCGAGCTTTCCGTCTACAACGGCATTCCGCACCTGCTTGTGCCGGTCGTGACCGATCCGAAGAAGGCGAGCGCGGCGCTGAGCTGGGCGGTTGTGGAGATGGAGCACCGCTACAAGCGGTTTGAGACGATGGGCGTGCGCGATATCCGCGGCTACAACAACGCCATCGGCCCAAACGAGGAGCCGATGAGCAAGATCATCGTCATCATCGACGAGCTGGCCGATTTGATGATGGTCGCCCCCGGCGAGGTGGAGGAATCCATCTGCCGACTGGCGCAGCTGGCGCGCGCGGCGGGCATCCATCTGGTGATCGCGACGCAGAGACCGTCGGTCAACGTCATCACGGGCGTGATTAAGGCGAACATCCCGAGCCGAATCGCGTTCGCGGTGTCCAGCCAGATCGACAGCCGGACGATCCTCGATTCCGGCGGCGCGGAAAAGCTGCTGGGCAAGGGCGACATGCTCTATGCGCCGCAGGGCGCGGGTAAGCCGACGCGCGTGCAGGGCTGCTTCGTCTCCGACGACGAGGTGCAGCGCATCGTCGAGTTTGTGCGCGGCCGCCACAGCGCGGATTACAACGAGGACGTGATCGAGCAGATGAACACCGCGGCCGACGAGGACGGCGGCGCATCCTCCGACGCGCCGAGCGCGGGCGAGCCGGTGGACGAAATGCTCGCCAAGGCGATTGAGCTGGCCGTGGACGCGGGGCAGGTTTCCATCAGCATGCTCCAGCGGCGGCTGCGCGTGGGCTATGCGCGCGCGGGGCGGCTGGTGGACGAAATGACGCAGCGCGGCATCACCGCCGAGGCCGAGGGTCCGACGAAGCCGCGAACCGTGCTCATTTCCCGCGAGGAATGGCGGCGCATGCAGGAAAATCAGGAGTAAAGGCGAATAACTCCTTCTGGCGCGGCGAAGCTGCGCTTGAAGGAGAAAATACGAAAGGAATCACAACCATGAAATTCATCAAAACGCCCGTCAAGGGCATGTGCGATATGCTCCCCGCCGATATGCGCCTGCGCGAGCATGTGCTCGGCATGATTAAGGAAACCTACGGCGCGTGCGGCTTCATGCAGATTGAAACGCCGGTGATGGAGCACATCGAGAACCTGACCAGCAAGCAGGGCGGCGACAACGAGAAGCTGATCTTCAAGGTGATGAAGCGCGGCGCGGAGCTTCAGCGCGCGCTGGACAAGGGCGACGGCGAGCTGGCGGACAACGGCCTGCGCTACGACCTGACCGTGCCGCTGGCGCGCTACTACGCGAACAACAAGGAGAAGCTGCCGACCCCGTTCAAGGCGATGCAGCTTGGCAACGTCTGGCGCGCGGACAACCCGCAGAAGGGGCGCTTCCGCCAGTTTACCCAGTGCGACATCGACATTCTGGGCGACGACAGCAGCCTGGCGGAGATCGAGCTGATTACGGCGACGGCGACGATGCTCAGCAAGATCCTTGCCGAGGCGAACCTGAACGCCTTCACCATCCACATCAACGACCGCCGGATGCTGGCGGCGGCGGCGCTCACGGCGGGCTTTGAGCAGGAGGAAATCGGCGGCGCGCTGATTTCGCTGGACAAGTTCGACAAGATCGGCATGGACGGCATCGAAAAGGATCTGCTGGAGAGCGGTTACGCGCCGGAAAAGGTGGAAAAATACATGGCGTTCTACCGCAGCGTAAGGCCGGGCATGGAGATTGCCGACTTCTGCGCGGGCGTGAACGGCGAATACCTGGAGGCGCGCGTCGGCGAGGCGCTGGCGGACATCGTGGGCTGCGTGCAGCCGATGCTCGGCGAGGGCGTGAAGATCGTCTTTGACCCGACGCTGGTGCGCGGCATGGGCTACTACACCGGCCCGATTTTCGAGGTGACGCTGGATGGCTACAACTTCGCCATCGCGGGCGGCGGACGCTACGACCAGATGATCGGCAAATTCAGCGGCCAGAATGTCAGCGCGTGCGGCTTCTCCATCGGCTTTGAGCGCATCGTGACCATCCTCAAGGATCACGAGCAGGGCAGCTTCAAGCTGCCGGAAGGCTCCGTGGCATATCTGATCGGCAGTAAGGCGCCGACGGCGCGCAAGGCGGAGGTGCTCGCGCAGGCGGCCGAGGCGCGCAAGACGGGCGTGGTGGCGACGGTTCTGCCGATGAGCAAGAACATGAAGCACCAGATCGAGCTGCTGGAGGCCGAGGGCTTCACGAAGTTCGAAAAGATTTACGAGTAATACTAATTCTTGTTAAAATGGCTTAATCCGCGCACCATCTTTTTCGCTCTGACTTTGCCTCGTTCCGTTCAACGTACCTCCAGTACGCCTCACTTCACTTGGCTTCGTCAGAACAAAAAATCTGATGCGCTCTGTTAAGCATTTTAACTGCGAATTAGTATAAAGCGGGAACGTCGGGGGCGACGCGACCGGGAAAGGAAGACCCATGACCAACAAAGGGGTTGTGACTGCCGTAAACGGCGATACGCTCACGGTGGCGTTTGAGCGCCACGAGGCCTGCGGCGATTGCCACGCATGCATGCACGGGAGCGAGAATTGCGCCAAGCACATGGTCAAAATCAAGGGCAAGGCGCAGGTCGGGGATGTCATCGAAGTGGCGATGGACGATTCTCACGTGATGGAGGCTTCGGCGCTGGCGTACATGCTGCCGCTGGCGGGCTTTATCGCCGGGCTGGCGGCGGGCTGGGGCATTGCAAAGACGGGCGCTTTTGGAAACGGCGAGCTGCTGATGGCGCTGTGCGCGATCATCGGCACGGCGGCGGCGTATTTCATTATGCGCGCGCTTGACCCCAAGCTCTCCAAGGGGCGCTGGGAGCAGAAGATCATTTCGGTGACGCATCCCGAAGAGACGGATGCGAAAAAATAAAGACAGGAGGCGTTTAACATGGTTGTGCATTTTGACGAGAAGACGTTTGACGAGGCTGTGCGCGGCGAAAAGCCGGTGCTGGTCGATTTCTGGGCGACGTGGTGCGGCCCGTGCCGCATGATCGCCCCGGCGGTGGAGGAAGTGGCCGCGGATTTTGAAGGCCGCGCCGTGGTCGGCAAGGTGGACGTGGATGAGCAGACGGAGCTGGCGCGCCGGTTCGGCATTATGAGCATCCCGACGCTGGTTGTGATGAAGGGCGGCAAGGTCGTCGAGCAGGCGGTCGGCGCGCGCGGCAAGTCCGATATCGCCGCGATGCTGGAGCGGCACCTGTAAAAGCGAACCGCTCGCAGACGGGCTGAAAAAGAAAAAAAGAAAAAATGAACGGAAAGCGCTCGAAGGGATTCAAAAAACGGGCGCTTCCCTTCTTTTTTGGCGGGATAGACTTTGACAAGCAGGGCTTTTGTGCTATAATGAACTGAATAAACTTGAGGTATTATCCCTCAGAAATGTTCGGATTTTGAAAGCCTGAGAACGACATGAAGGGCTTTTGGAAGATAAAAAAACAAAAGGAGACGACAGAAAGGAGGAGACGCATTTGGCGAAGCTGAGGATTATTCCGCTGGGCGGATTGGGCGAGGTCGGCAAAAACATGACGGCCTTCGAGTTTGGCGACGACATCGTTGTGGTGGACTGCGGCTCGATCTTCCCGCGGGCGGATATGCTCGGTATTGACCTTGTGATTCCCGACATCACCTATCTGGAGCGAAACAGGGAGCGCGTGCGCGCGTATCTGATTACGCACGGGCACGAGGATCACATCGGCGCGACGCCGTATGTGCTGCCGCGCGTACCCGCGCCGGTTTACGGCACGAAGCTGACCTGCGCGCTCATACGCGGGAAGCTGGCGGAGCATAATATCGGCAACATCCAGTTCCATATCGTGAAGCCGAAGGACGTGGTCGAGGTCGGCGCGTTCTCCGTGCAGTTCATCAAGGTGAGCCATTCGATTGCGGGCGCGGTGGCGATGGCGATTACGTGCCCGGCCGGAACGGTGATCGTGACGGGCGACTTCAAAATCGACTACACGCCCATCGACGGCGAGGTGACGGATCTCAACACGCTGGCCGCGTGGGGCAGCCGCGGCGTGCTGGCGATGCTGGCGGAATCCACCAACGTGGAGCGCCCCGGCTACACGATGAGCGAAAAGAAGATCGGCGAGACCTTCCACAACCTGTTTAAGGACGCGAAGGGGCGAATCATCATCGCGATGTTCGCCTCGAACCTGCACAGAATTCAGCAGGTGGTGGACAACTGCATCGAGTTCGGGCGGAAAATCTGCTTTGTCGGCCGGAGCATGGTCAACGTCACCAAGCTGGCGATGGAAATCGGCGAGCTAAAAATCCCGCAGGACGTGTTCATCGACGTCGGCGATCTGGATTGCTATGAGGACGACGAAATCGTGGTGCTGACGACGGGCAGCCAGGGCGAGCCGATGAGCGGCCTGACGCGCATGGCCAACAGCGAGCACCGCAAATTGCAGATTCGGCAGGGCGATACGGTGATTATCTCCGCGACGCCGATTCCGGGCAACGAGATCATGGTCTCCAGAATCATCGACCAGCTCTATCGCTGCGGCGCGAACGTGATTTACAACCGCATCGCGGATGTGCACGTCTCCGGCCACGCCTGTCAGGAGGAGCTGAAGCTGATGCACACGCTGGTGAAGCCGAAATACTTCATCCCGGTGCACGGCGAATACCGCATGCTGCACAGGCACGCGCATCTGGCGCAGGAGCTGGGCATGCCGGAGGACAACGTCATCATTCTGGAAATGGGGCAGGCGCTCGAGCTTTCCGAGGACGAGGCGAACATCACCGGCCCGATTCCCAACGGCTCGGTGATGGTGGACGGCCTCGGCGTGGGCGACGTGGGCAACGTGGTGCTGCGCGACAGAAAGCACCTCTCGCAGGACGGATTGATTATCGTCGTCGTCGGCGTGAGCCGGGAGACGGGGCTGGTGACCAGCGGGCCGGAATTGATCTCGCGCGGTTTCGTCTATGTGCGCGAAAACGAGGAGCTGATTTCCGGCGCGCGGAACGTCGCGATGAACGTCTTGCAGCGGTATGACCGCATCGAGCAGAGCGACTGGACGAGCGTGAAGAACGGGATCAAGGACGAGGTGCACAACTACCTGTTCGATCTCATCAAGCGCAACCCGATGATTCTGCCGATCATCATGGAAACATAAAAAAACAAGGAAGTTGAAGCATGAACATTTACGATACGGCGCACAAGCTGGCCGAGGAAATCAAGAGAAGCGACGAATGTGTGCAGCTGGCGGAGCTGCGCGAGCGCGCCTACGCGGATGAAACCAACCGGCTGCTGCTGGAGGAATACAAGCGGCTGCAGGTGCAGCTCCAGATGAGCATGGTCGGCGCGGCGGGGGAGATGCCCAGCGAGGACATGCAGCGCTTTCAGCAGCTCGCTTCGCTGCTGTATATGAACAGCGACGTGCAGGCCTATCTGATGGCGGAAATGCAGATGCAGAAGACGCTGGCCGATATCTTCAAGATTTTGACCGAGGCGGCGGGCATCCGCTTTGACGTGCCCGACAAGCAATAAACCGGGAGGAAAGCGACATTGGCGAAGAAAAAGAAGCGCCCGATCCGCGACGCGGAGGAACGCGAGCTGCTTGAAAGCAGGCGGTACGGCTTTTTCTGGTACGACTGGATCTGGCGGATTCTGCGGCCGATTCTGGTGTTCGTCTGCTCGTTTGTCATCATCTGCGGGCTGGTTTACACCGGCTGGCAGAAGGTGGACGACATGTTCTTTTCGCCGATGGACAGCGCGGACGGCCAGACCGTCGCCTTCAGCGTCAAATCCGGCAGTTCGCTCTCCGCGGTCAGCCGAAATCTGGAAGAGGCGGGGCTGATCCACAACCACACCGTCTTCAAATACATGGCCGATTTCATGGGCATGGGGCAGAAGATCCAGAGCGGCGACTACGAGCTTTCACGCGCGATGTCCGCGACGGAGATCCTCAATCAACTGATTGCCGGCGACGGCAAGCCGCTGACGACGAGCATCACCATCATCCCCGGCTGGACGGTGGAGGACGTGGCGAATTATCTGGTGGAGCAGAAGATTCTCTCGAGCGCCGACGAGTTCCTCGGCCTGTGCAAATCGGGCGAGGCTTACAGCGGGTATTACTTCATCGAGGAGATGATGAAGACCGGCACGGCGAGCCAGCGCAAGTACGCGCTGGAGGGCTATTTGTCGCCGAACACCTATGAGATTTACACCAGCTCGAGCGCCGATACCATCATCAAGCGCCTGCTGACGCAGATGGAAGCGGCGTATCTGAGCGGCTACGACGAGCGCGCGCAGGAGCTGGGGATGACGATGGACGAGGTGGTGACCCTTGCCTCGATGATCGAAAAGGAAGCCAAGAAGGGCGACTTTGCCAAGGTCAGCGCGGTTTTCCACAACCGGCTCAAGGCGGATATGACGCTCGGCTCGGACGTGACGATCAAATACGCGACCGGCTCGCAGAAGATGGTGCTCGGCGACAGCGAGCTTTCCGTCAACTCGGCGTATAACACGTACACCCGAAAGGGGCTGCCGGTCGGCCCGATCTGCAACCCGTCGATGGACGCGATTGTTGCGGCGCTGTACCCGGACGAGCAATACGTGGCGCAGAAGTATCTGTACTTCTGCTCGACCGACCCGGCCTCCGGCGCGCTGCATTTCTCCAAGACGCTGGACGAGCACAACGCCGCCGTGGCCATGTATCGCCCGCTGTGGGAGGAATACGACAAGAGCCGCGGCCTGAATTGATCGGAGGACAGGATGAAGACAATGCCTTCGCTGCTCGCGCCCGCGGGCAACATGAGGGCGCTCCAAACGGCGCTGCGCTTCGGCGCAGACGCCGTTTATTGTGGCGCAAAACAATACGGCCTGCGCGCGCAGGCGAACAATTTCGACGAAAAACAGCTCGAGGAGGCCGTGCGGCTGGCGCATGCGGCGGGCGCGCAGGTGAACCTGACGCTGAACATCTTCGCCTTTGACGGCGACCTCGACGGCATGGTGAGGACGGCGCAGAGGGTGCGCGATATCGGCGTGGACGCGGCGATTGTCTCCGATCTCGGCGCGATTGCGCGGATTGCGCGGGAAGTGCCGGGGCTGGATGTGCACGTGAGCACGCAGGCGAGCACGACGAACAGCGAATCCGCCCGCGTATACAAGGCGCTGGGGGCAAAGCGCGTCGTGCTGGCGCGGGAGATGACGTTTGAGCAGATCGAGGCAATGAGCGCGGCGATCGGGGACGAAATCGAGTTGGAGACGTTCATCCACGGCGCGGCCTGCATGTCGTATTCCGGGCGCTGCATGCTTTCCAGCTTTTTGAACGGGCGGAGCGCGAACCGCGGCGCGTGCAGCCAGCCGTGCCGCTGGACCTACACCCTGCGCGAGCGGACGAGGCCGGAGGAGGCCATGCCCATCGAGGAGGACGAGCGGGGGACGGCGATTCTCTCCAGCCGGGACATCTGCATGATGGAGCACCTGCCGAGGCTGATGGAGAGCGGCGTTTGCTGCTTCAAGATCGAGGGGCGGATGAAGACGGAAATCTACATCGCGACGGTCGTCGGGGCGTATCGCCGAGCCATGGACGCATACGCAAAAAGCCCGGCGGGATATCGGGCAGACGCGGCGCTTCAAAGGCGGCTGCGCGGGGAGCTGGACAAGATCAGCCACCGCGTATACGATACGGGCTTTTACTTCGGCCAGCCGAAGGTCTGCGGCGAGGCGGTCGGCGTGACGCAGGAGGCCGAATACATGGGCTATGTGCTGGATACGTCGGGCGGCGAGGCGCTGGTGGAGATGAAGAACCGCTTCTTCGTCGGTGACGAGCTGGAAACCGTCACGCCGAAGGGCAGCGAAAAGCTGGTGATCGAGGACATCGTGATCGAGCGGACGGGCGAGCATGTCGGCGTGGTGAACGTGCCGATGGAGCGGGTGCGCATCCCCTGCGGCGGCAAATTGCAGGCGGGCGACATGCTGCGCGGCCCGGTCAGAAACCGAGCGTGACCCGGCTTCGATACGGAGCGGCGACGGGAGAGCGCCAAAAGAGCGGATAAAACGGATGCGCGCAGAGCGCGTCGCAAAGCATCAGAAACGCCCACGCATCGTCGGGCGTTTTTGCTTTATCCGGCAAGGCCAGAAACCCGTGCGGATGGGTGACGACCGAGGGAACGCGAATCCGGCGCAGGGGCAGGAACAGCGCGCTGCGCGCCTGTGCGCCATCCAGAATATCGGCCAGCCACGGCGCGGCGGCCTCCGGGGCGCAGGCACGCTCGATCTGCGCGGGAAGGGAGCGGAGCGCCGCGTCGCAATCGGCCATGCGCTCGCGGATGGCCTGCGCGGCGGCCAGCGCGCAGGCGATTTCATGCGCGTCAAGCGGCGCAGACGAGAGATCGGGAAGGAGCGCCGTCATTTGCCGCGCGGCCTCGTCCGGCTCCAGAAAGCCGAGCATACAGCCGCCGCAGGCGGCGAGCATCGCCGCGCCCGGAGCGGCATGATCGACAGGGGCGGCAAACGCTTCCCGCGCGAGGCGCAGAAGCCGCGCGCGTTCGGCGTCGCTGAGCGGGATGCGCTCGGTTTCCGGGAGAGTCAGCGCGCGAAACAGCGGCGGCGCGGCCAGCCAGAGCAGCGAAACGAAAAGCAGCGGCGCAAGCGCGCGCAGGCTGAGAAACGCGGCGGGGAGCAGCGCCGCGCCGCAGACCGCGCAGGCGGCCGGGGTTTGCGCGCCCTTGGGAAAGCGGACGCGCAGAAGCGGGGAATGCGCCAGATGATGCGCGAAAAATACGTTGGCCGCGCAGAGCGCCGTCATCGGCAGAAAGGCGAGGCGCACGAGCGCGGCGGGGAGCATGCGCGGATGCAGCAGGGCGTAAGGCTCCAAGAGCGCCAGCACGGCGACCCATTCCCAATCGGACACGGCGGCAAAAAAGAGCAGAAGAAGCCGAAGCGGCGGGGCGGACAGCATGAGCTTTTGCAGCCGCGTCGGCGCGGGCAGGCGGCAGAGACGATCCAAATCCCGCCGCGTCTGGCGGAGCGCGCCGCGCAGAGAGGGGGAAGCGTCGGCCACGAAGGCGGGAACATCCCACAGCGGGCAGACGTCCGACCCATCCGATTTTTCAACGACGGAAAAAGCCCGAGACGAGGCGAGAAGCACGCCGTCGGAAAGGCGCGCGCGACGGCGGCGGGCGAGGAAATCATCCGACGCGGCGCGCGATTCCCAAAAAGAAAAGCCATGCAGACGGTTTGACAGCGGCGCGTCGTCGGCCAGCGGGGGCAGGACGCGCGCGGCCAGAAGGCCGGATTCGCCCAGCGCGGCCAGCATGCGGCGCGGAACATCCGGCGCGCAGGAGACGTCGGCGGGACAGAAGAGCGCGGCGGAGAACTGCCCGGCCAGCGACGCGGGCGAAAAGCTGGCGGCGGCAAACGCGGACGGCGCATGCCCGTGGGCGAGCAGCGCGGCGACAGTCTGCATGGGCAGAAGCGGCTGGTTTTCGCCCAGATACAGCCGCGCCGCGTCATCCCAGATGCGCTTGCGGACGAGCAGCAGAAAATGCCCCGGACAGCGCGCGTCGGCGGCCATCACGGCGGATTGCAGCGCGCGCAGCAGCGGCGCGTCCTCCGGCATGACATCGGAAAAGGCATCCGGCAGGTCGCACAGGAGCAGCAGCGCATCCGCGCAGGGACGCATGGCGAGCAGACGGCGGGCGAGCGGGCGAACCTGCGCCGGGGTGCGCGGCGCGGCGGAAAGAACACAGAGCAGGGACATGGCGCGCCTCCTTTTTGTTTAGCCTGCCCCAAAGATGAAAACATACGCGCATAAAAAAGCGGAGCGCGGCATAAAAATCAGAAAGGCAAAAGAAAAAAAGACCGAAAACCACAAAAAAACGCTTCAATACCACGGATTGAGGATTGAAAAGCCATCCGCCCCGTGCTATAATATAGGATAGCGTTTTGGGATTTCCGGGGCGCAACCATTACCGTAGAGGAGCATAAGAGCATGAGCACCACTGTTGAAAAGATTTCCAGCAATAAGGTGAAACTTTCCTTTGACATCGACGCGGCCAAGTTCGACGAGGCGATGGGCAAGGCATACATCAAGGTGCGCGGTCAGGTCGCGATCCCCGGCTTCCGCAAGGGACACGCCCCGCGCAAGATGATTGAGAACATGTACGGCGAAGGCGTCTTCTATGACGACGCGTTCGAGCTGATCTTCGACGAGGTGTACGGTCCGGCCATCGACGAGAACAAGATCGAGGTCGTCGATCGTCCGCAGGTCGATATCCAGCAGATCGGCGCCGGCAAGAACCTGCAGTTCACCTGCGAAGTGTTCGTCAAGCCGGACGTGACCTTGGGCGAGTACAAGGGCGTTGAGGTCAAGCGCGAGCACACCCTCGTGACCGAGGACGAGGTGAACGCCGAGATCGAGAAGGAACGCAACAAGCAGGCCGCCGAGGTCGCCGTTGACGACCGCCCGGTTGCCGAAGGCGACACCGTGAACCTCGATTACTCCGGCAGCGTGGACGGCGTGAAGTTCGCCGGCGGCACCGCCGAGAACCAGACCCTCAAGATCGGCAGCCACACCTTCATCCCGGGCTTTGAAGAGCAGATGGTCGGCATGACCATCGGCGAGGAGAAGGATCTGAACGTCACCTTCCCGACCGAGTATCACGCGGAGGAGCTGGCGGGCAAGGAAGCCGTTTTCCACGTGAAGGTCAACGGCATCACAGAGACCCAGCTTCCGGCGCTTGACGACGATTTCGCCAAGGACATCAGCGAGTTTGACACGCTGGACGCATACAAGGCCGACGTTCGCGCCAAACTGGAAGCTCAGGCTGCCGAGCGCGACAACAACGTGTTCACCAACGCGGTGATCGGCAAGGTGATGGAGAACGCCACGGTCGAGATTCCGGAAGCGATGATCGAGCGCCAGATCGACTCCATGATCCGCAACTTCGAGGCGCGTCTGGCTCAGCAGGGCCTCAAGCTCGCCGACTTCATGAAGTATACCGGTCAGGACGAGAAGAGCTTCCGCGGCCAGTACCGCGATCAGGCCGAGAAGAGCGTTCGCGCGAACCTCGTGCTCGAAGCGATTGAGAACGTCGAGAACTTCGAAGTGAGCGACGAGGAGATCGACGCGGAGATCGAGAAGTTTGCCAAGCAGATCGGCCAGAGCGTCGAGGAGCTCAAGAAGAACCTGACCGAGGGCGACCGCGAGTATTTCAAGGCCGACGTGATCCGCGACAAGGCCGTGAAGTTCCTCTGCGACAACGCCAAGGCCGAGTAATCGACCCGACGCCGGTTTCGCGTGCGAAATCGCTTTGACGCATATTCAAGCGGGCATACAAGCGAAAAAGGAAATTGAGAAATAAACGCCTGTTAAGGAGGCGTCCATGATGACCAACAACAACTATTACTTTGAACCCAGCGTCATTGAAAAGACGCCTTACGGCGAACGTTCTTATGACGTTTACTCCCGCCTGCTGAAGGATCGCGTGGTCTTTCTGCGCGGCGAGGTGAACGAGGCGCTGGCCAACAGCATCGTCGCCCAGCTGCTCTTTCTGGAAATGGAAGACCCGGACGCCGATATCTCCATGTACATCAACAGCCCGGGCGGAAGCGTGACCGACGGCATGGCCATCTTTGACACGATGCGCTACATCAAGCCGAAGGTTCGTACCGTCTGCCTCGGCATGGCCGCCTCGATGGGCGCGTTCCTGCTGATGGCGGGCGAACCCGGGATGCGCCTTGCGCTGCCCAACAGCGAAGTGATGATTCACCAGCCCAGCGGCGGCGCGAGCGGGCAGGCCACCGACGTGCAGCTGCACGCCCAGTGGCTGCTGCGCACCAAGGGCAAGATGAATAAGCTGATGAGCGAAATGACCCATCAGCCGCTGGAGCGCATCGAGCGCGACGTGGAACGCGATTACTTCATGACGGCCGAAGAGGCGCTCGCCTACGGCATCATCGACGAAATCTACCAGCCGCGCAAAAAGTAAGCCAGAGCGTTCTCCCTTCCCGAAAAGGGAGGGGAGAATTGCTTTTCGGCCAAGACGTGAAATCAATGTTTTCTGAGGTGCGAAATGCCGAGAGATAAGGACGAAACCCGGCAGCCGCGCGTGGCGCGCTGCTCCTTCTGCGATAAAACGCAGGATCAGGTTCGCCGCATCATTGCGGGCAACGGCGTGTATATCTGCGACGAGTGCATCGCGCTGTGTCAGGAGATCATCGCGGATGATCTGGGCACGGCCCCGACGCAGGAGCCGCAGAACCTGCCCAAGCCCACCGAAATCAAGGCGGTGCTCGACGAGTACGTGATCGGTCAGGAAAAGGCCAAGCGCGCGCTGGCGGTTGCCGTCTACAACCATTACAAGAGGATCAACGCGCCGAAAAAGCGCGGCGACGTGGAGCTGCAAAAGAGCAACATCGTCATGGTCGGCCCGACCGGCTGCGGCAAGACGTTCCTCGCGCAGTCGCTGGCGAAGATCCTCAACGTTCCCTTTGCCATCGCGGACGCGACCAGCCTCACCGAGGCGGGCTACGTCGGCGAGGATGTGGAAAACATCCTGCTGCGCCTGATTCAGAACGCCGATTACGACATTCAGGCTGCGCAGCGCGGCATCATCTACATCGACGAGATCGACAAGATCGCGCGCAAGAGCGAGAACCCCTCGATCACGCGCGACGTTTCCGGCGAGGGCGTGCAGCAGGCGCTGCTCAAGATCATCGAGGGCACCGTCGCCAGCGTGCCGCCGCAGGGCGGACGCAAGCACCCGCATCAGGAGTTTATCCAGATCGACACGACCAACATCCTCTTCATCTGCGGCGGCGCGTTTGACGGGATCGACAAGATCATCGAAAAGCGCGAGGGCGCGGGCTCCATCGGCTTCGGCGCGGACGTCAAGAGCAAGGAGACGCGCAACGTCGGCCAGGTGCTCAAGGATATCCGCCCGGAGGATCTGCTCAAGTTCGGCCTGATTCCGGAGTTTGTCGGCCGCCTGCCGATCATCGTGACGCTGGATAACCTCGACGAGGACGCGCTGGTGCGCATCCTGACCGAGCCGCGCAACGCGCTGTGCCGTCAGTACGGCAAGCTGCTGGAGATGGACGGTGTGGAGCTGGAGTTCGAGCCGGACGCGCTCAAGGCGATTGCTGCGAAGGCGATTGCCCGCAAGAGCGGCGCTCGCGGCCTGCGCGCCATCATCGAGGATGCGCTGATGGGCACGATGTTCGATCTGCCGTCGCGCAGCGACGTGGCGAAGGTCGTCGTCACGCCGGAGGTCATTTCCGAGGGCAAAGAGCCGACGCTCGTGCCCGGCGAACCCAAGCGCAAGCTGCCCGCGGGCAAGACCCGCCGGGAAGGCGACAGCGCAGCGGCGAATAGAAGGCCGTCGGTTTCCTAATCCATAAATGTTTCCCCCATGGGTCTGTCAAGCTAACAACACGATATTTCAAGAATAAAATCAGGTATATGCGCCCGAAGGTTTCCAAAGGGCGACCGGAAAGCCCTTTGGTGGGGCGATGGGG
>ERZ825896.373-NODE-373-length-60175-cov-4.224335_pt1 | contig 60175 bp, 54 predicted proteins | sample MGYA00519858_ERZ825896 | MGnify/ENA primary metagenome ERZ825896 (study PRJEB31778, sample SAMEA3449214) | human gut metagenome | biome: human gut; feature: human-associated habitat; material: faeces | place: United Kingdom | collected 2010/2012 ... | reverse complement strand
GAACAACTACCCCTGTGATGGTGGTATTCCCTTCCAGTACCCGCAGATGGTCGTGAGTAATGGGCAGGTCGTCCAGAATCCTGTGATGCCGCCTGTCAATCCGATGCCGTATGCCGGTAATCCTGCACCTGCGCCCAATCCGGCACCCACTCAGGCTCCGCCTGCTTCGTCCTTCCCCTTTGGACAGCAGCAGATGCAGATGCCTCAGCCGGCGCCGCAGCAGCAGCCTCCTTTGACCTATCCTCAGCAGCCCGCACCTCAGTCTCCTATGACGGCTCCCGTTCAGCGGCAGGCTCCGGTACAGCAGCCTATCGGTGTCGCCGGTATGACGCTGGAGCAGGCAAAGGCCTTCGTCATTCCTTCCGGAAAGATGAAGGGTAAGGTGATGGGTGAACTGGACATCGACATGGTCAAGTGGTACGCCGAGAAGTGCAAGGCCATCAACAACCCCAACCTGATTGTTGCGGCCAAGCTGGTCTTGGAAGAGAAGGCGCGGATGTTGCAGATGATTCCCTAAAACCTCATTTGGGGCAAGGAGAAAAGTGTGCAATGATTGCACACTTTTCCTCCTACCCCTCTGATTCATGAAAATTTTGCAAGAAAGGAGAAAAAGATATGGGCTTTTCTAACGACGTCCGCATTACGTCCCTCGATGTGGCACGAGTGCTTGGTTTCCGTGAAGAGAAGAGGAGTGGCGGAAACTGGCGGAACTTCTGTTGTCCCTTCTGTGGTGACACGAAATACCGGCTCGGCTGCAATATCGAGAAAGGCGGATATAAGTGCTTTCACTGTGGCGCAAAAGGGACTCCGCTGAGTCTCTATGCGAGAGCAGTAAAAGGCATTTCTGTGGAGTCACTGGATGATGAAAAGACGCACGAGCTCATCAAAGAGATGACCGCCCGCTGCAGCAATGGCATTGTTTCCACCGAAATTGAGACGAAACAGTTTCAGTTTGAGGAGATTCCCATTGCTCCCAGTAGTGTACTGGACAAAACGTACAGAACATTGCTGTCACTGTCATGGTTGAGTCTCACCAAGGAACACCGTGATAATCTGGTAAAGCGTGGTTTGAGTGATGCTGAAATCCAGAGAAACGGATATGCCAGCTTCACTGTGAAGACGTCTGAGCGGATTGCTGTAAAGGCAAAAAACGCCAACAAGCGATTCAACGAGCTTAAAGGCACTATTTTCTCCTACAGCCGTATGAAGCAGAAAACTTCTGCTTCTGTTATCTCCGGTATGGTTCTTGCTTCCGCCCTTCTGAAACGCGGTTGCACCCTTCAGGGTGTGCCGGGGTTCTACAAGGTGAAAGAAACATGGATTCTGAACCTGCCGGAAGGTATGCTCATCCCCACCAGAAACAGCGGCGGCCAAATCGTCGGGATTCAGGTACGGCGTGACGGGAACACAAATCCCCGCTACCTTACCGTTTCCGCCAACCGGCTGCCATGTGGCGTGACTACCGGCATCAGCAGAGCGCACTTCCCTCTCGGAAATGCTCCGCTGACCAAGGGCACGACCGTCTACCTGACGGAAGGACCTCTCAAGGCCGACGTCGCACTGGCGCTTCTGGGAGATAGAAAAGCTGCGTTTATCGCAATTCAAGGAGTAACGAATACCAAGATGCTTGATGAAAGCGTGTTCCCCGCCCTCAAAGAGCGTGGAATCACTCGCATTGTAAATGCACTGGACATGGACAAAATGACAAATCCGGGCGTTATCATGGCGTGCAGTTCACTCAAGCAGTTGGCAAAGAAACATGGCATCAACATGGAGATGCTTTGTTGGGATGCGGAATACGCAAAGGAAAAAGAACAGGAATTGGCGGCTCTCTGTGAGCAGCATGAACTGGGCCTTCCCTCTGAACGGAATGTTTTTAAGCGAATCGGGGCAATGGCTCTGGCTCTGCACAAGAAAGGCATCCGGCATAGTGTCACCATCCTTCCCAACGGAAAAACAAAGAAATCTTACTGGGATGATGCCGAAAAGGGAATCGACGACCATCTCCTCGCTGAGAGGAAGAGAAGTTCGGAGAAGGCCGTCGTGCAGGAGAAGGGAGCGTAAGCTCCCTCCCCTGTTTTCCCCGGATTGTGGCGCTTATACAAGCATTTTTACTTTACACAAAAATGCTTGTATAAGCATCACAGGAAATTTGTCACGCCCAAATACTTGACAAAATATCAAACTCTGGTAGTGTGGAATTAGAGCACGAAAAATATGAAACGGTGGTCATTGTTTTTCAGTTCTTTTTCGCGCTTTACCAAAGGCGTGATGCTGAGAAATTCCCCTCTCTTTTTGAAAGGAGCGTGTACGTACATGGACAAGTATCTGACTCTGCCGGCAGATGCAGGTAACAAAAAGTGGGTACGTATTGCGACGACTGTGCTCATTGTAGCACTGATGATGGTTCTGATGACTGTGACGGCTTTTGTTGACCCTTCCGATGCTATCGTGACCGGCGTTAAGACCGGCACCAAGGCCATCTATACCATCATTACCGCAATCGTTGCGCCTCTGGCCGCCATCGTTCTCAGTGCCACCGCACTGAAGGCGCTGATTGGCGACGCGAGAGACATCGAAGCGATGAAGAAGAAGGTTTTCCTTATCGTCATCGTTGTCGCTGTCATCTGGCTGGCACCCCTGATTATCGAGCAGGTCGGCGGCTGGTTCTCCAGCAGCAACACCGGAAGCGTCTTCGGTTAATCCCGATAACGCTTAAATCAACATGAGGCGCTCCCCGCTGAAGCGCACCACCGGCGCAAGGAGAGCGTGACGCAAGCGAGGGCACCCACTTCGGTGTCCTCGCTTTTATAGTTCACCAAAACAAAGGAGGAAACAATATGCACGGAACAAAGGCTCCTGTGCTGCAGGAGCAGTCGGTTCGCGCAGTTGTCGCCTGTGTTCTCCTGTGTTTTCTGTTTTTCTTTCTCGTGACACCTGCTTATGCGGCACCCGATGCGGGTATTGCCAATTCATTCGGGCCTATCTACAGTGTCATGTTCAAAACAGTAACACCATTGGCTACACTGGCGCTCTGCTTTGCAGCTATGCGCGTTCTGACACATGACCCGCAGAATATCCGCATCTACGCAGCGGCCAAGCGTGCTGTTTTGGTAATCATCGTTGCATATGCGGCGTTCTGTATGCTACCGCTGGTGGCGTCCCTGTTCGACGACCTGTTTAAGTCTTTGGCGTGGGACCCCAACAGCCCCGGCCAGTAAGAGGAGGTGTCGGTAAAGTATGATTGAACTCATCCTCGCAACACTTAACAACATCATCGCCCACATTCTGAACTTCGTCATTTCATGGTGGGGCGACGAGATGGAACTCAGCATGGAGTCATTGCTTGATAAAATCCCGTATCTGGCTACAGGATACAGTATTTTTCAGGCTATGGCGCTGGCATTTTCCATTATTATTGCTGCTTTTTCCATCTACAGCATCTTCCTTTCTGCCGGCGAATCACGTACAAGTCCGGTGCGAGTTCTCGTCATGACCGGTGTATCCATCGGCATGATTTACTTCGGTAACTACATTGCCATGATGCTGATTGACTTCATCAAGAAGCCTTACGATGCGTTCTGGGATACGAGTCTCGCTGGCGGTGGCACAAGCGCGACAGTACAAGATGTTCTTATTGACGTTGGTTCACTTCTCGTCGGCGGTGGTCCCGGCAACTTCACGCTGTTGACCGGCGTTATCAAGACCGCCGCCGTGTTCATCCTGACGGTGGCAATCACAGTGGCGCTGTTCAAGCTCTATGTAGAGCTGTTTGAACGGTATCTGATGGTGGGTATCACTGTCTATGCCTTTGCTCCCCTCGCCTACGCAACGATTGCCTCTGACCAAACCATCCACATCTTCAAACGCTGGTTCAGTATGTTCATCGGCCAGCTTATCCTGATGTGCCTGTCTGTGTGGTCTCTGAAGCTCATTCTTTCCGGCTTTGCCAGTATGGATAACCTTGCACAGTGTTTCCTTGTGTTGGCTGCGTGCCATGTTGCACAACGACTTGACACCTACCTCGCACAGCTCGGTCTGAATGTCGTCACCACAGGCGGCAACCTGCTGGATGAGGCTGTCGGTACTGGCGCCGCTATCGCCGGTCTTGCCAAGGCTGCTACGAATACTTGGACTGGCGGCAAGGGCAACAACTCCAAGGCTATCCTCGGTGAAAACTACGGCAAAGAAGGTAGATGGGGCGGTCTTGGCGGTGCTTGGTCTCAGTTCAACCGTGCCCGTAAGGGTGGTGCTACTGTCTCCGACTCCATGAAGGCTGCTGTTGCCGGCTTCACGACCAGTGCCGCAGCGCGAAATCAGGAAATCAAGAACGCTGCCCAGCAGCGTGAACAGGCCGAACGTAAGGCTACTCAGAATGCCAACGGCGCACGAAACGCAGCACGCGACCGTACCCAGCGGTATCCGGCCCCTAAGGACCAGAACGAGAAATTTACGCCCGCATTTCAGAAGATGGCGGAGGAAGCTCACCGCGCACCTGCCGCATTTGCCGCGCAGAACCTGCGTAATGAGGGCTCCGGACGCTTCAACGTCACGCCTGAGGGCACAGCCGGCCTGAACGAGACTGCTGTGCGTGCTGGTTTGAGCTACAACACGCCCAACGGTGAGAATCCGCGCAACATGACTGGCGGCTCTCTCAAGACGCCGATGGCTCCTGTTACCGGTCCCGATGCTTCTGTCAAGGACTTCATGGCGAAAAACTACAGCCTGCCGGTCACGCAGCCTGCTCAGAACGCCAATCCTGCTATGCAGGCCGTCTACCGCGATGCGACCGATTCTATGCGCGAGACAGCTCGTGGCAGCTCTCCCTCGATGGCTGCCGGCATCCTTGCACACCCCAACTATAGCCTTGCTGGTAACGATGAGGTTGGCGGTGAGCTGATGCAGAAGGCCTTCGGTCCTGCTCTCGGCCACGAGGAAGGCAAGTTCAGTAACGTTACGGCTGTTACCGACGGAAATGATAACGGCGCACGTCACATCTATGCGGTCCATACCGACATGAACGGTGTTGAGCGCGGTTATGAGGTCATGGACGAGACTGGCTACTTCCATGCCGACGATAATATGCGGGCAAGTATGCAGGAAATCCAGACCGAAGATGGTGCTCGCTTCTTTGCTCACGAGGTTCCTGTTGATGAAGTCCGTGAGGTCAATCAGCAGACGATTACCCACATTGCATCTGACGAGCATACCGTTTCCATTCAGGACTCCCCTGAAAACGTCGCTAATTACGGGCCTATCCACGTCAACGACGATGATGAGGGCGACTTCGAGCCCGCCGATAGCGGTGCAGCCGACAGTGGACCCGCCGATAGCGGTTCTGCTGATACTCCCAATGCTTCCACCGATGAAAACTCCGTCAAGAAACGTTCTCCCATTGAGGAAGAACCTATCCTTGGAGAAAATCAGCGTGAGAAGCGGGAACGGACCAAGAAAAAGTGGGACCCTGACCGCGACTAAGATTACCCCAATGTCATAGCAATAAGACCCGCGAGGTGAAGGCATATGAAGCCTCGCTTCGCGGGCCTTTCTCATATTTTCAATGAAAGGAGTGTGATGATATGGCAACCAAGAACGGTGAAACCAATCTTGGCGAGGTTAGCCGCGAAACCGCGCAAACTGCATCTGATGCGGTAAAGTCTGCAAAAGCAGTCAGCAAAATCGCCGCAAATGCTGCCAGCGGTAATGCTGCTGGAGCAGTTGTGGAAGGTGTAAAAGCCGCCCCTGAACTGCTTCGCACGGCGGCACGGCTCATTGTCGCAATGCTGGCCGTGACGCTTATTCTCACCTACGCCTTCCCTGCTTCTATCTACGAAGCAACATCTGCGTTTTTTGAAGCTGTTCAAGAACGTGAGGACGAGTACATCTACTCTGGCGGTGGTGACGTACAGGTAAAAACATTCCTGTATTACATCTCGCTTGGGCCTCTCCGCGATGCTCTGAAAGAAGCGGCAAGCAGTATTTGGAGTGCTATCACATCGCAAGCAGACAGTTCGGATGTGATAACAGCGGATGGGCAACAGGAAGTAGGTGTCATGGAAAATCAGGACGATTTGCGAGATACATCGCTAAACTGTATTCTCGCCTGTAGTCAGAAAATCAAAGTACGTGCCGAAGAGCTGGAGGATATTGTCACCGATATGCACGATGCCATTGACAGTTACTTCTCTACGATGTACGCAGGCACCTACGACCGATGGGACGGTACGACCGTCGCTCTTCAGGTAGAGCCGATGTCCTACTACAACGCTCTGCAACTCCTCAGCGTCTACTCCACCACGAAGACCGGCGACAACGAACCCCTCAAGGTTTCCGGTTTCATGCGGTGGCTTGGGTACTACGACAGCGCCCACACGGACACGGTTTCCTTCGACCTCGGCAAGAGCGGTATCATCGGCTCGGTCAACTCGTGGTGCGGCACATTCGTTCCCCAGTACCTGACGGAACAGGTTTCCTTTGAACGCAATAACTACGGCGATGACGGCATCAAAACCGACCTTTCTGACTATAGCTGTGCGCTTATCGACCTTATGCTGGTTATTGATACACCTGACTTTTCTACCATTCCTGCGGAATACGGAACTGATGTTATCGTTACAGGGGTAGACGAGGAGACGGGCGAGGACATTACTGAAGAAATTGTGACAGCAACAGTCACAGTTCCCATTCAGATTCGTGTCCGCAATATTACGGAGCTGAGTAACATCATTGGCTTCTGGGGCGGAAATTTGGATGGCGATGGAAAGACGACTGGAGAGTCCGAGATGGGCAACATCTTCTGGTAAAAGGAGGCAGCGATATGAATAAAAGAATCTTCAAATCTATCATTTGTCTCCTGCTTGCTTTCGTGATGTTTGTCAGTACGGTAGTCACAGCTTTCGCAGATGTCATCATTGAAAACTGCTACACGGCGGATAACACGGAGCTTCTTCAGGAATACGCAGATGCGTATGGCTGGGATATGGCTAAGATGATGGCAAAGAGTTGGTCGGACAATAACGAGGAATATGAGCGTCAGGTCGGCGGACAGCGGGAGTATCTCTCAGACTGCTTCAGCGGCACAGACGACTTTCTCATGAGTGAGACGGAGTTCGACGAAAAAGGCAATATCATTCTTGCTGGCAATAAAGATGCAACGATAAAATTTCTGGAAGACCATGACATTCCGCTCGACAGCATCAACAGCGGGACCTTGATTTACGGTTCTGGCGGCCAAAATATCGTGGCAGTTGCGTTGGCGGAAGTTGGGCGTGCTGACTCTGTTGAGCAGCCCCCTCACTCCAACAGTGTCAAGTATAACAAGTGGTACTACGGACATGATGAGCGAGCTGCCTGGTGCGTTGTTTTCATCATGTGGTGCGCTGCACAGGCTGGCTGCACTGATGTTTTTCCTCGCACGGCCAATACAGATGCGCTTGGTAACGGCATGGTCAAAAAGGGCTACAAGTATTTCCATATCAAGGATTGTACGCCATTTGGAGGCACAGCCTACACCCCTGTGCCGGGTGACATTATGCTTTACTCCTCGAATGGAACCATCTCAGGGTCAAAGCACGTCGGCTTGGTCGTTGCTGTCGGAAGCGATACCATCACGACCGTCGAGGGTAACACGACCGGTTTCGGACAAGTTCCGAATGAAGGTGTGGCAAAAATCACCTACGACATCAACAAGTTGAACAGTTATGGACCCGCCGCGAATGCCCTGATTTTCCATGTGAACTATCCCCTTCCCGCAACGGAAGATGGCAGCGATTTGACCACCTATGTAAAGGGGACGCTTGGTATCAACAATGCGGCGCTCTGTGGTGTACTGGTCAGCATGATGGACGAATCTGGCGGCGATGCCAAACGTGAAAATGCTTCGACCGGAGCATACGGATTGTTCCAGTGGTTTGGCGACAGGCTGGAAGCCTTCAACTCTTGGTGTATGGAGAATGGTTTCGCTTACGACACGGCCACAGCACAAATCAAGTACCTTGCATACGACCTTCAGACGAATTACCCCCGTATCTGGAATACTATCCGAAGTGTTCCAAACACGAAAGATGGTGCCTACACTGCTGCATCCTCGTTCGCCTATTACTGCGACAGTGTAAAGGCAAAGCCATCATTGGTCGTTCAACGAGCCAAGAACGCTCGTGATGTCTACTGGCCGCGTTACGAAAATGCCGAGTAAGGAGGTGTGTGACACGTGAAACATAAGAAGAAACAGGAACTCAAAAAGTGGCTGCTTCGTATTGGTCTCGGTGAGCTCATTTTCTCCTTGTATTTCGCCGGTATGCTGAACACACTCTACAGCACAAACGGAGCGACCTTCTCTCCTGTCGGGATTATCAAGTGCATGGCGGAGAAGGGCTTCCCTACTGGTGTATTCTGCGTCATTTTCCTGATTCTCGCTGTTGTAACCGCCTTTGTTTTTCTGAATGTCTGGGGTAGCAAAGATGGCTCCGACCCGCTTGGCCGTAAGTTTACCAACGCGATGGAGCGTCAGGTCTACGGCGACTCACATTTCGAAGAACCGGAAGAATACGAGGATATGGCAGTTATCCAATCCCCGCAGAAATCCTATGGTACAATCCTCGGAATGCTGGACCAAACGGGCAAATACCTCATCAACCTACGCCACGATGACTCTCGAACGAACCATCACATCATGTGCGTTGGTGCTTCCGGTTCCGGTAAGACTTTCACGTTTGCGAAGGACTACTGCCTCCAGACTATCCGCCGCAAAGAGTCCATCGTTGTCACGGACCCCGATGGTGGTCTGACACGTGATATGGCAACGTCATTTATGAACGCCGGCTATTGTGTCCGTATCTTGAACCTCAAGGATTTGAGCCTTTCTGATGGCTGGGACTGTTTGAAGTCTGTGCGTAACGGCAAGATGATTGAGACGACGGCTCAGATGTTTTCGCATATCGTTATCTCCAATATCATGGATGCCAAAACGCAGAGTATCTACAAGGACGGACCTAAATCTCTGTTGACAGCACTTATTCTGCGCTGTCTCATCTGCAAAGATGTGGCGGAGGAAGATAAGAATATCCGCACGGTCTACAACTACTTGATGCACGACGATGCTGCAGAGTTTCTCGATGCCATGTTTGACGACCAGAAGATTCCTGTCGATGAAAAGGCGTGTCTGCGTCCCTATCAGGCCGCTAAATCCGCTTCCGCAAACCTGTGGGGCAACCTCGTTACAAACCTGACCATCGGCTTGAACCTGCTGCAGAGTGAACAGGTCTGCAACCTGTTGACCACCGACGATATTGACCTTCTCCTGCCGGGGCAGCGGCCTTGTGCGTATTTCTGTCAGTTCCCCGATAGCCATGATACATTCAAGTTCATCGTTGCTCTGTTCTTCTCCATGCTGTTCATCAATCTGGTGGACTTTGCGGATAGTCAGGACGATGGTAAGCTCCCCGTCCCCGTCAATTTTCTGATGGACGAGTGTGCTTCTATCGGTATCATCCCCGACTTTGACCGCAAGCTGGCTACTATCCGAAAGCGTGATATGGCAGTCGCAATGATTTGGCAGAACGTCGGTCAGGTATATCTGAACTACGGCGACAGATGGGAAACCATCATAAGTAACTGCGACACCTTCCTCTCACTCGGTGTCAACGATTCCCAAACTGCCGACATGATTACGAAGCGCATCGGTGAAACCACCGTTCGTGTTGAGACACAGCAGCACGAGGGTATCGAGAACAGTATCATGGGTGCGCTGAACAAATACTCCACGGGTGAAGGCAGGCGTTCCCTGCTGAGTTACGATGAAGTTTTCAAAATCAATCGTGACGAATGTATCATTATCTTCAAGGGTCATAACCCTGTCCACGCCTACAAGCATCCTCATACTCTGCATCCCGATGCCAAGAATATGGCGAAGTGGTTTATCCGCGATAAGACTCCTATCGAAGAAAAAGAACAGCGAAAAAAGGAGCGCATTGAAGAGAAGATGCAGCTCGCGGCATACGAGCGTGAGCATCCGTTCAAAGACATCGACCGTTCCTACAAGGGTAAATTTGGCTCTGCGTGGAGTGACTTTGACGATGAAGAGAACGGCACATCCACCCGCCAGCGGATTGCTGACGCATGGAATGTTGTCCGTACCAAGTCAGCTATGCTGCGGGATGAACTTGACTATCGCGTAAGTAAAATCAAAGATAGGTCCAAGTCAAATGACCGGTCTCGAAAGTCCGATGAGCGTGCCCGCCGCATCAAACGCCAGCGCCGCGCCATGAGCTATGAGGAACAGGATTGGTGGCCTGATGAGCGCATCCCGCATGGTAGCGGATACGAACAGTGGAATACCTCTCAGGCAGAGGACGATGCCATGGAACTGGACGGCGAGTTCGTTGCACCGCCCGAAGAGCCTACGGATGTCATCGAGTGGGAAACTGCTCCCGCCGCCCCTGAGCCGCCTCCTGCGCCTGCGGAGTCCACCCAGAAGGGCGAGACACCTCCCGCTGAGGAAGTGCCGCATTCGGCACCTGAGAAGCCAAAGCAGAGGCCTCAGCCTGAGCTGACGCCTCGTGAGGAACATCGCCTTCCACAGCGTGAAGCGAAACCGGAGAAAGCCAAGGATGGTGCTGCCCGTGCGTATGCTCAGGGTGCTCCGAGAGGCAATCTTAATCTTGGTTCAGCCCCCAGAGCCAATATGCCGAATACGCAGAACCGTCCAAACAGCAACCCTCGAAATCAGCAAGGCAGTAAGAATACTGGCGGTCAAGGCACGGGATTTGCAGGGTTCCAGCAGGGCGGTAAGCCTGTGCAGGATAAAAAGAAATCTGAACAGCCGGAACGTACTCAGCCTACGAGACGTCCACCTCCTGAGAAGCCCTTCCCTACTATGGGCAACTCTTCGCTGGAAGCTCTTTCCAAGGGAAGTGACAAAAACAAGAAAAAGCAATCTGTTTGCCCACCCAGCAAAAACTGAGTTAATGTCAAGGTTTCCGCCGTGCATGGAGGTGTCTGTGTGCGACGGAAATTTTGTTGTTCTCATGTGATTGACAAAATATTGATTTTTAGTAGTATAGAAATTAGAGACAGGTAACTTCACTTTACAAGTGGCCGAAATTCAGCTTTTGTAGGCGAATTTACCCTCTAATTCTGACGAAAGGAGAACAAGAAAATGGCTACGAAGAAAAAGACCGAAGATGCGGTCGTTGCCAATGAAAATGCGGAGAAGCCCGCTTCCAAGGCAATCTATTCCGCAAGCCGCAAGGCCCACCATGCGACCAGCTCCGATGCGAAAATCGACGAAGTTATCGCCAACACCGGAAGTCGTTCCGCTGCTATCCGCGATGCACGTCAGCGCAGCGCCGAGCGTGAGCGTGAACAGGCAATCCGCGCCAAGAAAATGACGGATTGGATGGCTATGAAGGCCACGTTCAAGATGGGACGTTCGCTGAACGGTGTTGTCATTGCGACACAGAGCCGAGCTCTGCGCTCTGGCGGTTCCATTGTTTTCGCTGTTGCAACCTGCGAGAACACAGACTTTCAGGCTCTCATTCCGTTCCATGAGTTCTACCGCGAGGACCCCATCCAGCCGGATGATGGCGCCAAGGGTTCGCTGGAACGGCGGCAGGAACAGATGTTGGCAAAGCACATGGGTGCGCCCATCTCCTTTGTCATCACGGACCTCGATACGCGGGCTGATGCGAACGGAAACACCACCTACGGCGTCATTGCCTCACGCCGGCAGGCCCTTGCAAAGCAGGACCAGCGTACCTTCGCAAGTGACCCTCCCTACATCGTAGAGGGCATGGTCACAGCGGCGACTATCCTCTCTGTGAGCCAGCAGGGATTACTGGTGAATCTGGGTGGCGTTGACGTGCGGATGAGCAAGCGTGAGGTTTCCAACCGCTATATGCGGACGATGGATGATACCGACCGCCTGACTGGTAAGCCCTTCTACAGTGTCGGCGACAAGCTGGATGTGAAGGTCATGAAGGTCATTGAGCGTGAGGACGGGCTCCATGATTTACAGTTGAGTGGTGCTCATGCCGAGCTGCAGAACATCATTGATTTCGGACCGCCCACTGAGCCGGGGACGACCACCATCGCCACCCTGACCCGCATTTTCCCCAGCAAGACCGATAAGTCTAAGGCGACCATCTACGCCTACAGTGACAGCTTCAATCTGCCCATTGTCATTTCCCGTTTCAGCCCGACTATGATTCGTAAGCGGATGGTTCCGGGCGATACAATCTTGGTGCAGATTATTGCCTATCACGAGAACGGCTTTGCCTTTGCGCTGTGTAAGGGCCTCATGTAAGACGTGTTCCCAGCCCAGTGTAGCTCTATGAGATACACCCACAGACTTGCAAAGAAAGGAGCTTACGGGGGTGTGTGCAGCTTATTGCCGCACATACCCCCGACACAGAAGATTATGAGTGGAAACGAACGTAGAACGATTTACAACATTCCCATCAATTATCAGGGCGAGAGTCGTGCAATTCGAGGAATGTTTAAGATGCGCTTCTTTGTGGAAGGTCTCGCCCTTGCCATTATTACTTTCGTCGCAACGATGAAACCCTTTGGGCAAATCACGGATATGCCCCTTCGTATCACAGTGACCCTACTTGTTTGCATGGGTCCGTTTCTTTTCGGAACTATCGGTATTGGCGGTGAGCCTATTACCGTTGCCATAGCTGGCTTAGTGAAGTGGCTCAGGAGCCGTAAGGTCATGCTGTATAACAGCAATGCAAGAGCCACTACCCGCGCTCAGGGCGATATTTTCGTGGAGCGCGAGGCAAACCGTAAGACCATCGACGACGTAACAGAATCCGTGAAACGGAAGCTCATGCGTAAGCCCACAACCGTCTATAAGGAGGGCGAAAACTTCGAGTTCATCCAAAACGAATATCTCGATGATGTCTATGAACCCGAACACAGTGCAGCCGTCATCGTCGGTTCCATTGACCTCGACAACGACGATGACGATGATGACGACTTCGTTGATGAGACTGAAGATTCCGGCGTCGAAATCAATGATGAGTCTATGCCCATCGTCGTTATGGAAGGCAGCATTATCTTCGAGAAGTCTGAAAACGACCGTGGTAATAATGACACCGGCCATAATGCAGATGCAGACTTCGATTGGTTGACACCTGATGAAATCGAAGTCGAGGACGACGAGGAAACCGTCACAGATGTCCCTCAGCGCTCGTCTGGCGTCTCCTTTGATGATGTCGAGCCCGTTCCCTCCGAACCCATCGTAAGCGCCCAGAGCGCAGCTATCGGGCCGGACGGCCAGCCCGTGACACCCGTCAAGAAGAAGCGGCGGCGGAAGAAGAAAAAAAACCCCAATCCCGAACAGAAGGAGGACAGCAACAATGGCTAAGAAGCTCAAGCAAATCGTCAGCACACAGGCCTTTTCTCCTGTTTCTGATGTCAAGGGTGGCATCGTTATCACACGCGATGGACGTTATGTAAAAATCCTTGAGTTCTCCTCTATCAACTTTTCGCTGCTCTCTGCTTCAGACCAAGAAGGTGTCACAGACAGCTACGGCGCAGCGCTGAAAAACTTCCCCAATAATACGCAAATCAAAATTGTGTCCAAGCGGGCCGACGTCGAAGAATATCTTCGCAAGTTGGCCTCAGACCAGCGAAAAGAGACCAATGAAAAGTGCCGCCAGCTTCAGTATGAGCAGATGCAGCTTATTGAGATGGCTGGTGCAACGCAGGGCGTTGCCCGTCGTTTTTTCGTTATTTTCTCCTTTGAGCCGGATGCCGGCTCGAAGAAGAACCCGTCGTTTGACCAGATTCGTTGGTCACTGATGCAGCAGGCAGAGAACATCTCACGGAGTCTTCTTTCCTGTGGCAATACACTGATAAGCAACGACTCTGACGAGTGGGTACAGTCAGTGCTTTATCTCATCTTTTCCCGTAGTAAAAGTGAGACCATGACACTCCAGAAACGCAAGGCAGACGTCCTTGCAAACTACGCAGACACATACTTTACTGAGATGGAAGGCATGGACGAGGACTCCCTTGTTATTCCCGTCAACGACCTGATTGCTCCTGAGTACATCGACCCCAGCATCTCCCCTACCAGCATCCGCATTGATGGGCTCTACTATATGTTCTGCTACCTTCCCTCTGAGGCATATCCCACGCGAGCCTATAGCGGATGGATGCAGTTGCTCATCAATCTGTTTGCCGGCGTAGACCTCGACATCTACATCAAAAAAGAAAATACAGAGGTCATGTCACGGTATCTGCAGAACTTCCTCCGCATCAATGATGGTCGTCTGTATGCGGCGCGAGACACGGATATTGGCTACGAAGGAATGGCTGAGGCCAGCTCCGCAGGTCGATATCTAAAGCAGGGACTTGCAAGCGGCGACGAGTTCTGCTGGCTTTCTAACCTGCTGACTATCACGGCACATTCCGAAAAGGAACTCCAGTGGAAGTGGAAGGAAATCCGTGCTCTGTGTGTCCAAAACGACATGGTCATCAAGCAGTACAAGTTCCATCAGATTGATGGTCTTCTTTCCACTCTGCCGGTCTGCCGGATGCCCGATGACCTTTACAAAAAGACTCGTCGTAATTGCCTTGCATCCGACCTTGCTGCCGGTTATCCCTTCTGTTCCTTCGAGCTTTACGACAAGGGCGGCATCATGCTGGGCGAGAACTCCAGCAATCAGTCTTTGGTATTTATCAACCCCTTTGACCGTAACATCTACGTCAACGGAAACATGGTGTGGGTTGGAACTTCAGGTGCCGGCAAGACCTTCGCTGCGATGACGATGGCGCTCCGCCTCCGCTACCAAAACACGCAGACGTTTACAATCGCTCCTTACAAGGGCTACGAGTTCGAGAGAGCCTGCGACGCTATCGGTGGACAGTTCATCCGCATCGAACCGGGCTCTCCGCAAAACATCAACATCATGGAAATCCGGCAGAGGAACACTGACTCCGAGGACAAGATTCGTGGTCAGCGCCGGTCTCAGACCGCTACTCTGTCGAAGAAAATCCAGACACTCCACGCCTTTATTTCTATCATCCTGCAGGACATCACCCACGAAGAACGACACCTGCTGGACGAGGCACTTATCCGCACCTATGCGAGCTTCGGTATCACCACGGATAACGATTCCCTGTGGGACCCGCAGAACCCCGGCCACTATCGGGAGATGCCCGTGTTGGGCGACCTGTATACCCAACTGGAGAAGGGCGGCCCCGCAGCGAAGCGGCTGCGCGACTGTCTGAGCCGTTTCGTTATCGGCTCTGCAAAGTCCTTCAATCAGCCCACGAATGTGGAGCTGACCAACAAGTTCATCGTTATCGACGTGTCCAACTTAACGAAGGAAATGCTGCCTCTTGGAATGTTTATTGCCTTCGATTTCGTTATGGACAGAGTGAAGGAAGACCGTACGGAACGTAAGGCAGTTATGCTCGATGAGGCGTGGCGTCTGCTGGGTCGTACAGCGTCTCAGCAGGCCGCTGAGTTCGTTGTCGAGGGCTTCCGCACGGCACGTGGTATGAACGCTATCTTCATTGCTCTCTCTCAGAACTCCAACGACTTCTTTGCCTCGGATTACGGTAAGGAAATCACCAACACGGCGAAGTTCAAGGTGCTGATGAAGGTTGAGCCGGAAGAAATCGCACTGGCGAAAGAGACCATGCACCTCACTGAGAGTGAGTGTAAACAGGTTAAGCGTTTCGAGCGTGGCGATGGTTTGTTGATGGCAAATGCCAACCACGTTGCAATCCACATTGTAGCCTCGGAAACGGAACACGATTTGCTCAGTACCGACGAGCAAGACCTCATCCGTATCCAAGAGAAAAATATGCAGAAGAAGCAGTAGCGCGAGGGTATCCCTCGCCTACTCCTCCCTCTGAGAAAGGAAGTAACAAAGCATGAAGTATCTTCGTCTTTATGACAATCTCTCACTGATTTTCAATATTTGCGGAGCTATCACACAGGAGCAGGCGGTCCGTTTCTTTGGCGACAAGGAGACGGAAGATAACATCCATTACTACCTCAAAAAGCTCTCCAGAGAGAGCCTCGTTTTCTACGATGAGAAGGCTGACACTCTCTACTGGAAGGGTGCTGGCGGTGAGAGCAAGGACACCCTGAAGCGCCGCCTCTATGCGTTCTGGGTCGTGGTTGCTGTAGGCAGCGATAACCTCCGCGAGATTGATGTGGCAACCTATCCGTCGCAGCTTTTCTTCATCACCAACGACGGCAAGGCCTTCGATGTTACCTACGTGAAGGCGCGTGTTGACGCGCAGCTTGCGATGCGCGAGCGCAACATCAGCTTCGTGGAAGGCTACGCAGATGAAATCAATCACGTTGCTGTTATTCGCAGTCCGAAGGAAGCGGAAGAGTTCCATTTGAAGGAATACGGTTTCGATACCTACTGCATTTACGACAGTGACCACGTGCCGCATTACACCTCTCTCCGCGATAATGTGAGCGCATAAGGAGCAGCCAATGTGTGACGTATTTTACGACATCGAGGACTTCAAAAAAGACCTGCGCGAAGCCTGTGCAAAGCTGAAAGAGCTGCATGGTATCTGCGAAGCTGCACTACTCCACGTCGAAGATTTGGAGGAATTCAGCTATAAGAAATGGGCGGAAGATGAGGTTCTACAAGACCTTATTCAAAGCAGTTTCAATGAAGTTAGAGCATCATATTGTAGAAGAATTTACGCTTCTTTTGCAGCACTTAATCGTTTCTATTTTCGCGCAAATGCACTTGGTAGCATCAACCCCGGCAACAAAGATGCGAAGCAAAACTACGATGAAATTCATGCGAATAGCGGCGAGTTTTATGCGTTCACTGCTGGCAATTCCATCTATGTGAAGACGCCTATGATTCCATCTATTTGGGTAAAAAGAAACACACTCAAAAAGTATGGAAGTCCAGCGTTTATCTATACAGAATTTCTTAAATTTGCCGTCCGCGACACCCTTTCTGCGATTGCGGAACAGCTACCAGCATTAGGCGAGAAGACTATCAATTATCTTTTCATTTACAATGACCGAAGCGGCAACATTGCGGATGCCGATAACCATGATTGTAAGTCTGTGACCGATTCAATCTGTATGTTTACCCTCGGTGGCGATACCGGCATGACGACCGATTTTGTCTACGCAACGACTGTCGTACCGGCTGAAGAGCTCCCCGAAGGTACGTATATCGCAGTAGTACCTGAGCGAAAACACTACCTCGGCGAAGCAGAGATACTTTCCGCTTTTCAGAAGCAACTTCGCACCAACCAAAACACCCCCTCAAAATTCCAAGGTAGTGTATAGGTTTCATCGAACAAGCGGCAAGGCTTTGAAAAATCGAACATTGTTGCTGTTTCAGCAAGGGGAAAACTTTACCCTCAGAAATTTACGTCAGAAACTATCCACCCCACAACAACGCAAAAACCAACCAAGCGAAATAGGTTAATCGAAAAAGCCGCTCGCAACAAGAAAAGTCGGTTACGGTGAGCACAATCGAAAGAACAGGGGGCTAAGTTAGTATTCGATTTGTGGCAGTTGAGTTAAGGGCTTGCTCTATATTATCTCAGAGAACAAAGAACACGGCAATCGTTCCGGTAAGCACCCCGATAGAAAGAGGCACCAAGATAAAATCTCACTTGGTCCAAAGTGACGGTCTGACTCTCCAAGATAACTTGATGGACAAGGAAAGAAAAAGAGTGAATAACTTTGCCAATTCGCTGTTTAAGTTGGATGCGAACGTAACTTGTTAAGAAAGCAAAACATTGCGGCTGCTTCTCACCAAAACAAAACTCAACTCCAAGGCAGTTTTAATTCTCAATCTGTCCTCGAAAATTTCGGTTGATACTTTCAAAGAGTTTAACCTCATGTCTCAATAGCTATCGTCTTCCACTCCCCAGACTTTCCTTTCGCCTTTGCAATCCAAACCGGCGTTCAGAAAGGAACCAAAAAACACATCCGCATCAATCGTGGTCGTGTAATGGTCATGGTGCTTGGCTCTTATATGCCAAAAGGCATTCAACCTAAAGACGATGGTGTTTCAATGCGATGGGGCGAAAAGAACTGAATGAGACAGCAAAACAAAATCTCATCGAGATAGCTGAACAACTCAATTCCGTGCGAAGCGCGGGCAGATGGCAACAGCGAAGCTGGGAGTGTTTGTTCCTCCGGTGTCGCTTCGAGAGAAAACAGAAATCCAACAGGAGGTGTCAAGGGAATTATGGCTCAACCGATTTTGAAAGCAAAAGTTCTATATGATGTCTCACTTGGACTGTCAACTCCACGGAGCGTTCTGAGCGTTTTGAGCTCGTCTCCCAGTAATGTCTACCGCATCCTCCGCGATTATGAAGAAGACGGACTCATTCGTATGCGTACTTTCACCATCGAGAAGCGTGGACGAAAACTGATTCGGAAATATTACGTCATCACAAAAAAAGGAGTGGAAAAACTTCTGACTGATTATCTGGAGTTCTATCCTTGGCTTTCCGGCTATGAGATTGATTGTGCCACCCGCATTCCTTTGACTGGCGGGGCCGTCATTAAGCCTGAGAGACGAAATCGTCTGATGAAGATGGCCGTGTCAACTGTAATGATGAATGAGGTCATCGGTCCCGTCGCTCCTGTTCTCGTAGAAGGACGTGATGGGGAGAAAAACACGTGGTATGGTTTTCTGAGAAATAACTGGGGCGAAGAGTACGCTGGCGAAGCGCATTTTTTGGACAGCGTTTCTGTAAAGAAAATGTTTATAGCAGATGATGAGGACGCACCCAACGATGTTATATCGGATAGGTACACGGGAATCTTATTTGGCATCCATAACCGAGCCCTTGTTTATGTACCGGCGAATGAGGGAATGACATGGCGCGAAGGCCGTGTGCATCGAGAAATCCAGACAATGAACTCTGTCTGCGGCACTCTTCACTCATCTCTCCGTGGTTCAAACGGAATCATCCTTATTCCGAACGTGAAAGAGTTCAAAGATTTGTACTTTGATGCACAGGGAGTGCGAGGGACAGAAGGGGTTGGAAAACTGGGAAGTCAGATGGACCATCTGTGGCTTGTCCCAACGACGTATATCGGCCTCAGTCAGTTGAGACGAATCGCATATGAGGATTTGGCTGCGAAGCGTGACGAAGTGATTGAGTCTGCTGTGGAAAACGTTGGACTTCTTCGCAATAAGAACTCTGTGTTTCCGCTTATGGACTCGGAAGACAGATGGTATGCGTATGGAGCTGACTTGGACATCTGTGTAGTACAGCAGATGAAGATTTATCAGGGCAGAAAACCGGATATGAAAATCGGCATCGTCTGCTATCAGTGGCAGACCGCGTACTATGACCAACTGTTTGAGGATGTCCGGTATCTGATTTTGCAGTAGCGGTCTGATGGCAATGTGCAGCGTGGTGTTTCAAATCTGTGCTATTCAGTCAACAAAAAAGACCGCGAAGCGGAGAGATGGCAGATGGCTGCCCCAACGAAGTAAAGGAGATGATGAACTTGAGTGAAACAAAGAGAGCAACGCTTGACGGCATTGTGGTTCGGGATATTATCCGCTTGTATCTCGAAGAACATCCGACAGTCTCACAGGCTGATATTGCAAGGGTGCTTGGCATCGAGCCGACTGCGCTCTCTCGTTTTCTCCGGATAAGCCGAGTGAGTCCAAGACTTGACTGGGAGCCTTACATCAAAAAGCTGAGTAAGGACATCGACTACTGGGCTTATGTAGAGAGAACGACCAAAGTGCGTGAGCTGCTGAATGAGCAACAGCAAAAAACTGTGAATGCTGAATTCATTGCGGCTCTGTGCAGGAAGTATTCTGTCGAGGAAATCATTCCTGAGTCAATGAGGAAGCGCAATCCATCACATCCATACTATCTGGCACACGCAGAGGGCGGAGCAGATATCAGTATTGTCAATCCTGCTGATGTGAATGAGTCATGGACCTTCATCTACTGTCGAGGAAAGGTAAATATCGGGAACGGAGACTTTCTGAGGTTCACGATGTTCAGCCCCGAATGTTCCAAGTCTCATCTTATTCTGGTGACAAAGAACGAGGAGACCTTTGAGGACGCGACCGAGTTGATGCGTATAGGAAAGGCGTATGGAGACGGCGTTATGTCTGGCTCTGTGCTGCTACTGAAAGACGGGACTATCGCACGGGAATATACGCACGGAGACTTGGCACTGTATCGGCTCTCCTCTAAGGCTTATGTAGAGGGTGGAAAGTCTACACGGTCTATCGTCCCTCCTACTAAGTGATGTCTTCAGGCACGGGATGAGGACAGGCTCGCGGCGGGATGGTCGGTTTGGAAACCTGATGCATCCTGCGTGGCCGTAGCTCTGGCGGGTCGGTCTTCCACAGTGGCTTCGGTTCTCTGCTTTTTCGCGCTGTGTAAAAAAAAAGAGCAATGCTCCATCTCGGATGTGCGGGCCATAACGAAGACGATGCCGATGGTTAGTACCTCTGCTAATGAGCAATGGCCGCAACGTTTGGACTGCAGCGCTGGACTACGAAGTAAGAGCCTCCGGTTGTGTTACTTACCTTCACGTCAACCGGATGTGAAAGTGGAGACGATTGTGAAACCGGACATCTGCTGCAACGTAGGTTGCAAATTAAGGCGTGCGAAGCTGGACACCATCCTTCATCAGCTCACAACAATCTTCGACAATCTTCGTCTCCACATCGCGTGGAAAAAAATTCATTTAAGAAAGCGAGGAAGGCTTGATATGGATATGGTTTGCAAGTGTGGCAGCACAAAATTCTTCACGAAAGCAAATGGCACGCAGACTGGCCTGTATTGCGCTGAGTGCGGCAAGTGGCAGAAATGGCTCGGTAAGAGTGAGGTCAGGGTTTTCGAGCATCAGGCTGACGACCTCTATGGACGGCTGCTCCGGCGTATCAATGAGAGTGCTATCAAGGTCTCTACTGTGCGGGCACCGCATCAGTATATGTTGGCGGTGGGAACCAAGGAACTGGCCCGAATCCTGCAGGAAGAGTTTGGTGTCCAGCCAAAGGATGGTGTGACATGAGAGCCTACGATTTTGACCGAAAGGTCTTTGATAATCAGTGGGCCTTCCCTTTCACAATTCTACAGTACACCTTCCTTATCGGCTTCGTCCTGATGTGTATTGCTGTGGCACTGGGAGCCATAACTGACATTCATATTACAGTACCGACATCCGTGGCGTGGCTGCTGTGCATCTCATTTGTCGGTTTCCCCATCGTCACTGTCGTGAAAGTTGGATACAGCCGGCTGCTCCGCTGGAGCGAACTGAAAGAGCGCGATGGCCGCATCTGCTATGACCGTGTGGTTCAAGCTGAGTATACGGCTACCGGTCGCTCTGAGGAGTACAACATCTACGAAGTTCGCAAGCTCACAAGTACAAGGATGACGAAACGATACCTCATCATCGAAGGTGATATTCGGAAAGCAGTCGTGAGCTTCGATGAGAAAATGGTCTTCAGTGAAATCATCAGCTCCGTCAAAATCCCGCGAGCCTATGAGGATATGGAGCTGCTCGCAAGAATCCCCAATCAGTAAGAACTCGGCATCGCCGATTCTCAATAATTTTAACAGGAGGATACCCCTATGAAGAAGATTTTCAAAATCGCACTGGTGGCTGGCGCCGCCTGCCTCGCCGGTAAGCTGCTGCTGACTGCTGTTGCTCCCAAAATCGACGTGACCGTGGTGGCCGACCGCTGGGACCCCGACCCTGATACCGGCAAGAATGAAGGCAACGCCCCCGCTACGGATTCTGCCGAGCAGGCTGCAGCGCCGGAGGCTGAGGCTCGTGCTCCCCATCGTCAGAACAAGGCCAATCCCGCCAAAAAGAGCACCGACGCCGAGTAAGGGTGGGAAGCCGTTAAAGCAAATCATAGGACGGAGGTGGTAGAGTCTTGGAGGAACAATTCATTTTCGCAAATCCCCATTGCTACATAGAGGAACAGAGCGTGAGTGGACGCAAGCTCTACTGCCTCCGAGAAAAAGGAACCAATCGCATCGTCATCATCAATACGATGACGGACAAGGAAGCCAAGGACATCTCAAACTATCTCCGTGAGGCTATTGCCATGCGTGATATTTGCCCAGCGTTCTTTACGCCGGACAATGGAGACGAGTTCTTGGAAATCGAAGGACGAGTGAGTTGGCAGGATGATACGCAAATCATCTTCAGCTACGACGCATTCCTAAAGCTGTATTTGTGAACTTGCGAGTTCACGTTGAAGGTGAAGCCGAGACAGTCGGCGATAGATTGACCAGACCAGAGAGGAATATCAAGGTGATAAACATGACCAGAAAAGGACTGAACAATTCCGAAATTAAGCACGTTACTATGCCGGATGTGACCGGTGACGATAAAATCATCAATACGCTCTGCGCGAGGCCTTTGGCCTATAACAGTGCATTCATGACACAGGTCTACCTGTGGCTGGAGGATACCGGTAAGGATACCTGCGAGCGCCGCGTAGCGTTCCATCTGCCTGAAGTCCATGAGCCCCGGCAGAAGAAGCAGGCCGGCAACGTGCTGAAGTTCGAGCTGCCGCAGAAGGCACAGGATAGACAGCGCCAGTTCTTCTCCATTATGGATGTCGCCGACAACATCATCTCAAGGGAGTCCATGGAACCGTTCATGTCTCTGGACGGTGGCAACTATGTTCCCTACCGCATCGTCTCCGGTCATGTCTTCAAAGAGGACAAGGACTCCATCACCTATGAGGTGGATGAGGCGCTGGTCATCTACGGGCTGGACCGCTTTTATCGCTGGCTCTGTGTCCCTGTCGGTGTGCTGCTGCAGGAAGCAGAGAAGCCTGACACCATGGACGACGACTTCTATCATGCGGTCTACATGGCTGACTCAGAAGATTTGGAGGCACGCCACATTTTCGACTACGAAAATATAGGCGGCATCCCCATGAGTGAGACCATCTGTGAAGAGGACGACGGAACCTTCTATGACCTTGAAGCCTTGCTGGGTTTCTTACTGGATGAGGTCATTGGCGACGACTACGACGACGATGATGACGAGGAGGACGGCGCCGAAAGCGAATACAGTCCGCTCGACCCCGCTGATGCCATGGACTCCATTGCCATTCCTTGCACGCTGTGTATCGAAAAGGACAGCGATGGGAATAAGCAAATTGTCCTGAGAGACGAAGATGACGGTACACACATTAAGGTTTTCGATACTGAGGATACCAACAGTCCCCTCTTCCCCGTCTCTGAAAAGCGGTCTGCCGGTTTCCTCTCTATGCTGAATGACATTTGCGATGAGCGTGAGCTGTTCCTGCCCGACTTGTTCAAGAAGAAGGGCGATGTGTTATTCATCGTATTTACCCCCGAAGAGTACGTCAAAGAAATTCCTGATAACGACGGCGTTCGTGTTGAGACTGTCGAAGTCCATGTCCCCGTGGATGCTGACCTGTGCTTTGCTGTCTACACCCGCCAGCAGTGGGACGAAGCTAAGGAGGCTGCAGGTCACGGGAAGGATGGATGGCACCTGTAAGGAGTCACGTCTCATGTTGTGGGTTCGGAAACCGGCGTTGGGGTTTACTCGCTTCGCTTGTTTCTGACCTGCAACGGGATACGGTTCCATTCATCCGTGCCTCCTGTGAGCTTGCTCATGGGTTTTTCAGTGTGCGGCTGGTGTCCCATCATGGCCGGCAGCCTTCAGGACGCGCCTGCGGACTCTGAGACGGGTTTCAGGCGGGAGTGGCAGGCACGCTTCGCAGCGGGGCCTCGTCCTCTGCCTGAGACACCTGTTCCGCCAATACCCATACATCACATGGATGGACGCACAAACTCACCTACCGCCGCAGTCGGCCAGTACCGGCAACGGTGCCGGAAACGCCGCATAACTAAACAATCGTTTGTTTTTGGAGATGAGTTGTGATAACCTTAGAACAGACGTACTAAGCAGTCAAAACTTTTAGTGTGAGGAGTGATTCGAATTATGAGAACAAGCAATAAATCAAGCCCTGTATGGAGGCGTATCGTTGCGACCTTCATGCTGGTGACCATGCTTATGACGAGCATGGCAGTTACAGCGATTGCGGCGCCGGTCGGCGCAACTGTCGTTGACCTGACGGTAGCCGGAGGCGGAAGCGGACAGGATAGCTCGGTGTGTGTGCTGCACAGCAGCTATGACGCTGATGGGCATTTCCTTGTGTGTGATACACATACCGGCAGCGGAACATTCAATGGCAAGGTACATACGAATGGCCGCGTGGACTACAAGGCGCACGACATCCAGTATTTTGGTGAAGCACCCACGTGCAATGTCCTGACACCCGTGGGCTACTGGTACTGCGCCGATGGTTGCGGATACCGGAAGAGCGGACGACTTGAGCACGTATCCGAAGATGTTTGGCGTGAGTCCGGCAACTCCAGACATTTCAAAGTATGCTCTGTCTGCAAGGTCTGTTGGACAGACGCCGGATACCACGTTATCAACGGCGTTCCGGTCAATGAGATGGAGGACCATACACAGTACGGAAAGGCTACTTGCGATATCTGTGGTCTTGATGTGGATTTGTCCAACCATACTGTTGAGCCTGCATGGGATACGGGTGTGTCGCCCTGTTCCATCTGTGGCGACCACAGACCGTTCCTCCAGACCAAATGGCTGGAAAAGAACACCATGGACCTTGTGAGCAAGGACTCTGACTATGTGGAGTTCCGTATCTACGGAAGTGCTGACAAGATGAGTCTGTTCACAGAGACCACCAACTTCGGCTGGGTATACTACCCCTCTGATGCGGCGGATATCTTCAATATCGAGAAGCCGGTTCTCATCGGCTCCGGTATGGATGCTGACGGCAACACATATCGTGATTACCGCATCACGCTGGGCTATAAGGATTCTACTGTCACTTCCGCCGGAATCGGACAGCAGACATTTGCTCTGTTTTATTCCTTCGGCAGCAGTACGGCAAATGCAACCGCCGGCGGAGTCACCGAGGTTTCCAAGTGGAGTCCCGTGAATGCATGGGGCGTTACGCCTAACCTCTATCTGCTCCGTACCTTCTCCATGTCCGGCGGTATCTGTGAGCCTGTGGGCACGCCGGTCGTGACCTACGATAAGCAGGTCGGCGGCTACGCACAGAATGTTACCATCAAGACGACGTGGCACGGGAAGCGTGCCGGCAGCGCTGAGGTAGCTCTGTTCGACCAGAACGGCAATCAGGTCACTGAGTGGGCCGCCGCTGCACCCTCTGGTGGTGCATGGGAATATACATCCGTCATCTCCCCCAACGTCAACCTTTCTACAACACAGACCTATACCGTCCGTTGCAAGAACTATCTCGGCGGATATGGTTCCGTGGACTGCGTTATCCAGCCTACCGATATGGCTGGCCCAAATCTGGTTTCCGACACCGACCTCACTGCTGAGTGGGCAAAGACAAAGGCGTATACCGCTAAAGGGCAGGATGCCGGCGTTGGCCGTGTGGAGCTGTCCTTCGACGGTGACGCAGATTACCAGATGGGCAGCGACATCGGAAACGGTGTGTATTCCAGAGAGTATGTGTTCACCGGCGACGTCTATTCCGAGCAGTCCCACACGTTTTATATGCGTGATGCGTTGGGTAATGTCGGCACTGGTTCCATCAAAGTGAACCGTCTCGATAATACAGCGCCCACTGTCACAGATGTGGTTTCTGCGCTGGACAGCACGGGACACCGTGCCAAGCTGGTCGTTACGTATAACGACGCACGCCCCACACTGGGTGAGGGTTCCGGCGTTACGGAGCTTGCTGTGAGCACGTCCAATGATACCTCAAATCTGAGTTGGCAGCATAAGGACGAGGCTATGTATGTCGAAAAGGCGGGCAAGTATTATGTGTTCGCCAAGGATGCTGCCGGCAACGTCTCCACCGGCTACGCTGTTGACGTTTCCATCAACAACTATGTGGTGAAGGCTGAGTTTGTCAGCGGCACAGAAGGACGCGACCTGCCGGCTGAAGTCCGTGAGCTGCTTCCTCTTGACCAGACCGGCCTGAGCGTCGGCGATAACGTGGCGCCGCCCATGGCTCTTGGTAAGACTGTTGTGGAGCACCTCAGAGCCTTTGAACTGGGCGAGTGGAAGCTGGTGAGCTGGGATAAGGACTCCATTACTGTCGAGGGTGACGGGCAGTATTTCCTCGGCACATGGGAGTTCACGCCGTATACCGCAATGGTCTCCTATGCGTACGTCAGCGGTACGGAAGACCGTGCCCTGCCCGCAAGCCTGCAGCCGCCTGCCTCCAGTACCTACAATGTTGGCGATGATGTCATGCCGTCCGTGCCTGAGACCGTCCATGATGAGAAGTACGAGTCCATGACGCTGGGTACTTGGACAATGACCGGATGGGACAAATATTTCGCCATTGTCCCCAATGAGGGCGTGACATTCACCGCCACATGGGAGTTTGTGCCTGCCACATCTGCCGTCCGCTACCGCTATGAAAGCGGCACAGAGGGCCGTGAGCTGCCCGCCGAAATCGTAGCCGCCAGCGATGCTATCTACAACGTTGGCTCTGATGTGACAGCCCCTGATGTGCTGGGAAGCACCTACAAGGAGACAACAGAAGACGGCCTGTTCCTCGGAACGTGGACTATGATGGGCTGGGATAAAGACTCCGCCATCGTCCCCAACGAGGAGGTCGTGTTTGTTGGCAAGTGGGTGTTCAAGCCTGAGACTGCGTCTGTCTCCTATAAGTTCACCAGCGGCACGGAAGGCCGTGAACTGCCTCTGGAGCTGGTCAAGCTGATGGCTACTGTGGAGCAGAACGTCGGCACAGATGCCGGTATTCTGGATTCCATTCCCAAGACCTATGATGAGTACAAGAATGGCCTGAATGTCGGCACTTGGACGCTGACGGGCTGGGATAAAACATCCGATGTTGTGTCTAATGCAGGTATCTCCTTCAATGCGACGTGGGTGTATAAGCAGGATGACTATTCTGTCACCTACCGTTTCGTGGATAAGGACGGCAAGGACCTGCCTGAAGACATTATGAAGCTGCTGCCTGCAGCGGCTACTGGCTTGGAGAATGGCTCTACCGTAAAGACTCCTGAGCTGGAGACAAAGTCTGTTGGTCGTTGGTCTTTCAAGGGCTGGGATATTGCTGAAGCGGCTGTGGCCGATAAGGAGGTGGTCGTTACAGGCACGTGGGCTTATTCTCCCCGCTATTACTACACCAATCCCCAACCTGAGCAGCCTAAGAAGCTGGAGAGCCCTGAGACCTTCGATGCAGGTATCGCTCTCTACGCTGTCTCTGGCATTTCAAGCATGATGGCGTTGGGTGGTATCTCCCTGCTGAAGAAGCGGAAAGCCGACAAAGACTGAGTTTTACCCTCAGGCACGAGGGGGTAGGCCATTGTTTCGACGGTGGTCTCCCCTCTCCCCTGCCACCTTTCCTGCAGCATCCGGAGTGGCTCGAAAAACAAAATTCCACATGGCAATCTCTGAGCCATTCTCTCTGCGGTTGCTGCGGGAAATTGAATAGGCAGAACCGGAGCATTTCGGGTCTGCCTAAACGTCTATCAGGAATACCTAAAATCGAAAGTGAGGGCTCGTTATGAAAACGAAAAACAGGTTCATCTCCTTCCTGATGGCCGCATCCATTGCGGCATCGCTCTGCACGCCCGCGTGGGCTACGATGGATGTCACGACCAGTGCAGACGGCATCGCCGGTGAAAACAAAGACATCACAGTCGGTGTATCCGGCGTAGATGCTTCCGACGATGTCGTCTACGGCACCACTATCGTCTGGGAAGACCCGACACTCACCTATAACGTGGACGGCGGCGTCTCCACCCGCTGGGACCCTGAGACACATACCTACAAAGCCGGCAGCGGTGCTATCGACGGTGCATTCGATAAGAACTCCGTTGACATTCGAGTTTACAACCATTCGAATGCCAAAATCGAGGCTTCTTGCTACGTTGGTTCTTCCGCAGCGGCGACGGAGACATCCTACAAGGTTGCGGGGTACGATGTAACCTTGGCCGTCAGCAACCCCGATGGAAATGCTGCCACCCTTCCTGCGCCTGAACCGAACTCCGAGCTGGATGCAGTGAGCACCACTTTTGCGCTTGGCATCTCCGGTGATGGCATGAACCAGTATGCCTCCGACCTCATTGCCAGCGCCTCCAGTGGTGCAAGGCTCGGCACAGTCGTTGTTGTAATCGGCAAACATCAGGAAGCGAGTACGCCAACTAAACCTACCCCAACAGTGGCACCGGTTTTGTGGCAATCATACGCATGGTATATCCTTATGCCTGATAAGAGCGGAGATGCCGTAAAGAATATTTCATTCTACGATTGGTATGAGCCAACAGGAGAAGAGGATTTCTCATGGGACGCATCCGCCGAGCAGAACGGAAGTGTCACAGGATACAAAGTGGGGTCAAATGTCATTATATCAGGAAACGGATACGGATGTATTTACCTCAGCGAAAATGCCAACGAAATGTTCTCTATAGTGAATGACAGTCTTCAGACTATAAATGGGCTCGATGTTCTTAATACCTCAAGGGTAACTTCGATGGAGAAAATGTTTAATGGACTCGAAAATGTAGAACAACTCGACGTTTCCTCATGGGATACAAGTAATGTTACAACCATGAAAGAGATGTTTATGCGGTGTCAGGCATTGACATCTTTGGATGTTTCTGAATGGGACGTTTCAAATGTAACGGATATGAGCTATACCTTCTACTATTGTAAGAGTCTGCCTTCCATTGATGTGCATAAATGGAATACTGAAGGTGTTACATCTTTTTGGGCCACATTTGGAAGTTGTGAAGCATTGACTTCACTTGATGTTTCTCATTTCAACACAAGTAATGTAACAAATATGACAATAATGTTTGTTGATTGCAAAAACTTGAAAAATATTGATGTCTCAAAGTTTGACACGAAGAACGTCACGTCCTTTAACGGTATGTTCTCTGGATGTTCTTCGCTTACTTCGTTGAATGTGACTGGTTTTGACACGTCCAGTCTTATCGACTTATGTGGCTTTGTAAGTTGGTGTACTTCGCTTGAAACATTAGACTTATCTTCGTTTGAAACGTCAAAAGTGAAGTATATGGGGGATATGTTCAGTTATTGCAGCAACTTAAAAACAGTCTATGTGAGCGACAAATGGAGCACTAAGAGCGTCACCTCGTCCAACAAAATGTTTTACAAATGCAGCAACTTGGTAGGAGCCATTGATTACAGAAGCTACAAAACAACCGCAGAGTACGCCAATTACACTACAGGCTATTTCACCTACAAAGCTGCGTAACCTCAGACACAAGCCACCTTGCATTCCTGCCATCAATTTACCATGCTCGGAGACTTGACAAAATATCAAATTCTGGTAGGGTTGAATTAGAGACAGTAGTCTCCAGTTTTAGGCAGAGCATCTCAGCGAAAAGGCAGCGCCGGCCTCGCCGGTCCTGCCTGCTGGGGGCTCGAAAGTAAAGGCGCAATACAGAATTGAAAACCAAATAGGCAGAGGCGGGCAAAAATCCGCCCCTGCCTAAAGCCGCAATATTCGGTCGCAAGCCAGTTACTACACATGGCTGCATAGTCGGCATCAAAAAAAAAAACACCACCGCCCTCCTCCGAGGCGCGGCGTTCATACACGACCCCGGCGAGCATCCGCAGCCCGCTCCGCCTGAGCCTTCACCCCTGCGTGGCTGCATCGTCCTGAGAGGAGAGAGAACTGGAATGAAGAAACGCATCCCCGCCCTGCTGCTGGCTTTCGTGATGGCACTGTCCCTGTTGCCCACAACGGCTTTTGCTGATGATGGAATGACCGGAACGACCGTCAGCGCCACGGCAACACTCATCGACAGCATCGACCTGACCGATGAAGACGCCAATAAGGATAAGACGCTGGAGAAAGACGGCTATACATGGAACTCTGCATCCAAAAGCCTGACGCTTCAGAACATCAACGTCCGAGAAGGCATCAAGCTGCCCAAGGCATCTGTCATCATCAATATCAAGGGTAACTGTGATGCTGGAAAGATTTCCCGTGAAGACTCTGGCGCAAATCAGGCCACATTCATCTTCGGTGAAAATGGTGCCACGCTGGATGCCAACATCGAGGTTGCTGGAAACCTGAACTTCCTTGGTGTCACCATGGATGGTGGCTCCATTGACAACGGAAATGTCGGTGCCGAAAATGTGCTGACCATCAGCAACAGCAATATTACCCTCACCAAGATGAGCTGGATGACCAATGGAGGTATCGCGCTGTTGAACAGCAATCTGAATGTGGTCCATCCGAAAGATGACTCCTACGGCCAATTTTGGGCGGAGTTCATCAAAATGGACAAGAACTCTGAAATCACATCCGATTTCAATATCGGTAACTATGGCAACCGTGACCTCAGTGACTTCGGAGATGTGCTGAACTACGTGGTCTTCCCTGCTGGTGGTAAATTCCATCAGGATGATGGTGAAGCTGGTACACAGTGTCCCATCTATGTCGTGGATGCTAACGGCGCGTATGCCAGTTCTTTCAGTCTGAAGGGTTCTGTAACGCCGGCCATTGGCGACCTCGGCTCTGAAGATAAAGACATCACCATTGCCGTGGATGGTGTTACCGCTTCTGGTGATGCTGTATATGGCACGACAATCGCTTGGGAAACTCCCACATTCACCTACGAGGTAGCTGGTGGCGCCACTACTCGCTGGAATCCTGAGACACACACCTATGTCTCCGCTGCTGGTGCGGTGAATGGTTCCTTTGACAAGGACTCCATCAACGTGAAGGTCTATAACCACTCTAACGCGAAAATCGACGCCTCTTGTTTCGTAGGTGCCTCCGCCGATGCGACGACTACGAGCTACAACGTCTCCGGCTATGATGTAACTCTGGCGGTCAGCAATCCCGACGGGAATACGGCCACGCTCGTCGCACCTGAACCCAACTCCGAGTTGGACGCCGTAAGCACTACATTCACGCTGGCAGTGACCGGCACAGGGATGGGTAAATATGTCTCAGACCTCATCGCAAGTGCATCCAATGGTGCCAAGCTCGGTACGGTGGTGGTTGTTATCGGTAAGCGACAGGAGTCTGAGCCTATCCTTTACGAATCATGCTACTGGTATATGTCAAAGATGACCCGTGACAAGGTTACAAGCATCACGCTTCTGGATAGCTATACGCCCACTGGCAACGAAACGGAAACTTGGGATGCCTCTGCTGCTCTTGATGGAAGCGTAATGTGCTATATGAACGGTACGGACCTCATTATGGCCGGAAATGGAAGCGGGCGTATCATCACAAGTGCAAACGCTTACTCCTTGTTCGCCGCCAGCAGCTTTAATTCAAAGGACAGATTTTCCTCGGTTTCCCATATAACTGGCTTGGAGTTGCTGGATACGTCTAATGCAGTCAGCATGAACGGTATGTTCCAAGGGTTTGGTCAAAAATGCGATTCTGTGAGCTTGGACCTCTCGACCTTCAACACAAGTAAAGTGGAGAGAATGGCCGGTATGTTTAATTGGTGTGATTCTCTTGAAAGCGTAAATCTTTCTAATTGGGACACGTCAAGTGTTAAGGCGGAAGGGACCAATGCGTGTCTTTTCACTATGTTTTCACAGCATAAAAACTTGAAGTATGTCACGCTGGGTGAAAACTTCAAATTCCTGCCGAAAGAGAGTTTCTCCGAAAAAGACCAGTCGAGCTGGTGGGCAAAGACGCTGTTGCCTACACCCACCGCTGCGAACATCCCCGGTGCTGATGGCAAATGGTACGACACCAACACAGGCATCGGTTATACCCCTGAAGAACTGGTCGATATTGTTCGTACTGGGCCTGTCACCTATGTGGCCGTAAACCCGAACGCCTAACTCTCAGGCACGAGAATGACCTCCCTGCTCTGCGGGCTGGCTCCATTCAACGGATGGAGCTGGCCTGCGGGGTGGGGGCTGCCGCAGGAAGTGAGTTGTTCGGGATTTCCGAACAACTGAAGCATTCGGGTTTCTGCTGTAGCATCCGACCAACTATCCGGAATCGCCGGAGGGTTGCGCCTACGGGCACACCGCACGGTGCCGGCAGAGTGCCGGAGGCGGGAGTTGCGAAGCCCGTGCGGCGAAGCATAATGCCACGAGGCCCTACCTGAAAGACAACATCTTATGACAGAGGAGGAATCCACATGAGACGCTCAATCTCTGGCAGGAAGGTACAGACCTTGCGCGACCGGCAGGCCTGTTTTACCAAGGAGCCTGATACAATGCTACTCAGAATCACAAAAGAGCGCACGAGTCTTTCCTTCAAAGGAGGCGGAACAATCCCTCGAAACTATGGTGTTCTGCAACACAGGAAGGAAAATGGTTCATACATGAACCTGAAGTAAACCACCACGAGTATGTACGAGCATGGAGTAGAGACCATGCAGCAGCCACAAGAGCGTACCTCCAGCAAGTTACAAGCAAGTTAGATTCCGAGCACATCTTTATGTAAAAGCCCGCATACGGCTTCAAAACGGCGTTGTGAGCGTTTCGAGAAGCTGTTGCAGCAAGTTACAAGCAAGTTAAATCCCCAGCGCATTCCTCCCACCATCCGTCCACAATTACGAGGAGAGAAGCACAATGGAAGAGAAGAAAATCGAGATTACCCGCAAATACCTCGCACAGCGCGAAAAGCTCCCCCTGCACTTCGGACTGAGCATTGCAGCCCTTCTCGGCTGCATCCTCGGTTTTTCCCTGCTGTACTGGTACAGCAAAGGCAAGGAGCTTTTTGACTCCATGCACATGGAGACCATCGGAGTTGTATCTGTTGGTCTTGTCATCGCCTTCATTGCACCTTTCTGCGTTGGTGCTATCGTGAAAACTGGCGCAAGGCTTCATGAGATTATGAGAGGGCGTGTCAAGGTGGATAAGCTCACTGTCACGGAAGTGGAGGAGCTGGAAAACGACCGTTTCCGCATTACGCTGCGGACGGATGGGGCTGATGCCATCCCCTATGCTGTCTATGGCAGCCCCAGCACATTGGAGGATGCCCGTGCCGGTGAGAAGGCTTATGTGGTCTATGTAGGGAACGGAACACGCTCTTCCAAGCCGGCACTTATCGGCCATGTGGACCGGTTCTATGTGCAGGGCGGAACAAAGTACCTGTAGAACGCAGCAACTACATGAGCAAAATATTGTGTCAAGTTCCAAATCCGCAATCACGACCGTACACAACGGATGAAAGCGTGGTACACTCGAACAAATAGGCGCAGCGTGCGGAATTTTGTTCGATTTTTGTTCGTGTTAAAACTTGACAAAATATCAAACTATGGTAGTATAGAACTATAGGGCGCGGGTGCTTTTGCCGTGACAGAAAAGTCTCCGCCGCAAGCCCACTCCGTAAGGGGTGGGTTAGGCGGGTGGATAAGTAAAGGCAGAGGCTCCCGCCTACCGTGGCGCTTATTCACAGGTTGCTGTGATTGCCACGCTAAGATTCCAAGGGATTTATGCTTCCCAGAGTTGCGGTTCACTTTGAGCTGTGCTTATGGCATCTCTCGTACTTTGGAATCCCACTCCGTGAGGGGTGGGAGGAGTCAAGAGAATGAACGTTTCTTTTGCCTAAGAAAGCAACACCCTCCGTTGTGAAATATGTTCCGTGAACTTGTGCCATTGAGAGATTTTTCCGCCCGCGCCCTCCCTCCTCTTTCAACACAATATCGTGCCTTTTTTCGCCTGCGGCCACGGGCAGAGGTCTCTGATTCTTTCTCTGTCCTTCCCCTTTACCCCAAAGGGCCGCCGTTGGCTTGTCCTTTCACTTGGCTTCGGCGGTTAAACGCCGCCGAAGCCCACTCAGCAAAAGGGAGGACCGTGGGCGAAAAAGGGCATGATTCGACTATTCCAACATTGTGTCTTTTCCCGTCTGTGGATGAAAGTGCCTTCGGCGGTGCTGCGGGTTCATACCTCGCCCGCACTTATCGGCTACCCCCCACCCCGGCTGATGCGAATGGTCTGATTACCACGCCTCCGAAACCGCATTGCCATGACATCCGCAGACCGGAAAGGACATGATAAAGACCCTCTCTTGTGGCTCTCACGAGCCGTGGACGGCAAGGAAGGGTTTGCATGGTGTCCTTGCTCCTATTATCAAAGAAAGGAGGACGAATTCATGAAGAAACACATCAAGTTCAAGCACATTATCGTAGGCTGTATGATGGCCGCTATTCTGGCGGTCCCTGTTATGGCCTTCGCTGCGCCTAACGCAAGTGACGCGGCTGCCGCTGATACGCCCGCTGTGACCGAGCAGGCTCCGGATATCGCCGATAGCGCGACTATCCCCGATGCCGCTCCTGCGGACGACGTTCAGGCCGAGGCTCCTACCGGTGGTGATGTTGAGCAGCCCACTGAGGCTGACGGCAACACTGCACTCGACCCCGCTGTGGGTGGCGAGACCGGTGAGACCGGCGATGCGGCTACCGATGCCGAGCCTGCTGATGGCGAAACAACTGATGATGCCGCCGCTACCGGCTCCAGCACTCCCGTGTATTATTACATCGTGGGCGGCTGCGTCGTGGCTCTCGGTGTCGGCTTCTATATCGCTCTGTCACTGAAGCAGAAGCGCCGCTAAGAAGCTACCAAATTTATCGGCAAGGCCGCCGCAACAAGTTTCCCCGATAAGGTGAAGAACAGTTGCGGCGGCCTTTCTTCCCGGCAAAATAAAAATGGAGAGATGGCTGAGTGGTCGAAAGCTCCGGCCTTGAAATCCGGCGATGTTAAAAGCATCCGTGGGTTCGAATCCCACTCTCTCCGCCAAAAAACGAGTACGGATGGTATGACCGGAATTTACGCCTGTGGAGATGCATGGTCGTCGGTGAAACAGGAATACTCTGTTGGCTGGTCTGTCAGGTCAGAGATGACACCGGCACCTTTAGGGAACTGAATATGCCTGTGACGGGTATACAAAGCCCTGAGACAACATGGGTGTATACCCGGATGGTCTGCCGCACATTCACATGGTGCGGCATATAAGGCCCTGAAACAGCAGAGTTGTATACCTGTTCTGTCAAGACCGGCAATACCCGGCCCTGCGTATAACCCCCAAAAAATAACAGGGTTATATAGACCTATCCGAAGCCTTGAACTGTTGGACAATCCCCAGAATTGAAAAGTGTGCAATGATTGCACACTTTTCTGGGACAAACAAAACGAAAAGAAAGGACAAAGAGATATGAACACGCGAGACATCCAAGATGAACTGCGCTACTATGCCGGCTTTATCTTCGCACACCACAAAATCTGTGCTCGCTATCAGCCAGACGAATCCGGCACGACGGTAGAGTACACGGATACCGACGGTCAGAAGTTCAACATCCTTGAGGTTTGTAAGGATGATGAGCGCTACGAAGATATGCTGGATACCCTGCTGGTCAGCAAAATGGCAAAAGCCAAAGTCACAGAGCGCTACGCACGCACACTAAAACGACTCAGACAAAAAGGTTTCTGTCACGAGAGAAACGTGGTCGAGCTGAGAAGAGCATTCAGTGCCAGAAAGCCCTATGCTCTCAACGCCGCTACGCTGTGGAACACCGTCATGCTGGTCGGTGAGAATGAAAACATCCATGTCACAGACGAGATGTGGTACGAGTGCTTCGACAGACTCCTTATCGTTAAGGACTGGAAGCTGCTGAAAGAACAGGACAGGTCGATTATACACTTCTGTATCGACAATATGTATCTCATATATATGTTCATGGACGATGTTCTCGCACAGGCTGTGACGGAGATGCGTTTTAACGATGCGATGAAGAACCTTTGTAATGAGAAGCACCTGTTCACAAAGGATGAATGCCGTCAACTCACGCAGAAGACCTGCGAAAAGCTCACCGAGGAGATAAACGACTTCTACGCTGAACAGCGTAAGGAGTTCGAGGCTGGAAAAGCCGCGATAGAGTTCCTGTCGAGCGAGGGCGAACGGCTGGCAAAAGAGCTGTCGGCACTCAGGCGCGAGAACAAGGCGCTGGAGAAGGAGTGCTACCAGCTCCGCAAGGAGAACGGTACGCTTGGTGAGGAGCTGGCGCGGGCTGCTGCGGCGGGCTACAACGATGCCCCTGCTCCCCTGCCTGAGACGGAAGACCTGCCGGAAGATGTTGTAGAGGACGTTGAGGATATCGAGGTTCCCAATATTGATGACCTCCCCTCCCTGCCTCAGACCGGCATCCTGTTTGTGGGCGGACACCCGAACTTCATTAAGAAACTCAAAGAGTGTTATCCCAACTGGTCGTATATCGTAAGTAAGAACGCTCCGGAGAGAATGAAGCAGTACGACAAACTGACGATGTGCTTCATCTACAGCGAGCACATGGGACATCCTCTCTATAACGGTGTCATCAATGAACTCCGTAGCTGCGATACGCCTTACAGCTACATAAGAGGAACCAATCTGGAGCGTGTCATTAGAGAGATGCGTCTGGACTATGCCGAAGCATACAAAAACAATAAGGGGGACGAAAGACATGATTGAGCTGCTTTCTACTGAGACTAAGCCGGTCTACATCGGCTATAACAAACTGGCTGCTGATGTTGCAGAGGCGACCACAGATGCGTTGACCGGTGCGGACTACATTGCGCTGCAGGCCACCATCAAGTACCTTTGGTTCATGGTTATCCTGCTGGCGGTCGTCGCACTGCTCGCATTGGTGGTGGCGGTCATCGCCAAAGGACGCGCAGACAGGCTGGACAGGCAACTCAACGGAACACGGCGTGGTTTTGAAAGCCGCATCGACGACTTTGAGGACGACTATGATAACGATGAATACGATGATGACGAGAGGAATGAGCGTTGTGATTACTGATGTAGCTGTTTGCGTCCTGTCGCTGGTGAAAGCCTTCGGTGCCGTGTTCTTCCTGCTTTGCCTTCTCTGCGTTATCGTTTTATCCATCTTTGCACTGGTGGACAGACACAGCCGGTACAAGGCCACGGGAAAGCTCATGGGTAAGGTCGGCGAACTGACGGGTATGCCTACGGACGACATTGAGGTGGAGCAAAGCCGAGAGGACTACGGCCCTATGGTGTTGAGCCTTGTCGCTCTCCCCGCCATGCTGCTGGCTGCCTCCGGAATGCTTTATCTTATTCTTTCCCTGTTGGGTGCTTTCGGCAACTGAAATGCTGGCGGTATTCATCGCGCTGCTGGTTATCATCGCCTTTGCAGCGTTTATCAATAAGACCTGAGGAGAGAGCATAATGTCTGATAATAAGCGTCACTTTGCAATTGTCATCTTCGCCTTGGCTGCGATACTCCGTTGTGTGGTTGGCATCGTCTATTATGCTGAACGGATTTGGGGCTTCGCTGCAGAGGGTGTCGGCGAGAAAATTTTGGCGCCGGCCAATGCTATCGCTGAGGTTCTGTTCATGCTGACAGCTATTTGGCTCACCGTGGTCGAGTACAAAAGCATGAAGCGAGACCATACACAAAAACAATAGCGCAAATTTGTTCGCTTTTAGTCTTGCCAAAATGTCACGTTGGTGTTATAGTAAATGTGTAGCAAATTATGTCAAGTCGATTCGCCGTCATTTCTTTTTTTGAGCGCTGACTTGTCAAAATATCACATTCTTGTCATAGACAGTATGAGGAGTGAGTGGGGATGAATTTGAAGGAATGGACGGGCTCGAAAGTAGTCTCCGTCGTGATGCTGACCATCACAGCCGCTATTGTGCTGGCGCTGGATGCCGTGGTGCTTTTCGTCGGCTTTGGTGATGGCAACATCGCCAACCTCGATAAGATGGATTTCGGCATCATCAAAGGACTGTTCTCCGGTCTGATTGCTGGCGAGGTCGGCAAAGGACTCTCCATCTTCTCTTGGGTCTGTGTGGCACTGGCTGCCATCTGTATCCTTGGCGTTATCCGTCGGTTCTGCCCCTTCTTCTTCAATTCAATGAAGGTCGTTCGAGGTTGGATGACCTACGGCCAAATCAAGAAGGTTGTCCGCACTGAGGTCTTCGGTGAACCTATCGAGTTTGAAGATATGCTGGGTGGCGACTTTGGCGTCCTGGTCGGCTCCTCTGAAAACTGGGCAAACGACAATGATGTCCGCTGGCTCTGCTTCTTCACCAAGGGCGAGCTGTCATTGGCGGAGAATAATGCCGCCTGTCGTCCGGTCTGTATCCCCTCTCGTTTCGTCCGTTATCTAAACCTCAAGCAGATGAAGGTATCCGACGGGCAGCTCAAAATGTATCGACCCGTCACCGCCTTCGAGCTTGTTCTCTTCGATGGCCGTGCTATCACAGTTGGCTTCGCCAAGCCGGAAGCGGTCTCAGCTCTCAAATATGAGGTCATGTCGATGCTTCCCAATGCGGAGTGCGTCGAGGATGGAAGCATCGGGCGCCGTGAGTACCGCAAACTCCGTTGGGAGTTTAATAAGAAGTATAGCTTCCGCATCAACGCCTTCAGGAACGATTTCCTGAGCTGATTTTCTTCCTGTTTTTTTACACACTCGAACTTGTCAAAATATCATGTTCGTGTAAATGTAGAACATAAAAAGAAAGAAGTTACACAGTAAGAAAGGAGAGTAAATCGCATGAACACAAACACAAACTTGGTTCACGTCATCGCCATTGACGACAGCGGCGGCGTGGTCGTCTCGGAGGACAAGACCGTGCTTGTACGCGAGCTGGTGCGGCACTACACCCCCACGTGGCAAGGTAAGGCTGATGCCTGCCGGAACGCCGGCGCACACTACAGCTTGCTGCAGGATGTATCCGCACTGCTGAACTCCCTCGGCATCGAGCACTGCGTCTTCGTGGACAATACGGAGTTGGTGGTGCTGGGGCCGGCCTACGCAGAGTCTTACGGTGAGCCGCCTGAGACCTACGACAACGCCCCGCCTGAGGACGGACCTCCCGACGAATGCGATACGCCGGAAGGTGGTGATGAGGCATGAGACCCTTTGAGCCGTACCCCTACGATTCCAAACCCCGCAACTACGACAAATCGCCTTGGAGCTACCGCGTCATTGATGATGTTTTCGTGGAGCTGGCGAACGCCATTGTAAAACAGGCCGCAGCCGACTACATGGCAGCTCTGAGGCTGATGGTCAAACGCGACCCCTTGGATAACAGCTATATCTCGGCACTGAAGAAGAAACAGGACGCTGAAGACTTCTTCAATTCCCTTTGGTTCGCGGAATTGACCACCTATGACCCCAAGACACTCGTTATTCAGCTCCGTGCAACGGTCAAGGTAGACCTGATGGAGCGTGAGCGTGAACAGCGCCGGAGGTCCGCATAAACAAACCTCAGATTATTTAATACATTCTAAAATTTCAATCCAGATATATGAGGTAAATTTATCAACTCCCCAAGGAGGGAAACAACATGGTAGAGAATAACACCACCCAGAACGTTGAGACCAACACCGAAAAGAATATTCCGACTCGTGAGAAGGTCTACAACTTCATCTGCGAGTTCATCCAGCAGAACAGCATTTCACCTTCTATCCGTGATATTGCTGCAGGCGTTGGTCTGAACTCCCCCTCTACGGTGGCGTCGCACCTCAAGCGTCTGGAAGCCGAAGGACGTATCACCCATCTCAAGGGTGCAAGCCGCAGCCTCATTGTCGTCGGCAAGCCCACGCCTGTGGCGACCGAACCGACCTCTGAAGATGAACGCACGGAGCGTCCCTCATATATGCCCCCTGTGGGGCACTGGGAGTTCATCAACGACTACGAAGCTCGTTGTACCCACTGTGGGAAGGAGTCGTATCTCGACCACAATGAACCCCATGATTTCTGCCCCAAGTGCGGCGCAGAAATGCAGTAAACACTCAGGCACGGGAGCGAGGCTCGACCTTGCCCCGAAGCTGGTAGCCCGCCGGAGGTGGCACCGGCATAGAAGATGCCGGAGAGCCCGATACCGGCTCTACAATACGAGGGCTATTTAAGACCCCTAAAAATCTTAAATAGCCCTCTCAGAAAAATTTCAATGCGTACGGACGGTATAACCGGAATTAACGCCTGTGGAGATGCATGGTCGTCGTGGAAGCAGGAAGACTCTGTTTGCTGGATTTCACGTGAGAGGTGATGCCAGCACCTTGGGGCTTGTATCCATAATCATGAGGCGTAGATAGCCCTGAAATAACAGGGTTGTATACCCGTGGCGGACTTTAAGGGCGGCGGGGATTAAGCGTAGATAGCCCTGAAATAACAGGATTGTATACCTGTTGGCGTGTAAGTCCCGAAATAACAGGGTTATATGCCATTCTCACCCGCCTATGCGAATGGTGTATAAGAACCTGAAATAGCAGGAGTGTATCTATACCAAACGCTTGGTCGTCGCTTTGTGGGCGTACAGGCCCAGAAACAGCAAAGTTAATACCCGAACCACGCGAACGTGACAAAGCAAATCGGAGGTGTCTTTTGTGATATACAGCGGCGACGCACTTGAAGTCCTGAGACAACTGGATAGCGAGAGCGTACAGTGCTGTGTCACCTCTCCTCCCTATTTTCAGCTCCGTGACTACGGAGTGGATGGACAAATCGGGCTGGAAGATACGCCGGAGGAGTTCATTGCGAAGCTGGTGGAGGTCTTCCACGAAGTGAAACGAGTCCTGAAGCCGGATGGCACGCTGTGGGTCAACATCGCCGACAGCTACGCAGGAAGCGGAAAAGGACGCAATGCGGATGGGCGTCATTCGGACGCCGGCGGGAAAAACACAAAACAGAGCACCAACACGGGGGCTGTCATGGGGCGTCTGAAAAAGACTGTCACCAGTGAGGACGCCAAGCCTAAGGACTTGCTGGGTATCCCTTGGATGCTCGCCTTTGCGCTTAGAGCGGATGGGTGGTATCTGAGAAGTGATATCCTGTGGGAAAAGACGAACCCCCTCCCAGAAAGCGTAAAAGACCGCCCCACACGTTGTCATGAATACATCTTCCTCCTCAGTAAGTCACGGACTTACTACTACGACTATGAGGCCGTTATGGAAGATGCCGTTGGCTACAATAACGCAGAGGTAGCGGGAAGCGAAGGTACACTTCGCCCCAACACAAGGCGGCGCAGAGGCAATGCCAAGTCATTCCGTGGGGGCGGCACCTATACCAACAATCGCAGTTTTGATAACAGCGCCGTGGCGGAACGTGAGACACACGGGAACGTCGAGAACAGGACCGGTAAAAGAAACCGCCGTGATGTCTGGAGCGTTGCAACACAGGGAACGCGGGAGGCGCACTTTGCGACCTTCCCTGAGAAGCTCATTGAGCCTTGTATCCTTGCAGGGACAAAGGCTGGTGATATAGTCCTCGACCCCTTCGCAGGAAGCGGGACGACGGGCATTGTGGCTCACCGATACGGACGTGAGTTCATCGGTATCGAGCTGAACGAAGAGTATGCCGAGCTTGCACGGCGTCGCGTAGGTGATGTCCAGATGCGGCTTGCACTCTAAAAATAACGAGTACGGATGGTATAACCGGAATTTACGCCTGTGGAGATGCATGGTCATCGTGGAAGCAGGAATGCTCTGTTAGCTGGGTTTCATGTGAGAGATGATGCCAGCAGCTAAGGGAACTGAATATGCCTGTGTTGGGTGTATGAGGCCCTGAAATGACAGGGGTGTATACCATATAATCTGTCGCTTGAGGAGACAGGCGTATAGAGCCCAGAAATATCAGGGTTATATACCTTACGGATTATCTGAATGGCGGTTTGATTGGTATATAAACCCCCGAAATAACAGGGTTGTATACCTCAGGACAGGCAGTATACCTATACCTAATTCATTCCTTCTACGACCGCATGACTTGGTGGGTAATTAAATGGAGAATTTGAGCAACAATCGCTGGCGTGTCTTTACATACAGCGCCGGCTATGCCAAAAGGCAGAATACAGACCGGATTGCGAGAGCAGCAAGGTCAGCTATCGTCTTCGACTGTGAAAAGGTGCGTTGGTACTACATAACGTTCATGGGAATGGCTCCTTACGATGGAAGCGATTATCGGGATACTCCAAACGCTCAGGTACAGAGGGCAAACGCCCAGCACCCCGAAGCCTGCATCTCCGTCATCCAGCACTACCTCGTCGGAAGGCTCGTTACCCCTTCCCTGCTCTCCCGTGGCGATGCCGTGGTTCGGCAATTTGAACTGGACCCGCTGCTGCCTACAAGTCGCCGCTGTCACTATGCCAAAGAGATGGATGGGGCAGGAAACGAGACAGGACGCACTTTCAAGATTCCGAAGTGTTTCCCTGATTTTGTCCTTGCTGAACTAAGTTGAAATCAAGCGAGAGCAGAAAATATTGAGTACGGACGGTATGACCGGAATTTACGCCTGTGGAGATGCATGGTTGTCGTGGAAGCAGGAAGACTCTGTTGGCTGGTCAATCATGTGAGAGATGATACCAGCACTTTCGGGAACTGAATATGCCTGTGCTGGGTGTATAAGGCCCTGAAACGACAGGGTTGTATACCTCATGGGGATTATGTAGCGTCCAAGGTCGTGGCGCATAAAGACCCGAAATAGCAGGGTTGTATACCCTCTCGACTGCAATGAAAAAGCACTACAAAGGTATATAGAGCCCTGAAATAACAGGGCTGTGTATACCACTCAAAAACATGAGGTGAAAAACATGGACTTCGACGTTTCAAAAGTAAATATTGACTTTGAAGCCTTGAAAGCCTCTACCGAGAAGCTGCTCCGGATGCCATACAGCGCACGCCAGTTCCACGCCGTCGTTGAAAAGGCCATGGAACAGGCCAAGCTGGATAAGACTGCTGAGGAACAGCGTATAGCGGAAGACACCGCTATTGAGCTGACCGAGGATGTCCCTGAACAGGAAGTACCGGAAACCGATGCCGAGCTGCAGGAAATGAACGGCGACCTTCTCAAGCTCAACGAAGAGTTTGTGGCCGAAATCGAAAAACTCACAGCACAGGTCGAGAATTACAGGTCTGAGGCGGAAAAGGCACAGTCCACGCTGGCAAAAGAGCGTACAGACTGGCACCGCCAGAAGAAGTCCTACGAGGGTGAGCTTTGGCGGCTGCAGAAAGATAACGACGAGCTGAGGGCTCTGCTGGAGAGCTGCGATGAGCAGGGCGAAGCGGAGCAGGAGACATATGAGGAGGGCGAAGCCGCCCTGCCGACGGTACTCCCCTCTCTGCCTGAGTCTCGCATCGTGTTCGTTGGCGGACATCCCAACATGGTGAATAAGGTCAAGGCCATTTATCCCAACTGGGTATATGTGGATGGAGACCATTCGCCCGAAAAGGCAACTCAGTTTGACAAGGTGATTGCCTGTTTCATTGCCTATAAGCATATCGGGCATCCCCTCTGGGCTTCAATGATGGCTGCGGCAAGGTCTTATGATGTCCCTATCTTCTATGTCCAATACACCAATATGGAACGTATGCTGCTGGATATGCGCCGCAGCTACGCCGCCATTGCACAGTTCCGTGCGGATGAGGGTATTGACGACTCCGATGTGGTTCCTGCCTCTCCTGAGGAAACGCAGGGAGAGGAAAAAAGCATTTGGGAGAAACAGGAGGAAGCTCGCAGAGCTGCCAAGGAGAAATCCAAAAAGCAGCGAGAACGTAAGAAAGCCCGCGAACAGCGTGAGACCTCTGAGGCGCAACTGGAAATCGAAGCCCGTGCTGAGGAGGCTGCGCGAGAAGAACGGAAGCGCTGGGCTGAGGAACGGCAGAAACGTGCTGAAGAACTCCGGAAGCGTCAGGCTGAAGCCAGAGAGCGCGAACGCCTCTGGAAAGAGGAACAGGCACGTAAGGCCACAGAACTCAAGCTGAAACGTGAGGCGGAACGCCTTGCACAGCTTGAGGAAGATAAGAAGCGTCAGGCCGAGTACGAGGAGCGCAGAAAGGTCTGGGCTGCCGAGAGACGTGAGAAACGCGCCAGTGCCGCCGCTGCTGTGCAGGCTGCGCTGCAGAATGCGCCCAAACTGGTTCCAAATCCCAAGCCGGAACAGCTCCCCACTGCTGTTATCGCCCAAAATGCACCAGCCAGTAAGCCTACGCCAAAGAAAGAACCCGCACCGGTCGTACTGGCGCCTAAGAAGCCCAAGAAGGTCAAGATGGAGCCCTGTTCAATCAGATGGTCCGACCTTCTGTGAGGTAAAAAAGTGTGCAATGATTGCACACTTTACGGATGCCCCCACATCAATACGTCAAGCAAAATCTTTATATATAGCAACTCTAACTTGAAAGGACAAAAGAATTATGAATGAGAACCAACACTCTATCACCGTGCTTTTCAACCCTGCACCTGACCCGCAGGCGAAAACCGGAGGACCGCAGCCGACGCCTTTCTGTATCACAGCCTGCTTCTCCAACCTGCCGGCTGGTACTGACTTTGTTAAGCTGACCAAGCGGTTCTATGAGAACCTTATGCGGTCGTTGGATTCCGCTATTGCGGAATGTAAGACCGGAAAGCGGGACGACGTTGTTCCCGTGCAAATCGTGACTATTGCAACGGCGCTGGTTACTGCTGAGTTCGGCGGTGAGGCATTCAATCTCTGCTCTCCTTCCGTTATCGTCCTCAACTTTGGGTACTCAGCGGAAAAGCCCGGTTCGCAGCAGGCATCCTGAAAACAGTAACCAATAGGAGGTAATCAAACATGAATTACACCATCTTCAATAACGAGTCCTGTGACAAGTCTGTCAAGAAGCGCGGCGTCGAGGTCGAATACTACTCCAAAAACCAGATGGAAGACCTCTACCCTGACGGCGGCCATACATATACCGTCGTGGGCTATACTGCGCTGAATAAGCCCAATGGGAAGCGTGATGACAAGCACAGCTTTACTGTCACGCTGGATGGCGATACCGAAGGCTTCGAGGCTGTCGGTATCAAGAAGTTTAATAAGCTGCTGTACCGCATCGACGGCTACGCCTGTGTCGGCTCCGATAAGTATGTCGGCATTCTGAAGAGTCGTCTGTTGCTGCTCATTCTGCTGGGTCTGGCTCTGCTGGCCGCTATCGGCGCACTGGTCGTGACCTTGCTACTGCCGGCCAATCTGAAGCCCTCCGGCCCTGTTCCCGATGAAGACCCCAATGTGGTCACGGTCGAGGACGAAGGCCCGCGTGCCGAGCCGGAGTCCGGTGGTGAAGTTACACTTATCTTCACAAAGAAGGCAGACATCAATCTGTCTACCGGCGAGATTGCCATGTATTTCAAGAATCCCACCACTTCCAGCCATGACTATGTTTTGGAACTGTATATCAAATCCGGCGAAAAGACCGTGAAGGTCGCCACTTCTGGTCTTATTACCGCTGGTCATGCTCTGGAGAAGATGACTTTGGACACCTCCGCTGCCAAGCTGAGTGAGGGTTCCTATGAGGGCCTGTACCGCGTAATGCTCTATAAGCCGGGTGCTGAGACTACCTCTCCCTCTATGGTAGTATCTCAGATTACCGACCTGAGCATCGTGGCCACAAAATAACCGTGACCACAAAATAACGTCAGTCCATGAGCGCAGCACGATACCGTCCACTTGCGCTGGGCTCGTTCTCTGAAAATAAATTTATTGAGGAGTACATCAATAATGAAGAAGTTCATGACTATGGCTCTGGCTCTGTCCATGGCCGCATCCCTGTGCGTTCCCGCATTCGCTCTTGGCGCCAACGACGTTAAGTCTTTCACTGACAGCTACAAGGAAGAGCGTGACGTGAAGGTCGTCGTGTCCGGCGTTACCGCTTCCGGCGATAAGGTGTACGGCACCACTATCGCTTGGGAAGACCCCACCTTCACCTATGAGGCTGCTAACGGCTCCGCTACCAAGTGGGACCCTGAGACTCACACTTACAAGGCCGGCTCCGGCACCATTGTCGGTGCCTTCGATAAGGACAAGATGAATGTTGTGGTCTACAACCATTCCAATGCGCCTATCAAGGCTACCTGCTTCGTGGGTAAGGATGTCGCCAGCGCCACTACCGCTGAGTTCGCCATCACCGGCTACGATGTGAAGTTCACCGTCACCAATCCCGATGGTAACGCCGCTACTCTGGCCGCCGCGCAGCCCAACTCTGCGCTGGATTCCGTGAAGACTACCTTCAACATGGCTATGTCTGGTGCCGACATGAACAAGTACGCACAGAACATGATTGCCGGCAAGCGTACTGCGGACACGGTCGGTAACATCGTGGTCAACATCACTCCCGCCGCCTAATCAGGCAAAATAACCGCAATAACAGTCTAACAAACCGGCCTACGGAGGGGGCCATGCCCCCTCCTGTTCCGGCCAAAACCAGTTCAGGCGACGATGCATACCATGCCTATGCCCCGGCACTGAGTCGTTCTCCAGAGCCCGTACAAAGATGGACGCCCGCAGGCAATTCGAGTAGGCTTCTTCTGCCTGAACACATACCACAAAAGCACATTCCCCCCGTAAAACAGAAAATTCAAGAGAACTGAGAATTGTCTCTTTTTAGATAGATACTTTTTACAGTGAAAGGACGGAAAGAATCATGCGAACCAAACTCACAACTATGTTCCTCGCATTGGCTTTGGCCCTTACTACTATCACATCCGTAGCAGCTCTGCCTATCGAGCAGGGCAATTCTGCTGCGGGTGATGGCTCTGCTATTACTGTGCAGAGTAACGAGGATAACGAGGTCTCCACTCAGGCTACAAACGATGTTTATGAGGTCGCCCTGTCTTGGGATGACCCCACTTTTAATTACAACCTGACCACACCCGTGGAGAAGTCTTGGAATACAGAGACTCATAGGTATGAGTTCCCTGCCGATATGTCCTTTGATGGTTCTTGGAACAAGACTTCCGTCACGGCGACCGTAACCAACAAGTCCACGACTCCTATGAAGGTAAGTAGTGGGCTTTATTCTGCTGCAGATTCTATTACGTCCGTAAACAGCTACAAGCTGTGCAGCACCAGCGACCTCGCAGTTTCTCTGTCCGGCGGAGATGAGTCCTTGGTTAAGGGCAGCGAGGCAAAAGATATCACCTGTTCTTTGAGCGGCTCTGATGTCAGCAGTTATTTTGCTGAGACTGGTGCCATTACTGCTGTTACTGGACAGTGGGTTATCGAGTTTGCGCCGCAGGTTCCTGTGCTGGCGGCTGGAAGTTCTTGGTATAAAGGCTCCATTGGTAAGGAAACCGTTACAAGCATTACATTACTTGATAGCTATACACCTACCGGCAATGAAACCGAATCTTGGGATGCTTCTGCTGCCGGTGACGGCAGTGTTATGTCGTATCTCAACGGAACAGACCTGATTCTTACCGGTAATGGCGCTGGGAAGATTGTGGCGAACGAAGACTCTTCTCTTACGTTTGCGGGTTTCACGGCTGTTACTGACTTCAACGCCCTTTCTCTGCTGGATACTTCAAATGTTACGAAGTTCGGCACGATGACGCGGGTTGGAAATACGATGGTGACGCTGGGAATATTTTCCAACTGCAAATCTGTCACATCCCTTGATTTGTCCGCATTTGACACTGCGAAGGCCACGGATATGCGCTCCATGTTCTTCAACTGCAGCAAACTTGCTGAGTTGGATTTGACATCCTTTAATACGTCAAATGTGACCAGCATGGATGGTATGTTTTCTGGTGATGAAAGCCTCACAACACTGAAAATCTCCGGATTTGACACGTCGAATGTTAATTCCATGAGCGGAATGTTCTACAACTGTGGCGTGTTGACTAACTTGGATGTCTCTCGATTCGACACGTCCAAAGTAACAAATATGTACTATATGTTCGGAAACTGCAAGGCTCTTACCTCCTTGGATGTGTCGAACTTCAATACGTCTTCTGCCACAACCATGAGAGGTATGTTTGCGTTCTGCCAAAATCTGGGCAGCTTAGACGTTTCTGGCTTTAACACCTCAAGCACCACAGACATGGGTCATATGTTTGAGGGATGCTCTGCGCTTACTTCCTTGAATGTATCTGGATTTGACACTGCCAAAGTGAAAGATATGCGGTGGATGTTTGGCGATTGCGTCGCACTCGGCACACTGGACATTTCCAGCTTTAACACGGCGAACGTCACAGATATGGGCTATATGTTCAACGGAGACAAGGCACTGACCAGTCTGAATGTATCAAACTTCGACACCTCTAAGGTGACGGATATGCAGTGGATGTTCTCCGGCTGTTCTCTGCTGCGAAATCTGGATGTGTCGAACTGGAATACATCCAGCGTCACTAATATGAATTCTGCCTTTCTCAACTGCTCTGCCCTGACCAGCCTTAATGTGGCTGGATGGAACACTTCCTCGGTCAAGAATATGGATAGTATGTTCGGCGGTTGCGGCGCATTGACCAACCTGAATCTGTCCGGATGGGACACCTCTGCGGTCACGAATTTGACTACGATGTTCGAGAACTGCACCGCGCTGACCAGCTTGAATGTGTCCGGTTGGAATACCTCCAATGTCACAAACATGAATACGGTGTTCCACAACTGCTCTGCATTGACAAGCCTTGACTTGACTGGTTGGAGTGCCGCTAAGGTAACTGAAATGAACTATATGTTCGTGGATTGCAAGTTGCTGCAGGAGGTAACGCTGGATAAGGACTTCGTGTTCGTCGGTGTCGATGGCTACCTGCCTTTGCCTTCCCCCACATACATCACGGGGGCAACGGGCAAATGGTATGACACTACTTCGGGTACAGGGTATACTCCTGCGGAGCTTGCTGCAGTAACGAGAACAGGAACAGTTACATACACAGCAGTCCTTCCTACACCTGTAATGAAGTCTACAAGTAGTTGGGCCAATGGTCTTGCGGATAAGACTTCCGTAACGAAGATTACTTTGCTGGACAAATATACAGTCACCGGTGCAGAGACCGCCTCTTGGGATGCATCGGAAAACAATGACGGAAGTGTTAAGTGTTATGTAGTCGGTGAAGAACTTATCATTTCTGGAAACGGAAAGGGAACGATTAAGGCCTCCGTTGATGCCACAGGAATGTTCATGGGCTTTACGAATGTAACGGAAATCTCCAACCTTCCTCTGCTGGATACTTCTGACACAAAAAAGATGTCGAGCTTTTTCAGTGGATGCAGCCATCTTCGTAAACTCGACCTTTCCGGCATGAACACGCGAAAAGCGTGCGACAGTGACAACAGAAATGTCTATGTTGATTATTTCTTCCATGGTTGCACACGGCTTGAAACCTTGATACTTGGTTCCGATGTATACTTTGGAAAGAGCTATGGTGGAATAGCGAATGATTTTATTCCTGCTCCTTCTCCGTTTTTTGTTGAGAGCGCGAACGGCTATTTCTACAACACCTCAACTGGCGAGAGCGTATCTAACAATTCACTGTTGTACTGGTCGAGCAATACGACTGTGACGCTTTCGGCGAAGCCGCTGACAGCACCCACAGGAAATCCTGTGCTTCGGACCGAGAACGGTTCGTGGTTCCGCTTGAGTGGTGGTAAAAACCATACAATCGAAAACAGCAAAATTACAAAAATTACGTTTGTAAATAAGTATACGCCGTCTGCTGTTGACTACGCCGATTATGAAGTTTGGGATGCTTCAGCGAATAATGACATGAGCACATTCTGTGTTCGTATTGGGACGGAAATTATCATTGCCGGAAATGGCACAGGCAAGATAAAGGCCCAGGCGAGCTGTGGTGGTATGTTCTATGGGTCATATTCGTCAAAGCTCGGTTTCTCTGGTCTAAAGGAAGTCGCGGGGTTAAGTGTACTCGATACCTCTGACGTCACATATATGGGGGATATGTTCGGCGAATGTTCTGCTTTGACGCGGGTAGACGTTTCCTCCTTCAATATGTCTAAGGTGACAGGGCTGTCCCAGATGTTTTATCGTTGCTCCAGCCTAACATCTGTGGACTGTTCCGGCTGGGATGTATCAAAGGTGACAGCTACATCCTATATGTTCTCTGGATGCACAAACCTCAGAAGTATAAATCTCTCAGGATGGAACCCTGTGTCACTGGGAAGCATGGCGGGAATGTTCTACAACTGCTCGAATGTCGAGTCTCTTGATTTGAGCAAGTTCAGTACGGATAAAATCACGAATGTGTATAGTATGCGGTCCATTTTTGACGGAATGAAGAACCTTCGTACTGTCACACTTGGTCCGTCCTTCAATAAGTTTAAGTTCTATAGCTACGGTCAATATGTCACGTGCTATCTGCCGGCCCCCAGTGCGACGTACATCTCAGGTGCGGACGGCAAATGGTACGATACGAACACCCGCGTCGGCTACACGCCTGACCAGTTCGACGGTATGACCCGTAGTGCTGCGGTGACTTATGTTGCCGTGATGGACCCCTCTCCTTACATGGCATCCGGCTCGTCTTGGTGGCGGTATAGCGATAGTAACATGAAGGGCTACGTGAACGCCATTGAGTTCGCAACCAGTTATACACCTTCCGGTGCGGTGACAGCCCAGTGGAGCGGTGATGAGGATAATCGCGGCGTCTACAAGTGTTATCTGGTTCCGACCAGTGGAACAATCACCTATAACGGAACAACCAAGACGGCTCAGAAGCTGATTATTGCCTCTACGAATGGCGGCAAAATTAAGCTGAATGCGGATAGTGACTCCTTCTTGGGAACGGGATACTGGGGTAACGTTAAGACTCTAACTGGTCTGAGTAATCTGGACACGTCCGCAGTTACGCAGATGGGTTCGTTCTTTGGCACAATGACTGGATACACCAATGCTCTCGACTTGAGAAACTGGAACGTGAGTAATGTTACAAACATGGATACCATGTTCTATAACGTTTCAGCTTCCAGCATCAATATACGTGGCTGGAATGTAAGTAACCTGCGTAGCGCCTTTGCAATGTTTGGTCAGTGCAAAAACGTGAAGACGATTTACCTCGGAAACTTCAATGTTCCTTCTTCGTGCGACCTTACTTATATGTTCAATTCCACGAATACCGGAACGTATGGTCGGACGGGCCCGACGGTTTATGTAGCTTCCGCGTCTATCAAGTCCACTATCGTGAACTTGGCGGGGTTGACAGAAAACACATCGAGTAACTGGAACTCTGACTTGAATCCATCCCAAATTGTCGTTAATGCCACTGCCGGCCAAAGCGCCACGTCACAGGTCATGGCACTGGTCTTCGGTGACAACGAGGACATCGTAGGTTACAACGTGACCAACGGCGAGACTGTGGAAGCATTTGCAGAAGTGGGCTAACTCTGTAAGGCGGGGAGGTCTTTCCTCCCCGCCCATCAAAAAAACATAGGAGGAGAAAACAATGAGAAAACGCATACCCGCATTCCTTCTTAGTCTGCTGATGTCAATATCCATGGTGGTGTTTGCAAATGCAGCGGACGGAGGGCAAAAGGATGTCGTTGTAAATATCAATGGCATCAGCAACTCCACGAAGACCGTATATGGCGTATCTATCGAGTGGGAAGAGCCTACGTTTACTTTCTCTTCTTCCGAGAATGTCAAGATGCGGTGGGACCCTGAGCTGCACGAATATGTTGTTGGAGAAAGCGGCGTTGAGGAGGTGTCCGGTTCTTTTGACAAGGACTCTGTGAGCATCAAAGTCTATAACCACTCCAACGACAAAATCAATGTAAATTGTTTTGTGGGGGCTGATTCTTCTGCAACTTCCGCACAATACACAGTTCCCAATTATGACATAAATCTGAATGTAAGCAACACGAGCGGAACTTCATCGCTGCCCGCCGCAGCGGAAAACTCTGATGTGGATTCAGTATCGACCGAGTATGTGCTGGGTATCTCCGGTAGTGGCATGGGGCAGTATGCGGCAGACCTCGTTGCAAACGGCAAACACGAAGCGAAACTCGGAACGGTAGTTGTTTCTATTGGAGAAGGTTCAGTCTCTATGGGAGACACGCCTACACAGAGCAGCACTTTGTCCTATACCGGAAGCGCACAGTTTCCTTCGTGGACTGGTTACGACCCTGACAAGTTGACTTGCGATGGTGAAACAGAGGGAACGAATGCAGGTTCTTATACGGTGACATTCACCCCAAAGGATGGCTATAAATGGTCTGACGGGACGACTGCTGCAAGAAATGTCGTGTGGTATATTGAGAAAGCAGAGTACCCTCTTATACTGATTGGCATTGGCTGGCTCAATACAAGCAAAAGCCTGAAAGCAACATTTCCGTCAGATAAAACCAACGATAACATTCTTCTTTCGTTCAGTTCATTTGGTGACGGTGATGGTGTTCCTGCCTCGGATGTAACCGTTGTTTCATCAAATACAGACGTGATGACTGTTAGTAACTTCATGTTTGCACAAATCGGGTATAGAGCGGTATTAACTCGCGTTTCTTCCGGAACTACCGACATCACAGTAACCGCAAAAGGACAGCAAAACTACAAAACTACAAGTATCACTTTTACCGTAATTTGTGAATAGAGCAAGCTGTTTGTTGTAAGAAAGGAGCACCCCTATGGCAAAGAAACACATTCTATTTGCTTTCATCGCCACCGCACTGATTTTGGCATCTGTCATCTGTGTAGCGTTCGCAAGCGAGATGTTCGGCACGGTGGATATGCCGCTGGGCACGGACAGCACCTATGAAACCACGGAAGACGTCTATGTTACTCTGGAGCTGGAGAACCCTCTGGTGATGAGTGACGACGGAACTGTGGAGTTCGGAGAGGACGAGCTGTTCGACCTCATCCTTCCCGCTACCCTGAACGGTGAAGACTTCATCAGTATTCCTGCGGAATGTTTCCGTGGTTGTCAGTACATCCGCAGCGTGGTTCTACCCAAGAACGTCATTGAAGTCGGCGATAATGCCTTTGCTGATTGCGAGTTCTTGGAGACCATCTACATCATCGGCCACGACGACAGCGACATGGTTCTCGGCGAGAACTGGAGTGGAGATGCAAACGTTATCTTCTATCCCGTTATCACAGTTGATGAGTTTCCTCAGGTAGAGGAAGAGCCCTCCGAGGACGACGCCAATCTGAACGCCGATGACGCTCAGGGCGACGAGGATGTTCCTGCCGACTACGCCACCCCCATAGACCCCAACGCCCCCACGGGTGACGCTGACCCTGCCGCCCCCGGCGACGGCAATGATGCCAACATCGGCGAAGTTGGCTCCGAGGGTGACGACAACGCCGCTGGCGAAGCAGGAGGCGACGCTGGTGTGAACGCCGGTACTACCAAGGGTAACGACACCGGCGACGCTGGAAACGCCGCAGAGAGCGCCACAGAGCCCTCTGCGGAGGCTTCCAATGCCAACGAAAGCGGCGGCGTAATATGACAGTCCGTATGCTTCCGTCCATGACACAGGACGGTGACGTGAGGTTTGAGCTCTACGAGATGCCTGCTAAGGCTCTCGTAGGCCGCTTCACGGTCAGTGATGCACCTACTGGCTCGTCCATGGCCGCGAACGGTGTCTTTTGTACGCGGGAGATGGTTGTGACACAGCCCGTCCGTGGCTTCTTTGCCGCAAGGAGGGATAAGAAGCAAGGTATCTCTGAGCCGTATGCTTTGCTGTTGGAGATGATGCCCGTGGCGCGTATTTACCTCAGCACTGTGGAGCTGGAGAAGGCACCCTTCAACATCATCACGGCGGATTTTTGCGGTGACATCTTCCACGCCTATCCAGTGGGTATGGGTAATGCCGGCATAAAGATTCCGGTGTTTCTGGAGAGTGAGAACGGTGAAATTCCCACGGCGCTCATCGAGAAGCCTTATGTGCGGGATACGGACCTGCAGGAGTATGCGGTCACGGGCGGTAATAGGGCGTATGAGGCGTTTGCCATCACTATGGCACTGTATGACTTCATGCTCATTCGCTCCGGTGTTGCTGGGCTTCATGCGGTAAGCAACACGTTCACGGCTGCACCGCAGCTTATGCGGAAGTATGACGACTGGAGGCTATATTAAAGATTTGTGGGAAAACACATCAAATCTTAAATACCCACGACTGGGTTCGGATTACAAACGAGTATTGGGGTGCTGCAGGCTAAGAAAGCACTTTTCTGCGGTCCTAAATACATACCCTTGTGGCTCTGACGGAGTATGGCAGCCTGCTCCGTCAGAGTCCCCACCGGACTGGCTGCCATTGGAGAGAAAGCCTTGTGAAGAGAAGAAAGATAGTGTCGCTTTTGATGGCATTGTCCATCACAGCATCCATGTGTGTCCCTGCGTGGGCAACCATGGATGTGAAAACAAGTACAGACGGCATCGCCGGTGAGGACAAAGACATCACAGTCGGAGTATCCGGTGTCAGTGCCTCCGATGAAATCGTCTACGGCACCACTATCGTGTGGGAAGACCCGACGTTCACCTATATCGTGGACGGTGGTGCGACGACTCGCTGGGACCCTGAGACACATACCTACGCTTCCCCCGCTGGTGCGGTGAATGGTTCCTTCGACAAAGACTCTATCAACGTGAAGGTTTATAACCACTCTAACGCAAAAATCGACGCTTCCTGCTTTGTTGGTGCTTCTGCATCCGCTACTACGACCTCTTACAATGTTTCTGGCTACGACGTTACTCTGGGCGTGAGTAATCCTGACGGCAACACTGCTACCCTCCCCGCTGCCGAGGCCGGTTCCGATTTGGAGTCCGTGAATACGACCTTCACGCTTGGCATCTCTGGCACTGGTATGAACCAGTACGCCACTGACCTTATCGCCAGTGCGACCAATGTCTCTAAGCTGGGCAAAGTTGTTGTAGTTATCGGTAAGCGTGAAGAAATCGCTCCTGTTCTCAAAGAAGGAAACAGGTGGTTCAATGCTAAAACAAGGAGTCCGAGTAGTATTACGAGTATTACATTATTAGATAGCTACACACCAACAGGTAATGAAACCGAGACGTGGGATGCATCAGCCGACAGTAACGGTGGTGTTATGTGTTATCTCACAGGTACAGATTTGATTATAGCCGGAAACGGAAGTGGACGCATCGAGGCGAATGCAAACTCAAGAGCACTTTTTGGGAGCGCCACTTTCAGAGAATCGGAAAGATTTTCTCTTGTGAAAGAAATCAAGGGTCTCGAACTCTTGGATACAAGTAACGTTGAGTCAATGTCCAATATGTTCGTTGGACTTGGACAAAAATGTGACTCAGTTTCTTTGGATTTAAGAGCATTCAATACGGAGAATGTTGGCACTTTCGGTGTAATGTTTGCATGGGCAAGCACTCTCGAAACGTTAGACCTATCCAGTTTTGACACATCGAAATCTATACAAGGAGGTGTCTTGCAAAAATGTATGTCCTTCGCACACCCGATTGGAGCGCTTTTCAAGTTGAAGTCGGTGACACTCGGACCGAAGTTTATCTTCCCAACGAAAGAGAATATGCCCAATGGGGACTGGGATAAATATGATGATTGGGACTTTTGCCTCCCAACGCCGACGTCAGAGAGAATCCCCGGTGCAGACGGAAAGTGGTATGACACTAACACTGGTATCGGGTATACCCCTAAGGAGCTTGCTTATGTCGTCCGCACTGAACCCGTCACCTATGTAGCTGTAAATCCGAACGCTTAATGAGGTCCATTCAGTATTTGCTGGACAAGGGTGTTGTGCGGGTATGGAATGATGCGGTTCTTTCGATGCCCGATAGGTCTGCGCTGCCAGATGCCAAGCCTGAGCTACACGAGGCTAATGAATAACAAAAGGCCACCCATGGTGGCCTTTTGTATTGCGCCAGTCAAATGTTCGTGGTATTATGATGAAAAGTTTGTTAAACCAAGTATGTAAAGGAGCGTCAGACATGAGTAATCTAACGCATACTAATTCTATGACGGATGAAATCAGAGCGTTACTAATAAATGCCCGTCAGCGCGTGGCGGTGCAAGTAAACACTGAATTGCTGTCTACCTACTGGAATGTAGGAAAGATTATTGTTGAGCATGAGCAGGAAAAAAGTGACCGTGCAAATTATGGAAAGCAGACCTTAAAAGAGCTTTCTAAAGAACTTACAAAAGAATTCGGGAAAGGGTTTTCTGTTTCTAACCTCCAATTCATGCGGCGTTTCTACCAAAGTTATCAAATTCAACAGACAGTGTCTGTTAAATTGTCGTGGTCTCATTATTGTGAGTTGTTGTCGATTTCAGACCCAGACAAACGTAGTTTCTACGAAAAGGAAACTATCAACTCCGGTTGGTCAATACGCGAACTGAAACGGCAGATTTCTACTTCCCTCTATGAGCGTTTGTTGCTGTCAGATGGTAAAACAAATAAGGAGACTGTTCTTGCTCTCGCGGAAAAGGGAATTGAAATGTCTACTCCGTTAGATATTATCAAAGACCCGTATGTATTTGAATTTCTGGGTGTGCCGGAGAATAAGCCTATGCTTGAAAGTGACCTTGAAAAAGCGCTGGTCGCGCAGATTGAGAAATTCCTGTTGGAATTAGGGCGAGGCTTTATGTTTGTGGGCACGCAACAACGCATTACCTTGAACAATACCCACTACTATGTCGATATGGTTTTCTATAATAAGATTCTTCGCGCATATGTGCTGATTGAGTTAAAGACGGCCAAACTAACGCCGGAAGCTGCTGGGCAACTCAATATGTATCTGAACTACTATGCCGCAGAAGTGAACGACGAACATGATAATCCGCCAATCGGTATTATCCTTTGCACGGACAAAGATAGCATAGCTGCTGAATATGCTCTCGGCGGTCTATCCAACAACATTTTTGCTTCACGCTATGTTTCTTATATTCCCAATAAGGAACAACTCATCGCGCAGGTAGAAGCTGTTTTGAAAGAATGGCACAATTCGTGAATGTTAAGAATAATGCAGGCCGCCCTGATGAGGTGGCCTGCATTTTTTCAAATTTGGGGAATTTCGTGGCATTCAGCATCTTCTTTCACAGGCGGATTCTTGCTGCAATAGCCGAATTTGTTATAGGGGCACGCATCCGCATCGCAGCGTTCACCACCAGTTTCTGAAAGCTGTATTGCAAAGCCAAGGCCGTCGTCGAATGCCTGCTGTCGGTCGTGGTATAGGTAGCTGGTATGTCCGCCGGACTGTCGGACAATGTAGGCCCATTTGCCACCAACCTTATATGCCCTGTGGCAGTCGTACCACCAAATACTCAACTCAGTCTTGGTATTTCCTGTTCTCACGGTTCCTGTCCGTGGGTTGATTAAGTACCACACAGCATCCACTCTCCCCTCTCTCAGAATCTTAGCATACAGAACGGAATCTGGAAAGAGTTTTCCATGAAATATTTTGATGAAGCACAGTTGCTGCACGAAAAGGCAGGTTACGGAGGGTGGATTCTGCACGGAACGGCGGGTTCGTGGCTGGGAGCCGTTCTGGGCGGGCCTTTGAGGGCGCTGGGGCGGGCGGACAGGTCAGGTAGAGGAACGGGGCCGCCGTGTGATAAGACAGCTCCCCGTGCGCCTGAGGTGTTATGCGGGCCAGCAATCCTACGATTTTTGAACAAGAGACGATTCAAGTGTGAAAGTAGCTCATCTTATGTTTGCAAGGCTTATGTCAGTATGTTATTATAATAAAGAAATTTTTTCAAAATGTGTGTTAGATTTGAGTCAAAAAGTTGTGTATATAGAAAAGAGGAAAATTGGAAAGAAGTGAATATTATGGAAGACGCAAGGATAGTTCAGTTGTACTGGGATAGGGATGAACAAGCAATCCCTGTTACTGCCGATAAATACGGCAGCTACTGCACTTCGATTGCTCAGAACATACTGGGCAACTATGAGGATGCAGAAGAATGTGTCAATGATACATATTTGCACGCATGGAACTCTATGCCCCCCAATAGGCCAAGCATTCTGTCTACGTTTCTTGGAAAAATTACAAGAAATCTGTCGTTGAACAAGTACAAGCACAACACCGCTGACAAGCGGGGCGGTGGAGAACTGCCTGTGGTTTTGGATGAGCTCTCCGAGCTGGTATCCGGCAATAATGGCGTAGAGCAAGAGATTTCCCGCAAGGAGCTTGTAAAGGCCATCAACGCATTTATGAATACGCTTTCTACGGAGAAGCGGAGCATTTTCATTTGTCGATATTGGTATGCTGACAGCATTTCTGTGATTGCGGGAATGCACGGCATGAATGAGGGTTCCGTATCAGTGATACTTAACCGTCTTCGCTCCAAATTACATGAATTTCTTACGGAAAGAGGCTTTGAAATATGACAACTGAGGAATTGTATGAAATACTCGGTGACATCGACGAAAGGTGTGTGAAAGAGGCAAGAGAATATAGCATTCCCAAAAAACGCATCTGGCGTAAATGGAGGGCTATAGCTGCCTGTTTGTGCCTTTTAGTTGTTGGTACAGTTATTTCTGTCAGCGTGTTGAGAGAAGCAAACACACGTCCAAATGATGTTCAAGGTTCAATCGTTGCACCACCGGAAAATAATAGCAGCAAATCCGATGAGCATGAAATGCCAGTTAATAAGCCAGACGGCACCACAGGTACGGATATCGCGTCTTCGGAAGCCGGAGTGGGTATTCAAGATGAGATAACTCGAATTTTGATAAATGTAGTCAAACAGCCTATAACTTTAGATATTGACGTGCGACTCACTTCTCTCAGTGAGCAGACCTCTAATTCGTGGTCATCTGTAATAGAAGACTTCCATAAGTTTACTGGCATCACGTATGAAGACTTTACTGGCAAAATCCCTGATAGCCTTGAACAATGTGGTTTCTACTCGGTATCTTCTCGTGGATATAGTGAATCAGGCTCACTCGGAGAGTATACTCTTCACGACTATGTTTTTGACTATCAAGCCCAAAACGGTGGGAGCGCTAAAATAGCAGTCTGCTCTTCTGAAGCCCCGCTTAGAGATTGCCTAATCTTCTGTGATAATCCAGAGAAATCCGTAATCAATGGCGTTTCAATGGAGATATATGCTTATCAAGACACGGTTATGGCACAGTTTTCCTATAATGGTATAAACTACGACATTGAAACAAGCAACATGACTCAGGACGGATTGGTGGAGCTACTAACTTGCATCATTGGTTAATAAATGCGGATGGTTGTTCTCATTTGTGAACAAATGTCTTTGCGAGAGGGAAAACGAATTTGTGAGGAAGGAGAGGCTTATAGCGACGTGTGTTTTTATCCTGCATGGACCAGCTCCTCTGACGCAACACCCATCCGATTTAGTGAAAAAAGAAGAATGTAGTTTTAGGAGGTGATTATATAGGACGTAGAATCATAGCTGTTTTCTGTATGTTTGTAACCGTAATTCTTATCACTATAACGGGATGTGGGGTATTCGATAATGTCAGTCAAGCTGCTCCTTCTCCGGAGATAATCCGTGGCGGACCTGTTGCAGACACCGACAAATCCTCTCCTGCAGGACAGGTAAATGTATATGATGAGTTGGCCGAGCAAATCAAAGCAAACGGAAATAAGAATGCTCTTTTCGTAAGTGCACAATAACCACCCGCCTAGAATCCCGGCCAAGGATGTGAGATAATATCCCAAAACTTGAAAAACGCACGGTGAGTTTTTCGAGAAGGAGGGAGAGATGCTATCAAATGGCAGATGTATTGGCAGTACGGGACGACTATCGGTCGCAGACATGGGCAATGCTCATTGAGGAATGCAGCAACAGCGGACTGACAAAACGGGAGTTTTGCCGGCGGCGTGGGATCTCCGAGAAAAGCTTTTACTACTGGCTCCGGAAACTCCGCAGTCAGATGGCAGAAGCTGCCGGGCCTCAGATCGTGCAGCTGGAATCTTCTGTGACTTCAACGGAGATTCTTCAGATCCACTACCGGGGTGCAGAATTGAAGCTGCCGGTCGGTGTGGATATTGAGGCTGTCACTGCACTGCTTCGATCCATTCAATCGCTATGATAGATCTGACAAAAGTCCGGAATTTCTATATTGCCTGCGGCTATACAGATCTCCGTCTTGGGATCGACGGCCTTGCCGCAGTTGTGAAGCAGCAGTATGGCAGTCATTTTGACGAAGAAAGTCTGTTCCTGTTCTGCGGCAGACGAACGGATCGAATCAAGGCTCTGTACTGGTGCGGCGACGGATATATCCTGCTATATAAACGGTTATCCAACGGGAGATTTCAATGGCCCAGGACAGAAGCAGAACTGCGGTTACTGGATCCCCAGAGTTTCCGCTGGCTCATGGAAGGGCTTCGGATCGAGCAGAAAACGGCTATCCGCAAAGGAAAACCAAGGGATCTATTCTGACAAAAATGTTCTGAAAATTGCATATATTTCTGTACTTTAACCTGCCTTTATGGTATAATAAAGGCAGGTTAAAGTTGCTTTTTGGGAGGAGAATTCATGGCCGCAGCAGACAGGAAAATCACATATACTGCTGC